>ERZ1035025.86-NODE-86-length-63505-cov-7.194720_pt1 | contig 63505 bp, 54 predicted proteins | sample MGYA00520619_ERZ1035025 | MGnify/ENA primary metagenome ERZ1035025 (study PRJEB33766, sample SAMN09781742) | gut metagenome | biome: gut microbiome | host: Homo sapiens | place: Madagascar | study: EMG produced TPA metagenomics assembly of the PRJNA485056 data set...
CTTGAAGTTATTCCCGGAGTTGAGATAAGTACTAATTATGATAATACGGAGATACATGTTGTCGGGCTTTTTGTAAATTATAACGACAATGAATTTAATTCATTCCTTAATAAGCAGTTAAGTTCAAGAGATGAAAGAAATAAGCGGGTATGTGAACACTTCCAGAATATAGGAATTAATATTACATATGAAGATATGCTAAAGACCTATGGCGATGCGGTAATTACAAGAGCACATTTTGCAGACAGACTTGTTGCAATTGGAGCTGTTGGTGATAGGAATGAAGCATTTGACAGATATTTAGGTCAAGGAAAGCCTTGTTTTGTGCCAAGAGCCAAAGTTGACCCTGCAGAAGCTATTGAATGTATTCACCAAGCCGGCGGTATTGCAATCCTGGCACACCCGGTTCTATATCATCTTGGCAATGCCCAGATGAACAAATTGCTTGACCATATGTGCTCTGCCGGACTTGATGGAATTGAAGCCATATATTCAACCTACAAGATGGGTGATGAATTATCAATCAGACGGATTGCTTCTGAAAGAAATCTGCTGATATCCGGCGGTTCTGATTATCATGGTAAGAATAAACCACATATCCAGCTTGGAACCGGCATGGGACATTTATTCGTTCCTTATGAACTGCTTGATAAGATGAAAGATTCCATGTCAATCACCAACACGCAGAAGGAGACTTACGATGAATAATAAAATTCCAAAAGCTATACAGCTCTTTTTAACTTTCATAAAAATAGGTGCATTTACTTTTGGAGGCGGTTATGCTATGTTACCACTGATTCAAAAAGAAATTGTTGAGAAGAAGCATTGGATAACTGATAATGATATCCTTGAAATAGTGGCTGTCTCCGAGTCAACTCCCGGACCAATTGCAATTAATGCGGCTACTTTTGTTGGCTTTCGTATCTGTGGTTTTTGGGGTGCACTATTTGCAACACTTGGAGTTGTGATACCATCCTACCTGATTATTCTTATTATATCTTTTGTACTTAAAGAATTCCAAAGCATAAAAATCATACAATATGCCTTTAATGGTATCAGAGCTGGTGTACTTGCTCTGATTATCAAAGCTCTCTGGTCAATGTATATTCAATGTCCTAAGAATGTTATTTCCTATATAATAATGGCATGCTCTTTTATTCTTACTGCTTTGCTTAATGTAAATGTGCTTATTGTAATTATCAGCTGTGCAACATTGGGCTTAGTAACATATATTGCAACATACAGGAGAAAATGTTAATGATTTATCTTGAACTTTTTTATATTTTCTTAAAAATCGGTGCATTTACCTTTGGCGGTGGTTATGCTATGTTACCATTGATTCAGGATGAAGTTATTGCTCATAATTGGATAGATTCACAGTCACTGATTGATTTTATAGCAGTTAGCGAAAGTACACCCGGACCATTTGCTGTAAATATAGCAACATATGTAGGGGCAGAGGTTGGCGGTATTTTCGGTTCTTTTTGTGCAACTCTCGGAGTGATACTCCCATCCTTTATTATCATTCTTATTGTCGCAAAATGTTTTATGCAATTTCAAAAAAGTATAGTCATAAAGGGATGTATGTCAGGATTAAAACCTGCTGTAGTTGGTCTGATTGGTTTTGCTGTAATTTCGATGAGTTCAACCGTTTTCATACCAGATGGGTTCAATACTACTGTTTTTACTGATATTTCTTTTTATACAACATTAATTATATTTCTGATATCCGTAGTTTTAGCATTCAAAAAATTAAATCCAATTTTAATTATATGCTTATCCGCAATACTCGGAATAGTTTGCGGATACATATAATTATAAGACTAGTGTCTTTATCATTTTTCATCCACAACCTGGAAGATGTAGAACTTCAGATAATAGCTCTCCTGCGCCTCCCAAAGTATTGGGTGGTCAGGTGACTGTGTCCTGAATTCGACCTGACGGAGTCTCTTATGTACAGCCTTAGCGGCTTCCTTAATAGTCTTGGTAAGAAGCTCCTGTGTCATAAAGTGTGAGCATGAGCAGCTTGCAAGATATCCGCCGTCTTTGACAAGCTTTAGTCCCTTCATGTTAATTTCCCTGTAGCCCTTAATTGCGTTCTTTGTAGCTTCCCTCGATTTGGTAAATGCCGGTGGGTCAAGTATTACAACATCATATTTTTCACCTGCTTCGTTAAGCTTTGGCAGCTCGTCCAATACATTTGCACATTTAAAATGTACTGTATTCTCAAGTCCGTTAAGCTTGGCATTGGCTCTCGCCTGTTCAACAGCAAATTCTGATATATCAAGTCCAGTAACTTCCTTTGCCCCTGCAATTCCTGCATTTAATGCAAATGTACCCATGTGTGTGAAGCAGTCTAATACCCTCTTGTCCTTGCACAGCTTCTGCATTGCAAGTCTGTTGTACTTCTGGTCAAGGAAGAACCCAGTCTTCTGTCCATTCACAACATCTATCATGTAGTGGACACCATTCTCAACTATCTCAACATTAGTGTCAAATTCATCACCAATAAAGCCCTTTACTCTCTCCATTCCTTCAAGAGTACGGACTTTGGCATCGCTTCTTTCATATACGCCACGGATATCGATGCCTTTTTCGTGAAGGATTTCCTTCACTTTTTTGACAATAAGTGACTTAAATCTGTCAATTCCTAAAGCAAGCGATTCCACAACGAGCACATCTGAGTACTTATCTATAACAAGCCCCGGCAGAAAATCTGCCTCCCCGAATATAAGACGGCAGGCAGAGGTATCTACTGTGTCAAATCTGTATTCAACCGAAGCCCTTACTCTATCCTCAATAAATGTTTCATCAACAACATCTGTGTGTCTGCTCAGCATTCTTACTGTAATCTTGGATTTTCTGTTAATAAATCCGATTCCCATGAAATAATCATCAAAATCAAGCACTTTAACAAGATGTCCGTCAATTATTCCGTCAGACATCCATTCAATTTCATTATCATATACCCAGGCACCGCCTGCCTTTAATGTTCTTCCTTCACCTTTTCTTAATCGTATCTGTCCGCATATGCTGAATAAATCTTCCATTCTGTTCCTTCCTGCCAGATAATTCTGACATTTATCATAATTCTTCATAATACATTAATCCGTTGACGGATTACCAAGAAAATAAAACATACATACTCCTGCAACTGTAATAAGAAGCGACACGAGCTTAATCCACGAAAATGCTGTCTTCTCACTTCCAAATAATCCGAAAATTCCAAGCAGATATGATACAATTATCTGTGCAACTACAATTGTAACCTCCGCTTTAGCAATTCCAAGACCACTTATGCTTTTAATAACTGTAAATGTTATAAATGCACCTATCACACCTCCAAGAAGTGTAATCTTATTATCAACCTTAAACAGTTTCATGATTTCAGGTCTTCCATCAATTACCCACATAATCGCACAAGTCGCCAGTGCTGTCAACTGCACAAACATTGCCGTAACCCACACACTGCTTGCTTTTGTAACATTTGTATTAAACGCACCCTGTAAACTCATAAGTGCACCTGATATTATTGCAATCAAAAATCCTGCCATTAACTAACCTCCTCTTTAATCTGCATAGGATAATTATTAGTTAATAACAGGATATTTATTCATAATATTATTTAGTACTCTGCGTACTGATTTCATTATTATTTTTAGTTGTTTTTTCTATTGTTGTTGCAAATGTTCTGTAAGCCGAATCAACATTTCCACCATCATATACCTGATGAAGCATAATTTCATATCTCATATACACTTCTCCTACTCCGATATATTTAGCTTTTACAACAGAGTCAGAATAAATCTGGTGTAACTTCTGGTAGCTTTCTGCTCTCTTAACCTTTAAATCCGCCCTTGCACAGCATTTCTTAGCCATAGTTCCAAGATAATCTGCATAATCATAAGATATTGCTCTTGCAACAGCCTTAGATGCATCTACATTCTTAGTATATGGATTAACAACTGCCATTGTTGTAACAGACATTGCTTTTGAATCAAGATTGTCACCCATTGAAGGATACTCACATATTCCATAATCTACATCTGTAACATTAACCTCTGCAAGACTGTCTGCATCAAGCACCGTATAAAGCATATTTCCAGTAGAAAACAACTCCGCACAATCTTTAAGACTTACTGTATTTCTATCAATACCAAAGGCATCCTTTAACTTTGCATATTCAGTAAGAGCTTTCTTTATCTGTTCCTCATTAAGGGATACATCCTTGCTATTCTCAGCATTTTCTCCACCTATATTAATATAAGCACCTGCTGCTGCATAATTAAGGAACATTGAATCCGGATTCCACTGGAAAACCATTGAGACATCCTGGTTCTCATCTGTAATCTGATAATTATCACTTATATTACGAATCTGTTCTATAGTATCAACTGCTTCTGCATATTTCTTATTATATACAAGAAATGAAGTGTTAAACGAAACCGGATAACCATATAATTTTCCACCATACGAGCATGCTGTCATTGCAGCCTTTCCATACACATCTTCATTATAAACCTCTGGGTACATATCATTCTCAGAAGTCAATCCTGAAAGATATGCTTTCTCTATCTCTTCAGATGTCAGAAAATATATATCACACGCATTGTTATTCCTTACCGATTCGTCATATATATAATTAATATATGAATCAGCTTCAATATATACTGGCTTAACAGTCACCAGTTCATTAGATTTCTTAAACTGTCTGGCAACGAATTCAAGATAAGACTCATATGTGCTGTCATTATACCAGACATTAACTGTAATAGGTCCACTAAGATTAAGTTTCTTCGCAGCCTGTGTCCTGTCATCTTTATTACCACAGCCTGCAAAGACTGTCAGCATGGTAACAATCAGCATCATACTGATAAATCTTCTTAATTTCATAAAGTAAACTCCTGATTCTAGAAGGATTTCTTAAGCTTAGCTATGCATTCATCTACATCTGCCTTAGTAATTACAAGTGGTGGAACAAATCTTATAACATTAGTTCCTGCTGAGAACAGAATAAGTCCGTTATCAAGTGCTTTGGCAATTACATCCTTAGGATTAACTGATAATTCAAGTCCCTGCATAAGTCCCATTCCTCGTCTCTCGACAACAACATCTATTGTCTCAACAAGCTCATCAAGCTTTTCTTCAAAGTAAGCAGATACTTCCCTGACATTATCTAATACATGCTGCTTCTCGAAAAGTTCGAATACCTTGGTTGCTGCTGCACATGCAAGCGGATTACCACCATATGTTGTTCCGTGGTCTCCTGGAACTAATGCCTTCGCAACTTCTTCTGTCGCTGCAAATGCACCAACAGGAACTCCACAGCCAAGAGCCTTGGCAACTGTAAGGATATCCGGCTTAACGCCATACTGCTGGAATGCGAACATACTTCCTGTTCTTCCCATTCCGCACTGAATCTCATCAAGTATAAGAAGGATTCCCTTCTCATCACATAGCTTTCTTACACCTTCAATAAATTCTTTAGTAGCAGGATAAATTCCGCCTTCACCCTGTACTGTCTCAAATATTATAGCACAAGTTTTGTCATTAACAAGTTCCTTTACACTGTCAAGGTCGTTATACTGTGCAAACTTAATTCCCGGTATCATAGGACCAAATGCTTCCTGATAATGCTTATTACCAGTTACTGCAAGTGCTCCCATACTTCTTCCATGGAATGAATGCTTCATTGCAATTATCTCTGCATCAGCCTTTCCGTTCTTGACATAATAATATTTCTTTGCAAGCTTGACTGCACCTTCAATAGCCTCTGTACCACTGTTAGTAAAGAATACTCTGTCCATTCCTGAAGCCTTTGTAAGCGCTGTTGCAGCCTCTACAGCCGGTTCATTGTAGAAATAATTAGATGTGTGTATAAGCTTATCAATCTGTGCCTTTAATGCATCGTTATATTCCTTATTGTTATAACCAAGTGCAAATACTGCTATACCTGCTCCAAAATCAAGATATTCTTTACCATCTGTATCGTAAAGTCTTACTCCGTCACCCTTATCGAGTACTATCTGGTAACGGTTGTATGTATGAATCAGCTTCTCTTCTGCTGTTTCTATAATCTGCTGTGTATTCATGATTACTCTCACTTTCCTATTCTTATGAGCACACATTTTCACATGGGCCAATATAATATTATAACCTCAAAGCTTACGGTTCGCAATTATTTATCTGAATCAAAGAATTTTTCTGCATCATCTGAAAGAATAGCTGTACCAACACCCTTGTTAGTAAATATTTCAAGAAGAAGGCAGTGTGGAATTCTTCCATCAAGAATATGTACTCTTGATACACCATGCTCAATAGCATCTATACAGTTATTAAGCTTAGGAAGCATACCGCCGCCGATTGTTCCGCTCTCTAAAAGTGTTCTCGCCTCTGAAGTAGAAAGCTCAGATATAAGTGAATCCTTATCATCAAAATCCTTATATACACCTTCGATATCTGTTAAGAATGCAAGCTTCTCAGCATTGACAGCTCTTGCAATTGCACATGCTGCGTCATCTGCATTAATATTGTATGCATGAAAATCATCATCATATCCGATAGGACATATTACTGGGAGGAAATCGTCCTTAAGCAATGAATCAAGAAGTGTTGTATCAACATCTGTCACTTCACCAACATATCCTATATCCTCACCCTTAGAATACTTCTTCTCCACCTTTAACATGCCGCCATCCTTACCACTGATACCGCATGCCTTGACACCAAGCTGCTCAATCATTGAAACAAGGCTCTTATTAACCTTGTTAAGAACCATCTCGGCAATCTCCATTGTTGGCTCATCTGTAACTCTTAAACCATTCTTGAATTCAGGTGTCATGCCTGACTTTTCAACCCATTTGCTGATTTCCTTGCCACCGCCGTGAACGATGATTGGTTTAAAACCAACGAGTTTAAGAAGAACTACATCCTGAATTACTTTTCTCTTAAGTTCTTCATCTACCATGGCACTTCCGCCGTACTTAACTACAATTATCTTTCTGTTAAATTTCTGGATATAAGGAAGTGCCTCAACAAGCACCTGTGCCTTCATAAGTTCCTCTGTCATATCTTTTGCGCTCATAATAATCTCCATTTCATATTTATTCAGATATATTTGCTTTAAAACGCTGTGTCAGATTAGCTTCTGTAATCAGCATTTATCTTGACATAATCAAATGTAAGGTCACAGCCCCATGCTGTAGCGCTTGCATCGCCCTGCTTAACATCCGCAATAGCAATTACAGGATTCTGTGAAAGTATTTCCGTTGCTTTCTCCTCGCTGTAATCTGTAGCAGTTCCATCTTTAACAATCTGAAGCTCACCTGCTTCACTCTTAAAGAATATATCAACCTTTTCAGGGTCAAAATCAGCACCAGAATATCCCATTGCACAGAGTATTCTTCCCCAGTTGGCGTCATGTCCGAATATTGCTGCCTTGGTAAGACTTGATGTAACAATTGACTTAGCGAGTGTCTTGGCTTCTGCCTTAGTTGTCGCACCCTTTACCTGAACCTCGAAAAGACATGTGCAGCCTTCGCCGTCACCTGCAATCATCTTGGAAAGCTCTGTAAATACATAGCTTAAGCCTTCATAAAATGCATCATAACCAGCACCCTCTTCAGTAATCTTCTTATTGCCAGCCATTCCGTTAGCAAGAACAAGAGCTGTATCATTAGTTGATGTATCTCCATCAACTGATATCATGTTAAATGAATCATCAACAATTGCACTTGTCATCTTCTGAAGAAGTGCCTTGTCGATATCGCAGTCTGTTGTTATGTAGCAGAGCATTGTTGCCATGTTAGGATGAATCATTCCTGCACCCTTGCACATACCACCGATTGTTACCTTAGTACCAGCGACCTCTACTTCTACAGCAACCTGCTTGCTTCTTGTATCTGTAGTCATAATTGCCTCTGCAGCCTGTGTTCCTGCTTCTAATGAATCATCAAGCATTGGAGCAAGCTTTTCAATTCCTGCACATATTCTGTCAACAGGAAGCTGCATTCCGATAACACCTGTTGAACCGATAAGTACTGCATTCTCTGGTACATCCAGCACCTTTGCAACTGCCTTTGCTTCTTCTGCACATGCATTATCTCCTTCAACACCTGTACATGCGTTGGCAACACCGCTGTTTACAACTACAGCCTGTGCAAAGTCTTCATTATATACAATGTTTCTGTCCCATTTAACAGGAGCTGCAAATACTTTGTTAGTTGTAAATGTTCCTGCTGTAACACATGGCTTCTCACTGTATACAAGTGCCATATCTTTCTTTCCGTTCTTATATTTAATCTGTGCTTCACATCCGGCAGCCTTGAATCCTTTAGCTGCTGTAACACCGCCTTTAATTATATTCATAACATCCTCCTATTGTACATTTATTATGGAAACATTGGTGCAAGCTGTAATCCCTCATTCTCTGGAAGTCCGAAGAGAAGGTTCATATTCTGTACTGCCTGACCTGCTGCACCCTTAACAAGATTATCTAACGCACCCATCATTATAAGTCTGTTAGTTCTTGGTTCAATCTTAAATCCTATATCAACAAAGTTGCTTCCCTCAACCCAGCGTGTTTCAGGGCATACATCTTTAGGAAGTACTCTTACGAAATATTCCTTATCATAGTACTTGTCATATGCTGCCTTGACATCTTCGTATGTGACATCTTTGGCAAGGCTTGCGTATGCTGTTACAAGAATTCCTCTGTTCATTGGAACCAAATGTGGTGTAAAGATAAGCTTTAAATCATCTCTTCCACATGCATAACCTAACTGTTCCTCAATCTCAGGTGTGTGTCTGTGAGTTCCGACGCCATAAGCTTTCATGCTCTCATTAACTTCACAGAAAAGGTTGGCAACCTTAGCACCACGGCCTGCACCTGAAGTTCCGCTCTTGGCATCAATTATAATTGTATCAGGATTAATTATTCCTTCCTTAACCATTGGGTAAAGTGTAAGAATTGATGTTGTTGTATAGCAGCCCGGATTTGCAATAATTCTTGTGTCTTTGCTTACCTTATCTCTGTTAATCTCGCATAATCCATATACCGCTTCATCAATATACTGTGGTGCTTTATGCTCAAGCTTATACCACTGCTCATATACATTAACATCCTTAAGTCTGAAATCTGCACTCAAATCGATAATCTTAGTCTTTGAAAGTATCTCATCATTAACGAGTGACGCACATAAGCCCTGTGGTGTTGCTGTAAATATAACATCAACCTCGTTAGCAAGCTGTTCCATATTGTCGTCCATACATTTTGCATCTACAAGCTTAAACATGTTTCTATATACATCTGAATAATTCTGATCTATATAACTTCTCGAACCGAGCCATACAATCTCTGCATCCTTATGTCCTAATAATAATCTGACAAGCTCGTTACCTGCGTAACCTGTCGCACCGATAATACCTACTTTAATCATAACTCCTCCTTGTGGCTCTCTCTTTTGCGAAGCATAATGCATATATTCAACATTTATGCATAAAATAACGCAAAATGTAAATTGATAACCTACATTATAGCAACTTTTTTTCTTATGTAAAGGATATTTTAAAGAAAATTTATATTTATACATTTTTATTGAATAACGATGTATAATATGCATAATTTGTTGTTGCATTTTTAAATAAAGTAGTTTATTATAATCTGCAGGTGCATAGCATATGTGTTTTACTATGTAAACTTAATAATATACGGAGGAATATATAATGAAAGAAAAAGTTATTCTTGCTTATTCTGGCGGACTTGACACAACTGCCATCATCCCTTGGTTAAAGGAAACATACAACTATGATGTTGTCTGCGTATGTGCAGACTGTGGTCAGGAAGAGGAGTTGGACGGACTTGAGCAGAGAGCTCTCTCATGTGGTGCTGCTAAGTTATATATAGAAGATATCACTGATGAGTTCTGCGACAACTACATCGTTCCATGTGTTCAGGCACACGCTGTTTATGAAAATAAATATTTACTTGGTACTTCAATGGCAAGACCTCTTATCGCTAAGAGACTTGTTGAGATTGCCCGTAAGGAAGGTGCTGTTGCTATCTGCCACGGTGCTACTGGTAAGGGTAATGACCAGATCAGATTCGAGCTTACAATCAAGGCTTTAGCTCCAGATATCAAGATTATCGCTCCTTGGAGAGATTCTAACTGGAAGCTCCAGTCTCGTGAGGATGAGATTGAATACTGCAGACAGCATGGTATTCATCTTCCATTCAGCACAGATTGCAGCTACAGCCGTGACCGTAACATCTGGCATATCAGCCATGAAGGTCTTGAGCTTGAAGATCCAGCTAACGAGCCTAACTACAAGCATTTATTAGTTCTTGGATGCACTCCTGAGGAAGCTCCGGATGAACCAGAATATGTTACTATGACATTTGAAAAAGGTGTTCCAAAGTCAGTTAATGGCAAGGCTATGAAGGTTTCTGATATTATCAGAGAACTTAACAGACTTGGTGCTAAGCATGGTATCGGTATCATTGATATCGTTGAGAACCGTGTTGTTGGTATGAAGTCCCGTGGTGTATATGAAACTCCTGGTGGAACAATTCTTTACGAAGCTCATCAGCAGCTTGAGGAATTAGTTCTCGACAGAGATACAACAACATTCAAGATGGATGTTGGAAACAAGTTTGCACAGGTTGTTTACGAAGGAAAGTGGGAGACACCTCTTCGTGAAGCACTTCAGGCATTCGTTGAGAAGACTCAGGAATATGTAACAGGTGAAGTTAAGTTCAGACTTTACAAGGGTAACATCATCAAGGCTGGAACAACATCTCCATATTCACTTTACAACGAGTCAATTGCATCATTCAAGACAGGTGATATGTATGATCATCATGACGCTGACGGATTCATCAACCTCTTCGGTCTTTCACTTAAGGTAAGAGCTATGAAGAAGCTTGAGAACGAAAAGAAGAACAATAAGTAATTAAAGAATATAACAAAAAGTATCCCCGACATGGTTATTAATCATGCCGGGGATATTTTTTATATAACATCGTTTGCTTCTCATTAGCTGTTCGCACATTTCGTTTGTTACTTTCTGATGGCACACTTTGGATTTCGCGCTTCTTTGAGGTTGCTTCTTTAAGGTTTATTCCTTTGAAGCTGATTATATATCATGATAAATCGGCTGATTGGACTTCCACTTTGCTTTCTCACATGCTAACGTCCAATCATGCATTGACTTCTCTCCAAATTGGACATTACAAGCAGCTTATTCAGCAAAAAGTCCAATCTTTCCAGATTTCACAACAATTCTGGACATTTTAACTTATTCTCTTGCTTGCAAGGTCCAATCCGCCGCACTTTCTTACTCAATTTGGACTTCCACATGTCTCTTCACCACTTCAGCGTCCAATCCGCCATACAAAAGTCTTCCGTGAGAATGAAGTCAGGCGGCTGTGCAGTTCGTTTTCAAACCGTTGCACAGCCGCCTGACTGCCATTCCCGGAAGGCATCACCCCTCAAACTTTCCCTTATCAATTTCCTTCTCTTCCACTTTCCTGTTGACATATGTCCGAAGCAGCGCATAGCACACAGAGCTTATTGGAATAAATGTAAGCATACCCATTATACCAAACAGATTGCCACCAATCGTTACAGCAACAAGCACCCAGATTCCCGGCAGTCCAACTGAGCTTCCGACAACATGAGGATATATAAGATTTCCTTCAATCTGCTGTAATATAAGGAATACTCCCACAAATATAAGTGCCTTTAACGGGCTTGTCATCATTATAAGAATCACACCGACTACACAGCCAATAAATGCTCCTACTATCGGAATAAGTGCAGTAACCGCAATAATAATTCCTATAAGAAGTGCATAAGGCATTCTCAATATAGACAATGTAATAACAAACATTGTTCCAAGAATACATGCTTCAAGACACTGTCCCGACAGGAAATTAGAGAATGTAGTGTTGGTAAGTCTTAACACTTCAATGATTTTATCTGCCCTGCTCTCAGGCATGCACACATACATAAGCTTCTTGCATTGCGCTGTAAGCCTCTCTTTCTGAAACAGCACATACACAGAAAAGACAAATCCAATAAAGAAATTAGTGACTCCTGAGAAAAATCCGCTTATTGCACCAATTCCTCCATTGATAATTCCTTTAGTTCCTATTGAAAGGAAATTCATAACATTTGAAAGAACAGAATCCCAGTTGATTGATATGCTGCTTAACTTTTCCTCATACTCAGGATATGCAGACAGCTTGACCTGCAGCCAGTTGATAAGATTATTAACTGCTGTCGGCACCTGTCTTATAAGGTCAGCTATTGTGTTTACCAGTTCAGGCACAACCACAAAAAGTACACCTGCAATAATAGCCAGTATCAAAATCAATGTAAGCATATAAGCAAGCACTCTTATAAGTCTGGGATGCTTCTTCTTACAACGCTTGTCAAACAGCCTGTTAAGTCCTTTTTCAATTGCTTTCATAGGTACATTGAATACAAATGCGATGACTGCGCCAATTATAAATGGCATTACAAGTCCTGCAAGATATGATATAGAATCAAGAATTCCAGTCACATTGTTAAGGGCAAGGTATATTACAATTAGCACTGCGCCTATCGTAATTCCCTTAACAACCTGACTGTCTTTAAAATGTCCTTTGTTCATACAACCCCTCCACTCTTTAAAGTTACTTCTAATATACTATACAGAAGTCCGGGATTCAAACATATTATATAAATTTAAGAATTGTAAAATGTTAGTTATACTGTGCATCAACCATACTCATCATCATTCGCATATTGAATGCTCCCATGAACTTCACTGATGGAAGATATACAAAATGCTTCTTCTGGATTACACAGTCATCCTCATATTCATCATCATACACTTCAAGTCTCATAACTTCATTAACAAACTGTCCCTTACCCGGTTCAACATTGAATGCACCCTCAATAAATGGTGCATAACAGTCTCTGTCACCACTCTGGTCAGGATTATATGCAATAAATGTATGAATCATACTTTCATATTTAGTAATAAACAGTCCATTATCTGCACCGCTTTCCTTTAGTGCATTTCTGTAATTGTCCATCTCTTCTTCATACACTGCTGACTGTTTGTTAATAATCTCTTCTAACTCACCCGCAGTCATAGGAATATTTTCTGCAAAGAAAAATGCGAGTGGCTGGATGCTTCCATATAATAAAAAGCAGCTCATATCCGAATTAAGAGTCTGTGATACCTCAAGCTTATCAGTGTCACCCATATACATAAGAACTGCAAAATTGCCCTTAGAAGTAAACTCCTTAAGCATATTAATAGCTGCCTTTAATTCTGTTCTCGAAAAATGTCTCATAATATCTAATTCCTTTTCATTTAAACTATCGTTGATTATATCACCTATGACTGATATTTTCACTTCCAAATTTTACTTTTCAGAAATTTTTCTCTTTCTGTCAGCAATAATAACTATCACAGAAACAAGTGTTGCTGCAGCAATTATTGAAACATACATTACCGCTTTCCTGCTATCTCCTGTTCTTACAACTTCTTCATCAGCAGCAACCTCTGCAACGCGTTCTGTAACACTGCTTTCCGCATCACTCCTCTGTGCTATGCTTGATGTAGAACTCATAGTTGTCGGCTGCTCTGTCGATGGCTGATATGGATTCGTTGTATACGATCCACTTATATTAAAATGTGCATTAAGAATATTTTCTTACTTCCTTCATTCCAGCTTCAAGCGTGCCAGTCTTTTTATTCATATTTTGTGGGTTCATCTTTTTGGACCATTTCATGTCATTTCTCTGCTCTAACGTCCAATCCTACACGCCTCGACTCCCATTTTGGACTTTCTCATGCCTTCCCGCTACTCTAACGTCCAATCCGACACGCCTCGACTCCCATTTTGGACTTCAACATGCCTTCCCGCTGCTTTAACGTCCAATCCGCCTCGCCTTGGCTTCCTTTTTGGACTTCCTCATGCCTTCCCGCTACTCTAACGTCCAATCCGACACTCTCCAACTCCCATTTTGGACTTCAACATACCTTCTCTCCGCTTTAACGTCCAATCCGACACCATGAAAAACATAACATCCGGCACACAAAAAAACGGCAGCCGCCCTGTTAATCAAACAGGACGGCTGCCTCTATAAAAAGATTAGGGAAGTAAGAAAGCTTTATCACAGAGCGTCATTACCGGTTTCACCGGTTCTTATCTTGACTGCTCCCTCAATATCCTTGATGAATATCTTACCATCACCAAAACTGTTAGTATTAAGTTCTTCCAATACCTTGTTAATTATGCCCTCGACTATCTCGTCTTTTACGACAGTTCTTACACTTAATTTAGGTAAAAGATTGATACCCGGAGTTTCATCTCTTGTATATACCTGACCTGTGCCCTTCTGGTGACCGTAGCCAAATATTGTTGTAATCATTACACCTCTTGCACCCTCACTGTCAAGAATCCTTTTAAGATTCTCAAGCTTCTCAGGCTTTATAACTATCTCTAATTCTTTCATAATCCATAACCTCTTTTCTTCACATTTTAATATTCCTTATCACCATCAGGTGTCTTCATCCATACCTTTTCATGCTTCCACTTAATAAGAATCATATACAGCCAGAGGATAAGACCTACACCCATATATCCCGCAAATCCTAACCATGTTGCCTTTCCGATACCGATAGTACAGAAGAATGCGATAATTGCCATAATTATAAGAGATGCAATCTTAAGTCCTGTTGCACATTTGTATGGTTTCTCCCATTCTGGATGCTTCTTTAAAAGAACAAGTGAAGATATTGAAGTAATCACATAACACAATGCACACGCGAATGCCATCAGGTCAAAGAATGCTGTAATACTCTGCATTGCAATGAATCCAATACTTACAACAAGAATAAGTATGTTAGGAAGTGTTGGCTGGTTGTACTTATTAGTGTATGAGAACTGCTTTGGAAGGAAATTCTGACGACCCATAGCATATATCATACGGACGCCTGAATACCAGAAACCAAGTACTGATGTACCAATTGGGAATACAACTCCGACAATACCCATTATAAGGACAAACCATGCAATCTTATCACCGAAGCAGTACTGTAATGCTTCAAATGTGATGAATGGGTGGCAGTCACCGCCATTAGTAAGCTCTGCCCAAGGCATTGCACCTGCAAGACAGAAGTAGAAAATTGTATATATAGCACCACATGTTATAACTGAACCAAGAATGGCTTTCTTCTGGTCATTAATTGGGAAGTCGCCCTCCTCAACCATTGCCGGTACTGTCTCGAATCCGAAGTATGGTGTTATCATAAATGAACATCCTACAACCCATGCAATACCAGTTGCAAAATTACCACCCCACTGCTTTTCATTGCTGCTTGTAAAGAAATCTGCGAAATTAGCAATGCTCCAGTGTCCGCTGAACAAGAAAAGTAATGAACATATAAGAATACCTGCGATACCAGCCATAAGCATGAATGACTGAACCTTGCCTGCTACAACATTTTTATAAAGGCTGAGTACACACCAGAAACACAGTACTAATGAACCGACAATAACTGCCTTGCCGCCTGTAAGTCCTAAGCCAAACTGATGATTTAACCATTCGATAATTCCAAGTACGCCTGCTGCAGGAACGGCTATCCATGCACACATGATAAGCCACGCTGACCAGAAACCTGCATGCTTGTTAATACCTACCGTATTGAATACCAGACATGAACCTGTACTTGGTAACATTGTTGAAAATTCAGCATACACAAATGCTGTCGGCAGTACTGCCAGTGTCATAAGTGCAAATGCCAGGAATGTTCCAGGACCAGTATATGACATGAATATACCATCCCAGTAACACATAAATGTAAATATTGCTCCCGTTGCCATCGCATATACATAAATCAGCTTCATTGATTTAGATAATGCATTTGTTTTCTTTTCGCCCATAATAGTTTCCTCCCTTATTGTTGTTCATGATTTGTTGTCACGAAGATTTCTTATGTGCCTAGCCGAATAATCTAAGATACCTTTCGGCTAATTCCATGGTTCCGTCCATCCAGCCAACACTTAATTCTGCTACCGGACCTGATTCCTGATGAGATGCAAGCCATGCTGTAAGCTGTAATCTTCTCATCATTATAAATGTGTCTATTTCTTCAAAATCCGTATCAGTGAACGGAAGAACCTTCTTATATCCTGCAAGCCATGCATTTACAAGCTTTGGAACTATTGGCTTGTCTTCAATAAAACTAAGTGCTGACGCAAGGTCATGCAGATGCCAGCCAAAGCCGCAGTCATCAAAATCAATAACCTTAATCTGGTCGCCCTCGATAAGCAGATTAGCTAATCTTAAATCTGCATGTATGAGTCCAAAATTATTCTCATTAGTTCCATATCTTTCAAGTCTTCTCTTAATAATTCTTGAAACCTCTGACAATATATTTTCTGCCTCAGGTGTCATATCAGGAAATGCTCTCCAGTCACCCCATGCAGCATGTTCACCTATTATCGTGTCGTAAGTCCATACCATACGGTCAAGCTTATCTGTTCCGTTCCATATCTCTGTCTGACGGTGAAGATAAGCTGTCGTCTCGCCGAGATATCTGAACTGCTTTACCATCTGCTCCTCGTTATTCTCATCGGGTGCTTCACCCGGAAGAAAATCACATATAACACAGAAATATACATTTCCATCCGGTCCTGTAACTTCCTGTATATTCTTACCGTCAAGTCCCTTTATAGGATTAGCTACAAGAAGCGGTGTGTAGTCATTAATCTGTCTTAACCATTTCATCTCTGAATTAAGCTCGTCCAATGTGTGGTAACCTGGTCTGCTTATTCTAAGCACACCTTCTTTTTCACCTGTTTCTTTGTTCTTGACCATATAGGTTGCATTCTCTGACAGCACTATGAGTTTCGCCTCACATCTGTCCTGCCAGCCGTATCTTTCAAGTGAAGCATTTGCAACCGCATCAAATAAATCAACATTTTCAAATGCCATGTCATATCCTCCAATCAAAAAAGGCGTACACAAATCTGTTACGATTCATGTACGCCTTTGTACTCTATTTTATATTCAATTACTGTCCCATGGATGTTGTTTCCGGCAATGTGCTTCCGCCATCAATAACTATCTGTGTTCCGGTTATGTAGCTTGATTCATAGCAGCCAAGGAATGCTGCAAGCTCTCCAACCTCCTCAGGGTCAGCCAGCCTCTTTAAAGGCACTGCATCTGCAATTGCCTGTATCGCTCTCTCTGGATTTTCCGGGTCTGACTGCTTTGCCATTCCTTCAACAAGAGGTGTCCTTACATATCCCGGACATATTGCATTAACTCTTATATTCTTATCTGCAAATTCTCTTGCAAGTGCCTTCGTAAATCCTACCAGTGCCGCCTTAGATGTTGCATATGCAACCTCACCCGGATCAGCTACCATATCTCCTGTTACAGAGCTTGTAACTACGATTGCACCACCGCCATTTGCTATCATGCTTGGAATAACTGCTTTTGCCACATTCCATGCACCTTTGACATTAATATCAAGATGTAAGTCTCTATTTTCAAATGTGTCATCTTCAAGAAAGTCTTCAAGAACACATACACCTGCGTTACATACAAGCACATCAATCTTTCCATATGTTTTCTCAGCAACCTCGACAATTCTTTCAACACTCTTGTAATCAGATACATCAACCTGTACACCTGTTGCCTCATACCCTTCGCTTTTTAGCTGCTCTGCAAGTTCAAGTACCTTAGGTCCTCTTGCTGCAAGCACACATTTTGCACCATACTTTGCATACACTTTGGCGATTCCTTCACCGATGCCTTTAGATGCTCCGGTAATTACTGCTACCTTTCCTTCTAACTTTCCCATAACGCCACGCACCTTTCTTAGTTTCCTGAATGCAAAAAAGGGCACGAAAGCTTTCGCCTTCGTGCCCCTTTGCACTTCGCCATTAACTATAGTCCCAAGTGCATGAAATTGCAACGATAAAAATATGCGTTTTTTCCTTAATTCATAAGGTGATTTTTCAAAAATTTCTTTATTCGTAAAGTGGGTACTTGTCTGTAAGTCCCTTAACAAGTTCCATAGCCTTAGCCTGGTTAGCATCTACATCATCAACAAGCATAGCAATTGCTTCTGCAACAACATCCATATCAGCCTCATTGAAGCCTCTTGTTGTAACGGCTGCTGTACCAAGTCTGATACCGCTTGTTACGAATGGAGAAGCCGGGTCATTAGGAATTGTATTCTTGTTACATGTAATGTTAGCTGCATCAAGAAGCTTCTCAACTTCCTTACCAGTCTTTCCCTTGCTTAAGAGGTTAACAAGCATAAGGTGGTTATCTGTACCACCAGATACGATATCAAAACCTCTGTTCATAAGTCCGTTAGCAAGTGCTGATGCATTCTTAACAACATTTTCAGCATATACCTTAAAGCTTGGGTCAAGTGCTTCCTTTAAGCATACTGCCTTACCGGCAATAACATGCATAAGAGGTCCACCCTGGATTCCAGGGAATACAGACTTGTTAAGCTTGAACTTCTCTGCTGCCTCTGCTGAAGCAAGAATCATACCACCTCTTGGTCCACGGAGTGTCTTATGTGTTGTTGTTGTTGTAACATCTGCATATGGAATTGGGCTTGGGTGTGCACCACCAGCTACAAGACCTGCAATATGTGCCATATCTACCATAAGTAATGCGCCAACTTCATCACAGATTTCTCTGAACTTCTTGAAGTCGATTGTTCTTGCATAAGCAGAAGCTCCTGCAATAATCATCTTAGGCTTGCATTCCTTGGCAATTCTTAATACTTCATCATAATCAATAAATCCGTCTGCTGTAACACCATAAGGAACAATGTTAAAGTATTTTCCAGAAATATTAACCGGTGAACCATGTGATAAATGTCCACCACAGTCAAGGCTCATACCCATAACTGTATCTCCAGGATTAACAAGTGCGAAGAATACAGCTAAGTTAGCCTGTGCTCCTGAATGTGGCTGTACATTTGCATATTCACAGCCAAAAAGCTTCTTGGCTCTTTCAATTGCGAGTGTCTCAACAACATCTACATACTCACAGCCGCCATAATATCTCTTTCCAGGATATCCTTCTGCATACTTATTAGTAAGAGGGCTTCCCATAGCAGCCATAACTGCCTTACTTACAAGGTTCTCAGAAGCGATAAGCTCGATGTGGCTTCTCTGTCTTCCAAGTTCATCATCCATAGCCTTAGCAAGGTCTGGATCATAGTTTAATACTTCATCAAATGAATACATATAACTTCCTCCCATTATACTTTAGTGAAACAAAGTGTCCCTAGTTACTTATGATATAATTAAATTGGCATTTCGTCAATTCTATTATTAAGTTTTATTTCTCAAAGATGATTAATTATCTTTAGGAATGATGCATTTATAAGGTGTTTTATAATCCTCATGAAATTCTTCCCATGCTGCTTTAAGTATCTCCGGCTTCTTAGCAACCTCAAGTGCTGACTGTGCCATAGCCTCTCCGGCAAACATAGCTGCTTTAAGTCCTATATCTGTTCCAACACATGCAACAATAGACCAGTTATGAAGCGGAAGTCCGACTGCTGCCCCGAATCCGCTGAACTGATACGTAGGACATTTCATTGCAAGGTCACCTACATCTGTTGAGCCGCCATCATATTTTTCAGTTTCATCAGGCTCATCAACTCCCCGTGGCAATATATCGTCTTTATCAGTTCCTCTTTTTCCTGACTGTGCTTCCTGTATCTTAGCTGCATATTCATATTCTTCATCAGTATATTCTATTGCAGACATTGCACTGGCAATATCGTATCCAGTATGTGCAAGAACCCTGTTTCCGTGGTAACTATGACAGCCTCCTTCTATATGCCATTCTGCTTTCGTACCTGTCATTGTTGCAGCACCTTCGGCACATGCCTCAACTCTTTTTACAATATCTTCCATATTCTCTTCTCTTGAACGGATAAAATAATAAAGAGATGCCTTATCAGGAACTATGTTAGGTGCCATGCCACCATTCCTGTATACATAATGTATTCTTACATCCTGTGTGACATGTTCCCTTAAGTATTGTACACCTACATTCATAAGCTCTGCTGCATCAAGTGCGCTTCTTCCATCCCATGGCATCGCAGCGGCATGAGCACTTTTACCTGTGAAATTAAATTCCATTGTAGTAATTGCCGACCACACATCTTTATCAAACCTCATATTACGTCCAAAAGGGTGATACATATACGCAAAATCAAGTTCATCAAAATATCCTTCTCTTGCAAGTATAGCCTTTCCTGAAAGATCTTCTTCCGCCGGGCAGGCTATGTAACAGATAGTTCCTGTTATGTTTTCTTTTTCCATTGCACTCTTTAATGCAACTGCTGATGTAACACCTGCAGTTGCTATAAGGCAGTGTCCACAGCCCTGTCCATTACCTTCCTTTGGAGAATAATAAGGAACTGCCTCCTGACCAAGTCCCGGAAGCGCGTCAAGTTCACCAAGAAGTCCGATAATCGGCTTTCCGCTTCCCCATTTTGCAATTACTGTATTGGGAAGCTTTTCCACATTCTTTCCCGCAAGATCCAATGCTACTGTTTTAACATCCGTGAATCCATTCTCCAGTAAAAAATCTTTCGTCAGTTCACAGCATTTATACTCTTTATACGCAGTTTCCGGATTATTCCAGAATTCCTGTTTAAGGGTATTGATTCTTTCTTTATTGGTCTTAAACCAATCACTTATGTTTTCATTCATAATATTCACACCCTTTCATCTTATCTGCCATTACAGGCACATATTAGCTATATACATCATGCATGGCATTGTAACTATGTATAATATCGTACTCAGACACACAACTCGTACTGACTGTTCATAATCTGTGCCATATAACTTTGCAAATATGGCTACATTTGAACCAACTGGTGTTACCGCTGCTATTAATGCGGTCTGTTTAATCAGCATATACTCTTTTGTTAAAGGTATTAACATCATTACTGCTATTGTGATTGCAGGAATAATTACAAGTCTTACTATGCTGCACCACCAGACTGAACTGTTCTTTAATATCTGACGCATATCAGTCTGTGCAAGATATACACCAAGGACAATCATTGCAACCGGCGTATTCATTGCTCCGACATAAGACACTGGAATTGTTATAAGTGCGGGGATATGTACCGGTATAAGAAATCCTGCTATTGCAATTACGAATCCTATAACTACCGGATTAGTAATTATCTTGCGGGGTGATATGAATTTTCTGTTTCCCGTCATTATCACAAGTCCGTATGTCCATTGAAATATGTTAAGTAGTGCAACGAAAACCGCCACATAAAATACTGCTTCTGTTCCTAATGTTGCTGACACAAGCGGTATTCCCATAAATCCCGCATTACAGAAGGCTGCACTAAAAATCTCAACTCTTTTTCTCTTTCCGAATATAAGATATGAGACAATCATGGCTATAACCAGTGCCAACAGAGACAACCCGGTCATTATTGCAAGCCCTTTAACCCTCTTCATTGAAAAATCTGCCGATAAATAAGCATTTATTATCACACACGGAATTATAATTCTTACGAGTATATTGGATAATTCCCTGCTTCCTGCATCTGTAACCAGCTTTTTTCTGTATAGAATATAACCGGTTATTATAAGCATCAGCATTATTAAACATTGTTTTAACAGCACCTGTACAATTTCCATATGTCCGCCTTTCAAGTCAGTATCTTGCAGTAGTTAAAACATTTTTAAATCCACATCAAGCTTTGCAAATGCTGATACTATCTGCTGTGTCGTCACAACATCGTTAAGATTAAATATCTCTACCGGTGAATGTGAATATCTTCGTGGACACGCAAGTGTTACCGTTGCCATTCCTGTTCCTGACAGCATTGCTCCAACTGCATCTGTTGAATATCCTGCACCGTTAAATGCAACAGGCTGAACCTGTATACACTCGCTCTGTGCTATTGTCTCGACTGCTTCCATAAGCTTTGGGTGCGATGTATTATGCAGATGTGCCGCAGCCAGTGTCTGACTCTGTATAAGAACAGGTCCTTTTCCAAGTCCGACAGGAAGCTCATTGATATCAACATCAGGAACATCTCCACATGGTATTGTATCAAGAAACATTCCGTAATCAGGCTGGTAATAATTAACTGGTGTGGCAATGGCTTTAACTGTTGATTCTTCAAGTATTGTAAATACTGCTGCCACCTCTCCCTTTATATCCTCAGGCTTTAAGTCAATCATTGTCTCTATGATAACTGCAAGCAAAACCCTGCAGTCTGCTGCTCTTGTCACCACATAGTCAGGATTCTGCGGCATTCTTGTGCATGGACTTTCAGGCACTATTGAAGCCCCGACATATACTCCAAGTTCTTCTGCTTCTTTCTTATCTGAAACGCATAAATCAAGATAGGATTCTGTTACTGTCTGTGCTTTCTTTTTCTGTTCCTCTGTAAGAAGATGTGCTGCCCTCACTCCTACAACTCCGCTAACAGTTCCTTTTCTGCCCTTTATAAGCATCCTTCTTCCCGGCAGACACGCAGTTGTCGGGCTTCCTATTGCATCAAAATAAGCAAACCCATTATTATCTATTCTTTTTACACGATATCCAACCTCGTCCATATGTCCGGTAAGAATCTTTTTCTGTCCAGGAGTACTTCCCTTCTTTATAGCTATAACTGTGCCATTATTTAAAACCTTCATATCATCAACATATGGTTTTAACGCATCATGAACATAATGTGCAACATCCCATTCATCTCCGCTGACTCCTATAATCGATGTGAGTTCACTTATTCTGTTGTAAAGTCTTTCTTTCATATCCATTACTCATCAACTCCCTGCATAGCTTCATAACCTAATTCACCTGTCCTGATTCTCAGTACATTCTTAACATCGTATACAAATATCTTTCCATCGCCAATATGACCTGTATAAAGTACCTTCTTGGCTGTGTTAACAACCTTTTCGACAGGCACCTTGGCAATTACAATCTCAACCTTAATCTTAGGTCTTAATGATGCTGTAATCTCAGAACCTCTGTAGTATTCGCTGACACCCTTCTGCATACCAAAGCCTGCAACCTGTGTAACTGTCATACCGGTTACACCGATGTCATTCATTGCTTTCTTAAGTGCTTCAAAACGCTGTGGTTTCATAATTATCTCGACCTTGGTTATAGTGCTTTCTGCAACCGGAAGTTTCTCAATATCCTCTGATATTCCCTCTGGTACTGTCTCGTCACTGCCAATATTTTCAGGTGTAAAGCCCGTAAATGCTGAAACCGTCATAAAGTCAGGATATGCATTTGATAACCCGTGTTCACTTATATCAAGACCTGCCTGTTCTTCCTCTGCAGATACTCTTACTCCTATTGTGCATTTCAGGATATACATAACTATTGCTGATGCACATGTACCAAATATTGCAACTGCAATAACACCTATTATCTGTATTCCAAGCTGTTCCGGTCCTTTTCCATAGAAAAGTCCTGTGCTTGTAGAAAGCAGTCCCACCATAATTGTTCCATACGCACCACATACAGCATGTGCGCTTATAGCTCCGACAGGATCATCAACCTTAAGCACATTGTCGACTATTTCTATTGATAATACGACAATTACGCCTGCAAGCGAGCCAATTATAATTGCACCAGGACCTGATACCTGGTCACACCCTGCTGTTATCGAAACAAGTCCTCCAAGTACACCATTAATGGTAGTTGAAACATCTGATTTACCATATCTGAACTTTGAAAACAGCATTGCTGCAATACCCGCACATGAAGCTGACAGGCTGGTATTAATAAATATATCAGCTGCCACATTTGCTGTATCTGAATCTGCAATATTAATTGTTGAACAACCATTAAAGCCAAACCAGCCTATCCATAAAAGGAATATTCCAAGTGTTCCTAATGTGATACTGTGTCCCTGAATTGGAACAGGCTTACCATCCTTATCATATTTACCAATTCTTGGTCCTAATATTGCTGCCGCAACAAATCCTATTATTCCACCTAACAGATGAACTGCTGTTGAACCTGAGAAATCATGGAATCCAAGATTTGCAAGCCAGCCTCCACCCCATATCCAATGTCCTGATACTGGATATACAAATGCTGTTACAACGGCACTTAATATACAATATGCTGCAAACTTTACGCGGCCTGCCAGAATTCCCGAACATATTGTTGCTGCAGTACAGGCAAACATCATCTGGAACACTATATATGCCTTAAGCGGAACTCCCTGAGGTAAGATACTGCTGTAATCACCAGAATGAATAATATCTATCGTACCGATTATTCCATTGCCTTTTGCAAACATCAGCCCAAATCCGATTACAAAGAATACAACTGAGCCAATACAAAAATCCATAAGATTCTTCATCATTATGTTGCCGGCATTCTTAGCTCTTGTAAAACCTGTTTCGAGCATTGCAAAGCCTGCCTGCATAATGAATATCAATACTGTTCCCAAAAGAATCCATATTACATTAACTGACACCATATGTTTTCCTCCTTATTTTTCATCAAACAGGAAACATGCAACGAAATGTCCCGGTTTTTCTTCCCGGAGTGTAGGGCATGCATCACTGCAGTATGACTTCGCATATTTACAACGGTTCTTAAAAGGACAGCCGGGAGGAGGGTCAAGTGGAGATGGAAGGTCACCCTCAAGCATTATCTGATGCTTTTCAATATGTGGGTCCGCCTCAGGAACTGCAGATAAAAGTGCCTGCGTATATGGATGCAGTGCATTGGAAAATAATTCTTCTGTGGTAGCCAGCTCTACAATATGGCCTAAATACATAACTGCTATTCTGTCCGATATGTATCTTACTACGCTCATATTATGTGATATAAATATGTATGTAATATCCATTGATTTCTTAAGCTCTGATAACAGATTAAGAATCTGTGACTGTATTGATACATCAAGTGCCGATACAGGTTCATCACATACAACTATCTTGGATTCAAGAATGAGTGCTCTTGCAATTCCTACTCGCTGTCTCTGTCCACCTGAAAATTCGTGTGGATATCTGTAGTACTGGTCTGCCCTGAGACCGACTCTCTCAAGCATCTCCATTGCCATTTTCATACGCTCTTCCTTATTGTTACACATATGATGAATTACCATTGGCTCTTCTATTATGCTTCCTATGGTTTTTCTTGGATTAAGCGATGTATACGGATCCTGGAATATCATCTGCATTTCCTTCGCAAGCTGCTTTTTCTCTCTGCCCTTTAATCTGGCAATATCCTGTCCTTTATATATAATCTGTCCACCAGTAGGATCTTCAAGTCTTATAAGACATCTTCCTGTGGTACTCTTTCCACATCCTGACTCTCCAACTATTGCAAGTGTTTCATTCTTATAAAGCTTAAATGAAATATCATCTACAGCCTTTACCGCTTTGGGATTCTTCTTTAATGAACTCTGAACCGGAAAATATTTCTTAAGACCTTTAACTTCTAAAACGACATTTTTATCTTCCATTAATCGTCCACCTCTTCCCTTAAGTCACTTGCAAAATGGCATCTGACCTTTTGTGTTTTATTAACTGTAACAAGCTCTGGATCTGAATTCTTACATATTTCTTCAGCATATGGACATCTTCCACAGAATCTGCAGCCACTTCCCACTTCATTAAGTGCCGGAACTGTTCCTTTTATGATATACAGCTCTTCACCCTTCTTTGTTTCCAGTGTAGGAATGGACTTTAATAAACCTTTCGTATACGGATGAAGCGGTCTGTAAAATATATCATCAACCAGACCTTCCTCAACTATATGTCCAAGATACATAACAATAACTCTGTGACATGTCTGTGCGACTACTCCAAGGTCATGTGTTATAAGCATGATTCCCATATTATGCTTCTTATTAAGGTCAACTATAAGATTCATTATCTGCGCCTGAATTGTAACATCAAGTGCCGTAGTAGGTTCATCTGCTATAAGAAGTCTTGGTGTACAGGCAAGTGCCATTGCAATCATTGCTCTCTGTCTCATACCACCTGACATCTCATGCGGATAATTATCGACTCTGGTCTCGGGAGCAGGTATTCCGACCTGCTTTAAGAGTTCTACTGCTCTTGCCTTAGCCTCTCTTTTATTCATTCCCTGATGTTTCTTAAGAGCCTCTGTAATCTGCTGTCCTACTGTGAATAACGGATTGAGTGCACTGAGTGAGTCCTGAAAAATCATTGCAATCTTATTGCCTCGTATCTTTTCCATCTCTTTTTCTGATTTGGTTAAGATATCTTCTCCATCAAACATTATGTGTCCTTCATAATGTGCCAGTTTCTTCTCATCATATAAACGCATTATTGACTGTGATGTAACAGATTTACCACATCCTGACTCACCTACAATGCCAAGGATTTCTCCTTCATGAACCTGAAAACTTACTCCATCTACAGCTGTAATATTTCCTCTCATAGTGTGAAAGGTTGTCTTTAAATTCTGTAAATCTAATATTGTCTGTTGTTCTTTACTCATATATGACACCTCTCTTTCTAATTAGCTGTCGGGTCTAACACATCTCTGATACCATCACCAAACATATTCACGCCAAGTACAAGAAGCACCATAACTATGCATGGAAGAATAGTAAGTGATGGTCTTATAAGCATGAACTGTTTAGCATCATTGATTATGTTACCAAGTGTAGGCACAACTGATGGAACACCAACTCCTAAGTAGCTTAAAGATGCCTCTATAATTATTACTGATGCAAATGTATATGTTGTCTGTACTATTACCGGCGACAATGAATTTGGCATAATATGCTTAAAAAGTATTCTTATCCATCCTGCTCCCTGTGCCTTAATTGCATCAATATATGTCTGTCTCTTAACTGATATAACCGAGCTTCTTGCTATTCTTGCAACCATTGGTGTGTATACAATCGCAAGTGCTATAACAACATTTTTCATTGAGGTGCCAAATGCAGCCATAAGAGCAAGTGCCATAAGCATTGATGGTATTGCCATCATGCTTTCGCATATTCTCATAATTACGTTATCAAGAAACTTGAAATATCCTGCCAGTAATCCTAGTATCATTCCTAACACCATTGCTATTGCACTTGTAATAATTCCTATTACGAAAGACATTTTTATACCATATGTACATCTTGCAAATACATCTCTTCCAAGTGTATCTGTACCAAACCAATGACTTGCGCTTGGTGCCTGCAGCTTTCCTGCCGGATTCATCTCATATGGGTCAAGATGCATAACAAGTGGTAATACAATTGCTCCGATAAGAAGAATCAGAAGTATTCCAGCACCAACCACTGCAAGCTTATTTTTCATGAATTTCTTAAACTGCAGTTTCCTGTATTCTCTAAGTCCGCTTTTATTAACTGCGAGCTTTTTTTCTTTAATCTCTGCCATATAAAAGCCTCCTTACTTTGATGTTCTGATTCTTGGATCAACTGCACTGTATGCAAGGTCAAGAATTACATTTATAAGACAATACATAAGGCTTATTACAAGAACTACTCCCTGTATCTCAGGATAATCTCTCTTGCTTATGCTTGATATAAGAAGCTGTCCTACTCCCGGGATTGCAAATATTGTTTCGGTAACAGCCACATTTGCAATAATCTCACCAAATGACTGTCCAACTACTGTAATTATTGTGTTAAGGGAATTCTTAAGTGCATGTTTAAATGTTATGACTCCTTTGCTTAATCCCTTAGCCTTAGCCGTCTTTACATAATCACTGCTCATCACTTCAACCATTGATGAACGTGTCATTCTCGCTATAAGTGCACCTTGGCGACATGCCAGAGATATTGCTGGAAGCAGCAGATATTCTATATGCATGCCAAAGCCAAACTGCATTGAACGATATCCTGATACCGGAAGTATCTTTAACATTCCGCCAAAAACTATTGATAAAACCAGTGCCAGAACGAATGCCGGTATCGCAAGAAAGATATGTGATACAACACTTACCACGATATCAGGAAATCTGTTTCTATACATTGCAGCAAGTATTCCCAGTGGAACTGCAAACACAAGTGCAAGCAGTTCCGCAAATACCGCCAGATTAATTGATACAGCAAAGCAGGAAACTATTGACTGTACTACGCTTTCATTTCTGAAATATGAATCTCCAAGATCTCCATGGAGACAGTCAAGCAGCCATGTGCCATACTGTACTATGATTGGATCGTTAAGCCCCATGCTCTCCCGTAATTCTGCCACCGCCTCTGGTGTAGCGTTGGTTCCAAGAATTACGGAAGCCGGATCACCACTCATTGAATGTGTTATTCCAAACAATACTATTGAAAGAATGAATAGCGTGATAATCACGGAGCCTAACTTTTTTAAGATATATTTTACCATTCTGTATCCTCCTGTTTTTACCCTTATAAACCGAACAGAATAATATCTTTACTATTGTTAGTTCTTAGAGCATCCAAAGATTGAATATTCATTAGTTACCTGGAAGCCTGTAAGCTTATCTGAATAACCAAGGAATGTGTTAACATCCCAGAGCTTATATGCTAATGCGTTATCATCAACCCACTTTGCACATTCAGCCCATGCTGCCTTAGCTGATGCGTCATCACTTGCTGAACTTATCTTCTTCATATGTTCTGTCATCTCTGTTCCAAGTGTTCCTGTTATATGAAGGTTACTTATTGGATTAAGTGTTAATGGTGTTGGTACATTAGGCCATATCATATAGTAAATATCCCAGTCTGCTTTAGGGTCTCCTGACTGTACTAATGAAAGAAGCGATGCCCAGTCATATACATCAACCCTGGTCTTAAGTCCTATACTTTCAAGCTGCTTCTGAAGAACAAGTGTTATATCATAATAAGCCGGATAAGCCTGTGTTGTTGCAAGGACTATTTCCTTACCATCGTATCCTGATTCTTCTACAAGCTTCTTGGCTGCTGCTGTATCAGCATAGTTATTCTTAGTTTCTGTATAGAATGATGTTACAGATGCCATAAGTGAACCATCTATTGTATAGAATGATGAATCTGAGCTGTTAGCTGCTCCCATATCTGATACATTTGCAACCATCTTGATTGCCTGTCTAACTTTAGTATTAAGTAATGGTGAATCTCCTCCGTCAAGTACGTTAAAATCGAGTGCTGCAATTGCTCTCTTAAAGCCCTTAACACTTGTTCCACTATATGAATCTACGACTGAACGATATTCTCCTGAAACATTTTCAATAATATCGTACTGACCTGACTGAAGTCCTGAAACTCTTGTTGTTATATCTGGAACTGTATAGAAGTAAACATCTTCAAAATTAAATTCCTTGTCACCAGCCCATGATGACTGTGTATATCCTGGTCCCTTATAATCTTCATTCTTTACAAGGTGATAATATGAATTAGGTACATATGACTCGAATTTACATGCACCGGTTCCAACATATTCCTGTAAATATGAATCCGGATATTTTTCACATAATTCCTTAGTTGTAATTATTGGGAACTGTGTTGGTGAGGCAAGCATCTGTGGAAGTGAACTATTAGCTTCTGTAAGCTCAATCTTAAATGTATAATCACCTGTCTCCTCAAATTTTTCGCCAGCTGTTGTAAGCTTTGCTGCAACAGCCTTATTATTCTTTAGCCATCTGTTAAGTGAAGCAACTGCATCTTCTGCTTTCAGTTCCTTGCCATTATGGAACTTAACACCTTCTCTTAATGTGAATTCCCACAACTTGTTATCAGAAGTATTGTATGCTGATAACAGCTGCATCTTTGGTGTAAATGTTTCATCACACTCAAATATTCCTTCAAATACACAGTTTGCAACATGTCTTGAGGCTGTTGCCGCATTGATATGTGTATCAAGTGATGGTGCTTCTACATCGACTGCAACATTTAATGTTTTACTGCTTCCTGCCGCTGAACCTCCTGAACCACATCCTGTAAATACACTTCCTGTCACAAGAAGACATAAGGCACTTACTACTGCCAGTAATTTCTTTCTCTTTCTCATATGCGTTCCTCCCTTATTAACATTTTTAAAAGAAAATAAAAAATCACAGACAACGGTAATCCGAAATGGCACCGTTGCCTGTGATAATTAGTTTATTTTCTTATTCTCTTGACAGTGGTTATAATACACCCTATATTATCTAAAAATCTAATACCTAATTGATTATGAATTAATAACCATCTGGTTATGTATGGTAATATACCACAAGAAAAGGAGCTGATTACATATGGAATTATTGCAAATGTATTATTTTATGGAAGTAGCAAAGACTGAACATATGACAAAAGCCGCTAAAAATCTGCACATTTCCCAGCCTGCAATCAGCAAAACTATACATGAAATTGAAACCGAGCTTGGTGTCCCTCTTTTTGACCGCGTTGGTAGAATGATTGTACTTAATGATTATGGAAAGATTATGCTTAAGCATACAGAGGAAGTTTTTAATTCTATAACGGCTGCACGTAATGAAATCTCTGCCGCTTCTAAAATTAATGATAAGACCGTGACAATTGCTGCCCGTGTGGCTTCTTCCCACATAGGTGAAATTATACGTCAGTTTAAGCAGCTTCATCCCGATGTATCAATCAAAGTTGTACAGATGGATTTAAAAAAAGAATTTACGGAAGATATCGGACTATGTTCATCATCTATCCGTATCAATAAAAAAACATCCCACACACTTTTTAAAGAAGACATTGCCCTTGCAATACCTGTAAGCCATCCATTCGCAAAGCTTGATACAATTAATCTTATAGATGTAAAAAATGAGCCTATCATCGGTCTTGACAGCAGCCAGCTCAACCAGACCATGAAAACCGCCTGTAATAAAGCCGGCTTTGACCTTACTTATGCAATTGAAAGTGATGACCCGTCAACTGCAAGAAAATTCATAAAGATGGGACTTGGCCTTGCCTTCGTTCCTGTCATAACATGGCATAAAATAAGCCAGCTTTCTGATATCAGACTCATTAAGATTGATAATCCTGCATGCTACAGATATGTCAATCTCAAATGGAACCCTGATACCATCAAAAAGCCGGCTGTTTCTGCGTTCCGCGATTTTATTGAAGAATATTGGGCGAAGTTACTTTAAGTTGTGAATTCCTGCTTTTTTTAATATTTGTTTCTGTATATCGACTGCAACTCCATATCCCTGCTCCTCAAGTTCATATGTTGATTGTTCAAGTGCCATCTCAAATTTTTCAACCATACTTAAAAAATGCTGCGTTGCTATTCCTTTTCCAAGACCAAGTTTCTTTGCCTCATTCTCAAACGACTTCTGATTTATATTCCTTATATCATATTCGCCATCTATGTTAAGCGACATTTTCTCTGTGCTGCTGTCATATATAACAGTACTTAATAAATCATATGCCGGAGCTAATCTTATTCCTTTTAAATCCTCACTATATAAAAGAGCAATATTTTTAACATGATTATCTGTATTACCTATAAGATAATTAGACTTTCAAAGAAACACCGCGTTCTTTCCGCTGAAAAACTTCTTTCATCAAGCGGTAAACTGATTGATATTGCTCTTGAAGATTTATCTTCTATATATTCCTCTGAATATGAAAATACAGCATCGTCAGAATTATGCCCTGTAATACTGCCAACATTAATCATATTTCCATTACATTCAATATATACCTCTAAATTTCTCATTATCTCCCCCTTACATCAATATTAATATCAAGTCCCAAAATCGAAATTAACTGTATTACCTTGCCAATCTCAACAGTCGGCTTACCTCTTTCCACATCTGATATAAAACTTACACTAAGACCAGTATATTCCGACAAAAATGCCTGCGTATACTTTAATTCTTTTCTCCTGTTCCTGATTATATTTCCAAGCCCCTCTGAATCAGTTATTTTCATGATAATCACCTCGATAAAAAATAAGCCGTACGGCTATATTATACATATTCTCTCATAAATAAAGCCGAGCGGCTTTGTCTTGATAAATATAATATAATATTAGCCGTACGGCTTTGTCAATTCCCCTTTTTACTTAATTTTATTTTCTTGTAATGAAATAATATCCTGCAATTATTAATTTGGGTTGTGCCTTATGGGTATAGTATATATTTATCCAATCAGAACTTTTTTGCCTTCAAAAAAAACGAACCCACACGAAGATGAGTCCGTTTCATAATCTTAAACTGGCAGATTCTTCATACTCTCAAGACTTATAACAAGCGTTGATGTATTATGAAGAAGTGCTGAAGTTGTAGGCTGTATGACGCCCGTTACACCAAGTGCAATAAGTGCGGAATTGAATCCGACAATCACACGGTAATTTCTGTTAATCTTCTTAATCAGACTGTCACTTAATTTCTTAAGCATAAGTATCTGGTTAAGGTCATCTGCGCCGACAGTGATATCTGCAATCTCTCTTGCAATCTCGGCACCATCACTTATGGCAATACCTACATCTGCTGCTGAAAGCGCCGGTGAGTCGTTAATTCCATCACCAATCATAATTACCTTACGTCCGGCTGCCCGCTCTTTCTCTACGAACTTAGCCTTGTCTTCTGGAAGAACTTCTGAATAATATTCAGTAACTCCTACCTTTCTGGCAATAGAGGCCGCTGTTCTTTCACTGTCTCCGGTCATCATGACAACCTTTGATATTCCAGCCTTCTTAAGCCCTTCAATAACCTCCGGTGCTTCTTCTCTTAATGGATCAATTATGCATATAACTGCTGCAAGCTGACCGTTAATTGCCATATAAAGATGTGAGCAGTCATCTGGAAGACTGTCAAATAACTCCTGCTTTCCTGCCGGAATTACACATGCCTCATCCTCAAATACAAAGTGATGGCTTCCTATGATAACCTTGCTTGTATTGATAAATGTTGATATTCCATGTGCAACAATATATTCAACCTTAGAGTGCATCTCTTCATGCATAAGGTTTCTTCTGCCAGCTTCATTAACAACAGCCTTAGCCATTGAATGTGGAAAATGCTCCTCAAGACACGCAGCTATTCTTAACAGCTCATCTTCCGGCATTCCGTTAAATGAATATACTCTGCTTACTGTTGGCTTGGCCTTTGTAAGTGTACCTGTCTTATCAAATACGATAGTATCCGCTTCAGCAATTGCCTCTAAGAACTTACCGCCCTTGACTGTTGCACTCGCCTGACTTGCCTGTCTTATTGCTGCAAGTACCGTAATAGGCATAGCAAGCTTCAATGCACATGAGAAATCGACCATAAGTATTGACAATGCCTTAGTAGTATTACGTGTTAACAGATATGTAAGTGCAGTTCCACCAAGTGAATAAGGTACAAGCTTATCTGCAAGATGCTCTGCTTTTGACTCAAGACCTGATTTTAACTTCTCAGATTCTTCAATCATCCTGACAATCTTGTCATATTTGCTTGAGCCTCCGGCACGCTTAACCCTGAATACTATCTCGCCCTCTTCTACTACAGTTCCTGCGAATACAGAAGTTCCCTCACCTCTTCTCACAGGCTCAGATTCTCCTGTAAGTGAAGCCTGGTTAACCATAGCCTCACCACTGATAACAGTTCCATCAAATGGGATTACATTACCCATCCGGATTATTACATTATCTCCGTCCTTAACATCCTTCACAGATACCTGTACTTCTGCATCAGCCGTCTTTAACCAGACCTTATTAACGTTAAGTGACATCGTTCTTGCCAGGTCGTCAACCGACTTCTTGTGTGTCCAGTCCTCTATTATCTCACCGATACCAAGAAGGAACATTACTGAACCTGCTGTATTAAAGTCTCTTCTTAAGATAGAAACTCCGATTGCAGTTGCATCAAGAACTGGTACCTCAAGCTTCCTTGCAAGCAGTGTCCTGATTCCTTTATAAATGTATTTCATTGAAGATACCGTTGTTAATACCGCACATACCGGTGCCGGAATAAACAGCTTCTTAGTCATTCTCCATAATACCTGATCCGCTAACTTCTCAGTATAATGAGAATTGATTGCTCTTCCTGATGTTGCAAGAACTTCTTCAGGGACCTCTACATTGCTGTATCTGAACTTAGCAATAGCTTCAATCACAGTCTTTCTTGAACATCTGTACTCAACAACTGCATCAGCAGTTCTCTCATACACCTTGGCATTCGTAACGCCCTGCAGATTCTTAAGATAATACTGCAAGGTATCTGCCTGTGCAAAAGTCATGCCAGAAGCATCCATGTGAACACGGATTCTTCCGGGCACATCATGCTTTATTATGAATTTCATACTCTGTTACGCTTCCTCATCTTCATCTACTGAATCAAGTACAACTTCTTCTGTGTTATACTTTGTCTCATTGATTGTCTTAGCATCAGCATATATATCCTCACAGTTTTCCTGAACAGTTGTAGCTGTCTTCATTATACATGATTTAGCTCTTAAAACTGCTGCTGTACAGTTAGTGTAAAGCTTCTTTGCGTCCTTGCTTGTAAGAATCTTAATTCCTGCTGTTCCAAATAATACACCTGCTGCGAAAAGTCCTGGTTTCTTTAAGTTATCAATTTTCATACTGTGCTCCTCTCTGTCCACATTGGACAATAAATGTTTCTTAAGTTTGACGGTTATTATATTACACATTATGTAACATTTCTACATAAATCCGCTTATTGAGAAATCTTCTCAATATAGCAAAAGGAGAGATGAAACAGTTTCATCTCTCCCTTATTAGTAAATATTATTTAACTGAAACTGCCTTTTTCCTGTCAACTACACTTGTTATCTTCTGATCCTTAATGTATCCGCAGGCTTCAAGCCCTGACTCAATAATTTTACTCCATTTGCTTTCTGATAAATTAATTGACGAATCATCGTTTAATCTTACAGTATAACCGCCATTATCATCCTCATCACAAGTTATTCTGTACATATTCTTACGGTTAATTGCACCTATTTCTTCCAGTGTATTAACCATTCTATATACAGTTGCAGCCCCAATCTTAGGATCCTTCTTTACTGCCTTGTAATAAATCTCTTTACAGCTTGAGCAGTCCTCTTCAAGAATTACATCAAGAAGCATAAGCCTCTGTTTAGTTATCCTGCAACCCTGCTGCTTGAGACGAGAAATAATAATGTCTTTGTCTTTATCAGGATTTCTGACCACCCGTTACCTCCTTTTAATGGCAGTGGCCTTTGCATTTACCGCAGTCGCCACCACATGTGAACGATTTACCGTTTTTCTTGTCGTGTACCATACTGCGTACAATAAGTGCAACTATAATCACCAATATAACTCCTACTATAATTGTTCCCAGCATAATTACACCTCCGATAATATATCATTTAATTACTTTGTTGCATTTAAAATCTTCTTAGAATCAACCTTTAATGTCTTACTTTCCTTATATGGTCTGAATAACAGATAGATGAAACCAACAATTATAAGAATTGCGATTACTGTGAATACATTAAATGCTGTGTCGCCAGTAATAAGACCAGCAATCTGGTTAATTACAAGACCTACAAGGTAAGCATATCCACACTGGTATCCGATTGCAATCCAGAACCACTTAGTGTTGTTCATCTCTCTCTTAATAGCACCCATAGCTGCGAAGCAAGGAGCACAGAGAAGGTTAAATGCAAGGAATGCATATCCGCTTACTACTGTAAATGTAGCTGCCATGTTAGCATATACTGTTCCCTCACCTGCTGAGTAAAGGATACCCATTGTACCAACGATATTCTCCTTGGCAACAAGACCAGTAATAGAAGCAACAGTTGCCTGCCAGTTACCGAATCCTAAAGGAGCGAATATCCAAGCGATTGCCTTACCTACTCTACCAAGGATAGAGAAGTCAATCTGATCATCTGCAAGCATCTGGAATGAACCATCAACAAATCCGAAGTATGTTGTGAACCAGATAATGATTGTTGAAAGTGTGATGATTGTTCCGGCCTTCTTGATGAATGACCATCCACGCTCCCACATGCTTCTTAATACTGTACCAACTGTTGGAAGATGGTATGCTGGAAGCTCCATAACGAATGGTGCCGGATCTCCAACGAATAACTTTGTCTTCTTTAAGATAATACCTGAGCAGATAATTGAGAATATTCCAAGGAAGTATGCTGATGGAGCAACCCAAGGAGCTCCGTCAAAGATAGCACCGGCAACCATTGCGATGAATGGAAGCTTAGCTCCACAAGGAATAAATGTTGTTGTCATAATTGTCATCTTACGGTCTCTGTCGTTCTCGATTGTACGTGAAGCCATGATACCAGGAACACCACAACCTGAACCGATAAGCATTGGAATGAATGACTTACCTGAAAGACCGAACTTACGGAAAATTCTATCCATAATGAATGCTATACGTGCCATATAACCGCAAGACTCAAGGAATGCAAGGAATATGAATAATACAAGCATCTGTGGAACGAAACCAAGTACTGCACCAACACCGGCTACAATACCATCAAGGATAAGACCCTTTAACCAGTCTACACAACCTATTGCATCAAGTCCTGACTCAAGAAGCACAGGGATACCAGGAACCCATACACCATAATTAGCAGGATCTGGAGCTGCGCCATCATTGTCTATACACTGCTCAATAGCATCCTTAACACCGGCTGCATCTGTTGTCTCTGTTGTTACACTAAGATTTTCCTCATCTTCTACATCATAATCTAATGTAAGATTAGCTGGAACTGTGTTTTCAAGTTTCTTTAATGCTGCTACTGCTGCATCTGAATCATAATCGTCTGCTTCTGTATCAATAGCATCTGCATACTCTTCACCTTTATCACCAAGGCTGTCGATATATGCTGAGATAATTGCATCTGAATCACCATACTCATCAGCTACTTCTTCGTAAGCAGAAGTGCCGATTCCGAAGAGATGCCATCCATCACCGAACACACCATCGTTAGCCCAGTCTGTTGCCCATGTACCAACTGTTGTAACTGACACATAGTATACGATAAACATTACAACCGCAAATATTGGAAGTGCTAAGAATCTGTTAGTAACTATTCTATCAATCTTATCTGATGTAGAAAGCTTCTTCTCAGACTTCTTTGCAAAACATCCACTGATAATTGAAGATATATATGTATATCTTTCATTAGTGATAATACTCTCTGTATCATCATCAAATTCTTTCTCAAGAGTCTCAATCTCAGCTGAAACATCTGGAACATTCTTCATAAGAACTTTAATCTTATCATCCTTCTCAAGAAGCTTGATAGCAAAGAATCTCTTCTGTTCTTCAACAATATCAAGACCAAGTTTATCTTCTACCGCTGATATTGCTGCCTCAACCTTATCGTCAAACTTGTGAGCGATTGTATTGAGCTTCTTGCTCTCTGCAAGCTTAACAGCCTTTTCTGCTGCTTCCTTGATACCTGTTCCCTTAAGAGCTGATATCTCAACAGCTTCACATCCAAGATTCTTTCCTAACTTAGCAAGATCAACCTTGTCTCCGTTCTTTTCCATGATATCGACCATGTTAACAGCCATAATAACCGGAATACCCAGTTCCATAATCTGAGTTGAAAGGTAAAGGTTTCTTTCAATATTAGTACCATCAACAATATTAATGATTGCATCAGGTCTTTCGTTAATAAGATAATTTCTTGCTACAACCTCCTCAAGAGTATAAGGAGAAAGTGAATAAATACCAGGTAAATCCATGATAGTGACATCTTTATGTCCCTTTAATTTACCTTCCTTTTTCTCAACTGTAACACCTGGCCAGTTACCAACGAACTGATTAGAACCGGTCAAAGCATTAAACAATGTTGTTTTACCGCAGTTTGGATTACCTGCTAATGCAATTTTAATTGACATTTGACTACCTCATTTCTTTTATATAAATGTTTATGCATTTGCTAACAAACATTTGACAATTCTTACATTAATTAGATTATGCTAACCTATATGTAAAAAAAATCAGCCTACCTCTATCATCTCGGCATCGGCTTTACGAAGCGATAATTCATAGCCTCTTACTGTAACCTCTACAGGATCTCCCAAAGGTGCTACCTTTCTTACATAGACTTCAACTCCCTTAGTAATTCCCATATCCATAATTCTTCTCTTAACCGGACCATCACCATTTAATCTGGTAACTTTAACAGTCTGGCCTACAGATACATCTCTTAAAGTCATAGTTTATCTCCTTCTTATTTTAGTTTTATATAAGAACTGACATATTCAGTCCTTTATACCATAATTTTATTAGCCATATCTTTTCCTATGGCAACTCTTGATTCCTTAATGTTAACAATGACATTACCGCCAGCTTTAGATACAACTGTTACCACTGCTCCCGGAACGAATCCAAGATTCTCAAGAAAACGTCTTATTTCTTCCTTTCCACCAATCCGCTGGATTGTGTATGGAGTTCCTTCATCAATCATAGTTAATGGCATAAGCTCATCTCCTCTTTTTAGCATATTGATAATGTTTTTCATTACCACCTTGGTTAGTATATTCTAATAGTTATTAGATGTCAACAACTTTCGTTATATTTTTATAATATTTTTTAGAACAAATTAACCCCTGATTGATACAACCAACCAGGGGCAAAATGTGCAATCTTTTCAATATATTACAGGCAATAAATAATTATGCTAATGATGCCCCAAGTTTTTTGCAGTTTTCAACAGCATCATCATCCGGTGCTTCCTGACAGATTACGCTGTCTGTTGCAAGAACAGCGCCTGCAGCCTTGCTTCTTTCTTCCCAGTCAGCCATCCATTCGCCGCTTCCCCATCCATATGAACCGAAAAGTGCAATTTTCTTACCACTAAGGCTTCCTTCTACATCTGTGAACATTGGCTCAAACTCTGATTCTTCGAGATTTTCTGCTCCCATTGCCGGGCATCCGAATGCGATTCCATCATATTCAGCAACCTTTCCTGAATTAAAATCACTTGCCACAAGTACATCAACCTCTGCTCCTGCTCCCTTAGCACCTTCTGCAACTGCGTTAGCCATTGCCTCTGTATTACCTGTTCCGCTCCAATAAACTACTGCTACTTTACTCATTATCCAATCTCTCCTTTTTTACTTTTTATATGCTTAAACCGTTAATGCAGATATGCTTCTGCCGCGGTCAAAGACTCTTAAATATACTTCTGTGCATTTTCTGTAACGTGCAAACATCTTCTGGCTGAATGCCTCATCACAATACACCTTCCATACCCCACAACATTTGTAATTGCAGCCCTTTTGTCTTATAAACTGGATTACATCTTCCACCGGGTAACTTAAAAACAACCCTATTTCATGTGGAAAGCATGTGTTCTCCTCCACTCTCTGTTTAAGATGCTTGATACTTGCTCCCACTTTATAATCCGAATATCCAAATGTGTTCAATACATTCTGAACCGCTGGCTGTGACAGGTCCTTCTCTAACCGGTCAGGTCTGAACACATATAAAAGTGCGCTCTTTTCATTTCTCTTTAAAAATGTTACATACACACCCTTAATATTGAGCTTTCTGTTAACACTTGCCAGTTCCATCTTAAAATCAGATATATTATCATACCTGTAATTAAAAAGGTTGCCAGTCTTTAATCCGGCAAGCGTCGGAGAACACTCTTTTATAACTTCCCGCTCAATTCTTCCCAATACATCTGTACAGACCATTTTTCTTTTCCTTCCATATTGCACTTTATCCTCTTCTTTATCAGCATGCCCTGCTTTCGCTTAAATATGTTTCTAAAACGCTTGTAAGCGATGCCGCACTGCTTGAATGTGTTCTTACTATATCTACATCATTCTTCTTAGCCTCTGTAACAGCTGATAAAACCATCTTATGAGAAACCGTATTAGTAAACAGAATCATAAGATCCGGTGTTCCAATCTGCTTGGAAAATCCGCTTTTTTCCTTAACAAATACCTTCGCCTTGCAGCCGTGTTTCTTACATATCTGCTGATACTGGCGTTCCATACATTCATTTCCACCAATAATAACTACACTCATACCTTCATCCTTTCATGTGTCTTACTTTTGTTAGCTTTGCCTAACCCTTATTTATAAAATAACGGATACCCTAACTGGATACCCGTTACATCAGTTAGCTTTAACTAACTATTAAAATATCATCTTTTAATATTGCTGTCAATACATTTTTATAAATTATCTGTCAAATGGTGCATCGTCATCATTATTGTCAAAGTCATCAATATCCGCATGACCATCTGAATGGTCATGACCGTCAATCATATTCTCTCTGTTGACAACTCTCTTGACATCTCTCTGCTTCTCCACAAGATCTGATAACAGCTCTTTAGTAGCCTTAGGTCTCTTGATATTCTTAATCTCAAAGTCACCCATAGTCTTATCTCCTGAGCATACTTTAATAGTTCCCACTCCGACAAGTCTCTGCATGAATGAGCGTTCCAATGAAATATCCATAATACGATACAGTCTTACCTCATCATCTTTAATGCTGAAAAATCCTTTGCTTATAAAGAATCTGTCCTTTGATACACTGTATCTTGTAAATGACCATGGAAGTCCGAGGAAGAGAATTCTCTTCCTGTCTTTCCATAATATATCTGTACTGACTTTATCTCTTGCCATATTATTCCCCTCCAATTCTAATGGCACAATGCTGACATATTCTATGCATTACTTGAAGTACTTAACACCTGATTCGAATATCTTAATATCCTGCTCACCATAGATGTTAATAGCAACACTGTCACCGCGTCTCTCAGAATGTGCCATCTTACCGAAGCATCTTCCGTCTGGGCTTGTGATACCTTCAATAGCCATGTATGAACCATTGATATTCCACTCTTCATCCATAGATACATTACCGTTAAGGTCACAGTACTGTGTAGCAACCTGTCCGTTAGCAAAGAGCTTATCAAGCCATTCCTTAGGAGCAACAAATCTTCCTTCACCATGTGAAGCAGGGTTGCAGTATACTCCGCCAAGTTCAGCATTAGCAAGCCATGGGCTTAAATTGCTGACAACCTTAGTATATACCATCTTTGATATATGACGGTTAATTGTATTAAATGTAAGTGTAGGTGACTGTGCATCCTGTCCTGTAATCTTACCGTTAGGTACAAGACCAAGCTTGATAAGTGCCTGGAATCCGTTACAGATACCAAGTGCAAGACCATCTCTCTCATTAAGGAGCTTCTCAACTGCTTCCTTCATCTTGGCATTACGGAATGCTGTAGCGAAGAACTTGGCAGAACCATCTGGCTCATCACCTGCTGAGAATCCACCAGGGAACATAATAATCTGTGCCTGGTTAATAGCCTTCTCAAATTCATCTACAGACTCTCTTATACTCTCAGCATCAAGGTTCTTAAACACCTTAACGATTGTATCTGCGCCGGCTCTTTCAAATGCCTTGGCACTATCGTACTCACAGTTAGTTCCTGGGAATACCGGGATAAATACTGTTGGCTTAGCAACCTTATTCTTGCATACATGTACGCCTGGTGCTTCATATAACTTGCTTTCAACCGGTGTAGTTTCCTTAGAAGCCTTAGTTGGGAATACACCCTCAAGAGTATCAGCCCATACGCTTAATGCTTCTTCTACATTAATTGAAACTTCCTTGTATGTGAACTTACCATTATCCTTAACAGTACCAACCTTAGTATAAGCTGTAGTAATCTCTCCAAGCTTATCTGCTGGAACTTCTGCAACGATACAGCCATAAGCTGGTGCAAAGAGGTCATCTTCCTTAACATCTGCATTAATCTCGAATCCTAACTTGTTACCAAATGCCATCTTGCTGAGTGCTGGTACAAGTCCGTTAGCATCAAGAACATATGCAGACACGATTGCCTTCTTCTGGATAAGCTCATGTATTGCACTGTAAAGTGCCTTAACCTGTTCGAAATCTGGAAGGTCATACTGATCCTTCTTAATATCAAATCTGACTAATACATCACCATCATTCTTAAGTTCAGGAGTAATAATATCTCCTTCCTTAGCTACATCAATAGCAAATGAGCAGAGTGTTGGTGGAACATCAATATGTTCAAATGTTCCTGACATACTGTCCTTACCACCGATTGATGGAAGTCCGAATCCCATCTGTGCTTCATATGCACCAAGAAGTGCGGCAAATGGCTGGCTCCATCTTTCTGGATCTTCTGTCATTCTTCTGAAGTATTCCTGATATGTGAATCTGATCTTACTGAAATCACCACCGGCAGCAACAATCTTAGCTACAGAATCTGTTACAGCATAGATTGCTCCATGATATGGGCTCCATGATGAAAGATATGGATCAAATCCATAAGACATCATAGTTACTGTGTCACATTTGCCCTTAAGCACTGGAAGCTTTGCAACCATGCTCTGTGTCTCTGTAAGCTGATATTTACCACCATATGGCATATATACTGAACCGGCTCCGATAGAACCATCAAATCTCTCAACAAGTCCCTTCTGTGAGCATTCGTTAAGGTCTGCTAAAGTCTTTAACCACTTACCGCGTACATCTGTAACCTTAACCGGCTTAAGGTAATCGTCTTCCTGTGAAGGGATATCAACTACAACCTTAGTCTCCTGATGAGCACCGTTAGTATCAAGGAATGCTCTTGAGATATTAACGATATCCTTACCTCTCCAGTTAAGAACAAGTCTTGGTTCTTCTGTTACAACAGCTACCTCAACTGCATCTAAGTTCTCCTCAGCAGCATACTGAAGGAATTCCTTAACATCCTTAGGATCAACAACAACAGCCATTCTCTCCTGAGACTCTGATATAGCAAGCTCTGTTCCATCAAGACCTTCATACTTCTTAGGAACTTTATCAAGATCTACCTTAAGACCTGCTGCAAGCTCACCAATTGCAACTGATACACCACCTGCACCAAAGTCATTACATTTCTTAATAAGCTTAGTAACCTCTGGTCTTCTGAAGAGTCTCTGCATCTTACGCTCTGTAGGAGCATTACCCTTCTGAACCTCAGCACCACAATCCTCAATAGACTTCTCTGTATGAACCTTAGATGAACCTGTAGCTCCGCCACATCCATCTCGTCCTGTTCTTCCACCAAGAAGAATAATGATATCTCCCGGGTCAGAATTTTCTCTCTTAACTGCACTTCTTGGAGCTGCTGCTATAACTGCACCAATCTCCATTCTCTTGGCAACATAATCAGGATGATATATTTCCTTAACATATCCTGTAGCAAGTCCGATCTGGTTACCATATGAGCTGTATCCGTGAGCAGCACCTGTAACAAGCTTTCTCTGTGGAAGCTTTCCATGAATTGTCTCTGATACCGGAACAGTAGGATCTGCTGCACCTGTAATTCTCATTGCCTGATATACATATGTACGACCTGACAATGGATCTCTTATAGCACCACCAAGACAAGTTGCTGCACCACCAAATGGCTCAATCTCTGTTGGATGGTTATGTGTCTCATTCTTGAAATTAACAAGCCATTCTTCTGTCTTTCCATCAATCTCAACTGGAACAACAATTGAGCAGGCATTAATCTCATCAGATTCTTCCTGATCAGCTAACTTGCCCTCAGCCTTTAACTTCTTAGCACCCATAAGTGCAAGATCCATAAGGCATACGAACTTGTCCTTACGGTCCTTATATATTTCGGCTCTGTCTGAAAGATACTTATTATATGTAGCCTCCATAGGGGCTTTGTAGAATCCGTCCTTAAACTTAACATCTGTAAGCTCTGTTGCAAATGTTGTGTGACGGCAATGATCTGACCAGTATGTATCAAGCACCCTGATTTCAGTCATAGATGGATCACGCTTCTCAACACCAGCAAAATGCTCCTGAATGAACTTAAAATCCTTAAATGTCATGGCAAGTCCTAAAGAATCATATAATTCCTTTAACTTATCCTCTGGCATATCCTTGAATCCGTCAAAATAAATAACATCAGCAGGAGTCTTGAACTCAGTAACTAAAGTTTCTGGAATATCCTCTGCTGCCTGTCTTGAATCAACAGGGTTAATGCAGTGGTCCTTAATCCTGTTCTTCTCCTCATCAGTAACAGTTCCTGTCAATACATAAGTTACAGCAGTCTTGATAACCGGTGTCTCATTCTCGTTAAAGAACTTAACACACTGCTCTGCAGAATCAGCTCTCTGGTCGAACTGTCCTGGAAGATACTCTACAGAGAACACGAAATCATCCTTTCCTGCTGGAAATGTTCCCTCATAAACATCATCTACCGGTGGCTCAGAAAAAACAGTAGTAAGTGCCTTCTTATATGTTTCTTCTGAAAGATTCTCAATATCATAACGGATAAGAACTCTTACATCTGTAATAGTCTTTATTCCAAGATAGCCTCCTATCTCCTCAAGTAATTCTTTCGCATTAACTGCAAATGGTTTCTTTTTCTCGACAAAAACTCTCTTTACGCCGCTCATATCTTCCTCCTGAGATTAGTTATATTAATTATTAATATTTAATCATTGTATCACAATAAAACATATTTTCAAACAACTATTCATGCATTCTTCTTATTATCTTGTAAACAACCTGATTACCCATTACGGTAGGACCTGTATGTGCAAAGAAAACAATACCGTCTGTCTGTGATATTATCTCACTCTTAACAGTACCCTCGCATGGGTCAAGAATCTGTGCTATAAGCTCACCATGATATACAGGATCACCCGGCTCTTTAAGTCTCTTGTAAAATCCTGCATCATAAGTCTTGACTGCCATAAGGTCAAACTCGTTGATAACACTTGCAATATATCCACTGTGATTGTTGTACTTAAGAATACCCATTCTGGTTAAAAACCTGAGAACAGATGACACAGCCTGTCTTGCAGACTTCTCATCAATCATATCTGTGCTGTTAGTATATATTGAAAATGCATTAGTACCATTCATCTGCCAGTTATAATTAAGTGTCACTGTATCCATTGGCTTCGGCTTTCTAATAACAACGTACTGAAGTCCGAACAGATTGGCAAGACTCGCACTCTGAAATCCTGTATCCATCATCTTTACATGAGGAATAAAATCACCCGGCATATAAAAGCTTGCAAAATGTATGCCATAACTGTAACCTTTAATTCTGTCAAAAAGTGTTCCTGCTATCTGCTTGGTTGTATCTCCATTAACATCCCCAGGAAAAGCTCTGTTAATATCAGAATTATCTGTAGGCCAGAATCTCTTTCCAACATTCATGGAAAATCTGTTAACAGATGGGATAACAAGAATCTCATGATTGTGTGATATTGCGCCATGAGCCTCAAGCTCTTTAAGTGCCTTAACAAGCTGCGAACATATATACAGCTGCTGTATCTCATTACCTCTTAATGCACCAACAATACATGCCGACTTCTCACCACCGCCGAATCTGTAGCCTTCTATCTGATAATCTTCTCTATATATCCCCTTTAACGAATAAATAATCTCTTTCTTCATTATCTGCCACCATAAACTCTTGCTATAAGAGCCCCCTTATGCACTACCGGATTCTCTCTTAATGTAAATATAATTCCATCTGTAGGTGATTCAATTCTCTGGATTATCCTTCCCTCAATAGGTTCGATAATATCTCCTATATGCGTTCCAATTCCAATCTTGCCCATAGAATCAACTGCCGAAACAAATATTCCGCTTTCCTTAGCAGTAAGAAATGTAACCTCACCTTCTGTAGAGATAATAGGCTCATTCACATCCTTTGGCTCATCATCCCATATTCCCATATGAGACATTAGGTTAAATATACCATCAACAATATCCCTGCAATACTTTGGCGTAATTCTGTTTCCAACACCCATCTCTGTAACAAGAGTAGGCACACCAAGATGGTTAAGGCTGTAGGCAAGAGTTGCATCAAGCACAGTAATAGAAGAATATATCCATACAAATTGTGCATTCATCATCTTCGCATAAGGAAGAAGCTTTTCCTGCGTATCATCATTAATTCTTACCTGTGGCATCTCATTTACAAATATATTGCTTGAATGGATATCAATACACAGATCGCTTCCAATAATATCTTCAATAATACCTGCTGCCACATATTCAGCCATCGCTCCATTATTATCACCAGGAAAAACCCTGTTCATATCAAGATCAAACATAGGAATTCCTCTTGAACCTGTATCAATACCGAGAGGGTTAATATCAGGATAAATGTCAACTATTCCTTTAAGCTTATCCTTTTCTCTCTCAATTCTTCTTATAATCTCATAACATATAAACTGACCATCAAGCTCATCGCCATGAGTACCTGTAACAATTGATATTCTTGGTGCGCTGTGATTCTCATCTTTATTCATAAGTCTGTTCTTCCTGACTACCAGTCTTTCATGAACCGGAAGCTCAACAGAAACAACTTCTTCTATCATATCATTCTCCCATTATTCTCCGGATTATCAATATCCGGACCTTATTAATATCTATCTGAATTTTATCACACATGAAATGTGTCTACAAGTCTTGTTCGTTCCAGAAATCGCGTATACATCTGTCGGCATTGCCAAGTGTCACCGGATATATCCTGTTCCACTCCCTAGGATACATGCTCTCATACTCTCCAGTCATGAATCTGTCATCCAGAAGTGCAATAACGCCCTTATCAGTATCAGTTCTTATAACTCTTCCTGCTGCCTGAAGCACCTTGTTCATTCCTGGAATAACATAAGCATACGAATACCCATTTTTGCCAAACTCATCAAAATAATCCCTTAAAATGTTACGCTCCCTGCACACCATCGGAATCCCCGTTCCGACAATGACAGCTCCGATAAGGCTCTCATCCTTTAAGTCAATTCCTTCGGAAAATATTCCTCCAAGCACACAGAAGCCTGCAAGCGAAGCCCCTTCTGGGAGTTCCTCGTAAAATGCTGATAAGAAATTCTCCTTGTCAGCCTCCTTCATAAACCTTCCCTGCACAAGCACATTTACACAGCTTTCTGGTAAAAATGTATCTTCTCCACCACATTCTGTCACATTAACACCACTTTTCCACCTGAAGCACTCAAGAACACTCTCCATGTAAGAATATGACGGAAAGAACACCATATATCTGCCGCTTCTGCCAGAAATCATATGCATAATATAATCATGTACCTTAGCATATTCCCTTGCATTTCTTCTTGTATAACGGCTTGTCACATCAGTAGCCACAACAATTCTCTTATTGTCAGGCTCAAAAGACGAATGTGCATACACAGCTCTATCCGACACATCACCCGAAAGCATTTCCTTAAAATAATTAACCGGAAGCAGTGTTGCTGAGAAGAATACCGTGCTTCTGCCCTGTGAAAGTCTCTCACTTATGTTGCCAGACGGGTCAACGCAGTACAGATGTACAAGGAAATCTCCGTTGTCATCATGCTCATTATAGTAGACATATTTTTCGTCAGCACAGTCATACATATTAAGAAAATGTCTCACTGCAAAGAAAAACTCGAGCAGCTCGTTAGTCACAGGCTCACCCTTATGCCTTTCCATAAACTTCTGCATAAGTCCCATGACACGTTCAAGACTGGCTGGAAATGTGCCAAGGCCACTCACAACCATGAATGTATCACACTGTCTTTTATATTCGAGCAACTGCTTGTTACATCTGTCAAGTGCACCTGCAAGCCGCTTGTCCATCTCCTTGACAAGCTTCTTAGCTGCAAGAAAATCTTCTTTTTTCAACACTGCGCTGTACATTTCTCTTGCTCTGTCCACAAGATTGTGTGCTTCATCCACAAGAAACACATAATCGCCTTTCGCACCATTGCCAAAATACCTCTTAAGCGATGCATCCGGGTCAAATACATAATTATAATCACATATAATTCCATCACACCAGTACGAAACATCCAACGACATCTCAAACGGACAGACATTATGTCTGTTGGCATATTCCATGACATTATCCCTGCCGATAACCATCTGGCTCGTTATAATGTCATACACAGCATCATTAATCCTGTCAAAATGCCCCTTGGCATAAGGGCATGCCACCGGGTTGCAGTTGCGCTCATCAAGCGGGCATATTTTGTCCTTCGCTGTAAGAGTAACAGTTCTCATATGAAGCCCATTATCTCTCAATATAGCATAAGTATCCTCCGCAACAGTTCTCGTTATAGTCTTTGACGTCAGGTAAAATATCTTGTCCGCCATCTGCTGTCCTAACGCCTGCACAGCCGGAAACACAGTAGACAGCGTCTTTCCAACACCTGTAGGCGCCTGAATATATAGATTGGTATTATCTTCAATAGCCCTGTATACACTCACGCACAGATTCTTCTGTCCCTCCCTGTATTCATAAGGAAACTTAAGTTCTCTGATTGATTCCGTCCTTTTATGCCTCTCATCAAATGTATAATCAGTCCATCTCTTAAAGCCTGTAATCAGCTTATCAAACCATTCTTCAATCCGTTCAAATGTGTACTCTTCCAGAAACTTGTTGATTGTCTCAGGCTCAGGGGTAACATAAGTCATCTGAATTCCAATCTTTGACAGCTTCTTCTGACTTGCATATATATATCCATACACCAGTGCCTGCGCCTTATGCACATAGACCGGTTCTTTCAGCAGGGAAACATCTGACTGCATTGTCTTTATCTCATCAATTATTACATCACTCTCCGGCTCTTTATTGCCATCCTCGTCATGATTAATATCTGCAATAATACCGTCGGCCCTGCCTTCAACCTGTAATACATACTCAATCCCTAAGTCAGATACAAGCGGTATCTCAATCTTTAAAGGCACTTCAGCATGATACATAGTTCCCATGCTGTGCTGGATTTTCCTGTGAATCCTTGCACCCTCCTGCATGATTTTCACATCATTACTGCCGGTATTCCTGTTGTCAATATCACCTTCTGCACACATGAATTCCACAAGATTCCTTACAGATATTCGAAAGCAGTTTCCATTTACAGAGTACATACTATCTCCATTCAATAATGTTCTTCAATATCATATATATAGGCATTGCCTGTCTTTCCGACTCTTTTAACCTGTTCCATGTAATTAAGCATTGCAAGTACACTGGCAGCAGTCTGCCTGTCAATATGCGCTGCATTTGCAAAATCTGCTGAAGTAAAGCCATTCTCAAGCCCCTCTGGTACAAACTGCATATAATCCTGCGGACAGTCCAGTTCAACTACCTTTCTTATTCCAACAGGAATGCGGTCATAACGCACACTTCCGCGCTTCTTATCGTAACTCCAGCCATTAAGAAGCTTATATTCTTCCATATCAATCAGCAGCAATGTAACCTTAAGATTTGGATTTTTTAAAAATGCTTTAATCTTATACAGTTCAAACATTGCATCATACATTGAACACCTCTTCGGAGACTTCCTTCTTGAAGTAACATCCCCAGTCTCTGGCTCTATCCAGCTTAAATACTTCTCATACGGCATCGGATACACAACCCTTGTCTGATATTCATTTAAGAATACTGACAACTTATCCCTTAACTTGTTAAGCTGCCTCGTCTGAATCTCAATTATCCCATGTTCATTATATATATCAGCATAATAACCGTCTATTGCAACCTCATGATTATCTTCATCTGGTTCATAATACATTTTTAATACCGCATGCAGTGTCTTTTCCGATAAAGTGCCTATCCCCTTGTCATTGTGGCTCTTGCCGATTATCTTTTCCTTCGCTTCATCGAAAGCCCGGCTGTCTATATATTCTATTGGTTCATTGGAAGATTTCTTCTTCGGCATGGCTTATTCCTCATCACAACATATGTTCTATCATGTTATCAAGTATCTTACGATTGTCCGAAAAAATCAACCCTATGTGACAAATGCCCTGATATATTATAGAAATCCATTCTATAACCATCAGGGCATTAAGCATTTATTTACTTATCTTCGTCATCAATATCAAACAACTTTAATTCTTCAACATCATTCTTTCCGGATTTGTCATCGCCGTAAGATTTGTATAATAAATCATCTTCGTCAAGACCAGTGTCCTCGTCATCTTCACCGTCTTCATTATACTCTTCTATCTCTTTCTCGGTATACTCATCAAGGTCAACCCCATCTTTAGAAGCCATGTTAAATACCTTCTTAACCTTAGAAAGCTTGGCAGCCAGTATAATTGTGACAATGATAAACGCTACGATTATCACGCCAAGTATCATAACTATTGTAAACCAGAACCTGTTACCGCCAAATATCTTATTATTATCAGCTTTGACAACTGTATCAGCATTTGTTGTCTTAACAACAGAATATGCCTGTATAGTTCCATCACTTACTCTGTATCTGAACCAGCCTTTCTCGCCAAGTGAGCTTACTCCGTAGAACAGGCAGTACTGTCTGTCGGAATCCATAAGCACCTGTACTTCTTTACCATTCATGGTAAACCTTGTAAGTGCATAACCTGCCGGCTTCTCTAATGAGTTCGTTATAGGCAGAACAACATATGTTATCTCTGGTTCTGCAACAGTATTGTATGGTGAAAATGTTTTCGCAGTCTCATCATAGATGTAAAACCCGCCTTTTCCATCTTCACTCTCAAGATACATAAGGATAAGACCAGTCTTTAATCCCTTTATGGCATTAATCTTCTGTCCATTGTATTCATAATCCACTTCCTGATATCCATCTGGAATTGTGATTCCTGAATAATCCTGTACAACCGAATATTTCTTCCCATCTATTGTAACTGTTCCATCGTCATTAACAGTCTGTGAAGGAGTCTCTGTAACTTCTTCTGTCTTTGACTCAGCCTCTGTTGTTGCTTCCTGACCATCCTCAAGTCTTGTTGTGTATATTATATACTTCTTAACTGAACCATCTTCTGCAGTAACAGTAATTGTTGTTGTATTACTTCCCGGGTCCATTCTTCTACCGCTTATGCTTATCTTGGCAGCACTGTCATTAGCGGCAGCACTTACAACAAGCTCTGTAACATCAGCATCAACAGTTGCATTGTATGTTGTCCTGTCTGGTGAAAATGCTGGTGAAAGCGTTCCCGGACTTATCTGCAGGGACTTTAATGTGTTGTCTGAGGAATAGCTGGCTGGAGCTTTTGCTGTGACCTTCCCTGATGAGGAACTGCTGACTGTTGCACGTTCACCATTAACAGATATCTTTGCATCACCTGCAACACTAAGTGTCGTTGTTCCTGCTGCAATAACTTCAAACTGCATAGATATAGATTCATTTGAGCCATATGCTGATGCATCAAGAAGTGCAAATGATACAACACCAGTATTACCTGCACCTACAGGTTTTATAATTGAATTATCATATGACACTGGAACAGAGGCTGCATCAATAACATCAGATGCAGATATAGTAACCGTTACCGTTATCGTACTTCCAACTGTTCCGCTTGCTGAACTTATAGATATAGAAGCCTGCTCGTCAGCCTTAGCATAATACACAGGAATCAATGCAATGCACATTGCCAGTACACCTATAAAAGCAAGTAATTTTTTTATCTTATTCATAGTCATCCTTTCAAACAATAATTATTGATTAATGCTTCCTATTCCAAGAATATATCTCTTAACCTTTGCAAAATCAAACAAATCAAGTTCTCCGTCTCTGTTACAGTCGGCCGCCTTCCAATATACTCCTGACGGGTCTGCTATACCTAATATAGATCTCTTTATCTGTGCAAAATCAAACAAATCAATCTCTCCGTCGCCATTGACATCCCCATATATAACAATCTCATATCTGCTGACCTCTTCGCCAGAAGAATTATATGTTATAAGGATATCGCCAGTACTAACTAATCCATCTTTCTCATTGCCATTCTTATTAAGTATCTTGGAATAAGCACCATTATAATTATCAATCTTATCAAGCACATCTTGTACATAATCTGATACAGTTAAACCACTTATGTATTTTTCATCTTCATCAACTGATAATGTTGTTGAAAATCCCGGATAAGCAACATCCGGTTCTGGATCCGGTTCCGGTTTTGGATCAGGTTCTTTATCCTGTCTTACAACAGTTATAGTATAGTCCTGATTATCGCCATTAGCTGCCGTAACAGTAATTGTAATATCATTACTTCCAACTGAAAGATCATGATATCCCAGTCCGCTTACATCTGCTGAAGAATCAAGTGCCGAACCGCCAACATATACAGATGAAGTATCATAATCAACTATAAGACTATACTCTGTTGTATACAGACTAAATGTTGGTGTTAGTGAATAGCCTTCAACATATAAGTCAGATAATCTGTTATTAGGGCTGCCGTCTCCTGTCGGAATTTCACATACATTTTCAGGCATATTCTCATATACAGGTATTCTGAATATAAATGCTATATTGTTCTTATTACTGTCGCTATACCCCTGTGCGCTCTTAACTGATTCACTTCTTGGAGCAAGTACATTGGTCATATACTGATGACCTCTTCCAGTCATATCAAACTTTTCATAATAAAGAGTATTCTGACCTCTGTTTATATAACTTTTTCCAAGATATATTGCTCCACCAATAATAGATTTCATTCTTGTATTCCAAGGTCTTAATGTCTCATCATCATTTCTTGAAGCATATTTAAGTCCATTCTGGACTGCTGTCAATCCTCCACTAGCATATGCCCCTATATTGTAATAATTATAATAACCCCAGTAGTAGCCAGACTGTGTTCCTGATATGCTGCTTCCATATCCACTGTTACCCTGCTCCTGTAATATTCTTGAAGCAAGATGATATGGGCTTACCCCTGATTCCTGTCCTGCAAGCAGCAGACCGGTTATATATGTATAATTTCTTCCATCATATCTCAGGTCATGGCTTGAATTTTCCATAAATGTACCATCAACCATACTCTCAAGGCCGCTCTCGTCCTGTAATGAACTGTCAAATGAAAGATTTTCAAACATAAATATATTATCTACATTAAGGAAGTTTCTAGGATCAAGTGCATATTCAACAAGTGCAGATGATGCCTGAACCCAGCCACCTGAATCAAGCTGTGTATACTGTCCTGATTCCCAGTCATAGCAGCCATCAGCAACCGATTTCCATGATGACTTTGCTGAACCATATGTAAGGCTTCGTCCAATCACATTCTGGTTTTCCAGAACATCAGACCAGTCCTTGCCATTATGATCCGCCACAAACACCCAGTTAGGATACTGCGCATGAAGCTGTCTTAAACCATCCTTATAACTATCCGGGAACCCCTGTGAGTCAAGGTATTCCTCAAAATCCGCATCCGGCTCATAATCACTTCTTTTATCAACAGTTATGTAGCCACCATATATATAGCCTCTTTCATAACTGCCATTAAGATAAAAGCCTATGCCATACCATGTATCACCATCGTCATCAGTTGTCTCTTCATATATGTCAAACTTAAAACCACCATCCACCTTGGTTATGACTGAACCGCTGACTGGTGATGTCCTTATGCGAAGATCCGTAACGCCATAATTAACATGGCCCTGACCAATTGACTCTTCCGCCTTAGTATTAAGTACAGAAGTAACCGTAAGGCATGTCAGCACAAGCATACATAACATGACACCAATTGCGGCTATTCTTTTTGCACTACATTTGTATCCTGATTTCATGTAATCACCTGACTCCTGAATGTATAGTATTTACTAGTTTCTTCCAAATTCTGAAAGCTTTAAGCCCTCATTTCTCTCAAGTACCATATTAACAGACCAGCTATTGGCAAATACAAGAAGTGGATTGCCCTTAAGGTCTTTTATCTTCTTCATATCTGATGTACCGACAATTCTGTTCACATCAATTTCCTCAGGATTCTCAATCCAGCGGATATGCTCGTATGGAAGCGGCTCAAGTCTGATATCAACACCGTATTCATTCTTAAGACGGTATTCGAGAACTTCAAACTGAAGAACGCCGACAACTCCAACGATAATCTCTTCCATTCCTGTATTGAACTCCTGGAAAATCTGAATCGCACCTTCCTGTGCAATCTGGTTGATACCCTTGATAAACTGCTTTCTCTTCATAGTATCAATCTGTCTTACTCTTGCAAAATGTTCTGGTGCAAATGTAGGGATACCCTCAAATGCAAATTTCTTGTTAGATTTGCAGATAGTATCACCGATAGAGAATATTCCCGGATCAAATACACCGATAATATCTCCTGCATATGCCTCATCTACAATATGTCTCTCCTCCGCCATCATCTGCTGAGGCTGGCTGAGTCTTATCTTCTTGCCACCCTGTACATGGTTGGCTTCCATTCCGGCTTCGAATTTACCAGAACATATTCTCATGAAAGCAATTCTATCCCTGTGTGCTTTATTCATATTAGCCTGAATCTTGAATACAAATGCTGAGAAATCCTCAGTAAATGGATCAATAACTCCCTGGTCAGACTTTCTTGGAAGCGGAGAAGTTGTCATTGATAAGAAATGTTCAAGGAAAGTCTGTACACCAAAGTTAGTAAGCGCTGAACCAAAGAATACTGGTGTAAGGTCACCAGCACTTACCATTTCCTGGTCAAACTCTGCACTTGCTCCGTCTAACAGTTCGATATCTTCCTGAAGCTTGTCGTAGAAAGCATCACCAATTCTGTCCTTAAGAACAGCCTCATCTGATGCGTCAACAATCTCAGTATCAACTTCCTTCTGTCCATTCATTGCTGCCTTGAATAAAGAAACATTTTTCTCTTTACGGTCATACACGCCCTTGAATTCCTTACCGCAACCGATAGGCCAGTTAATTGGGCATGTAGCAATTCCAAGTACGCTCTCTATCTCATCAAGAAGCTCAAATGGGTCATTAGCCTCTCTATCCATCTTATTAATAAATGTAAATATAGGAATGTGTCTCATAACACATACCTTGAAAAGCTTGATAGTCTGTTTCTCAACACCCTTAGAAGCATCAATAACCATGACTGCAGAATCTGCTGCCATAAGAGTTCTATAAGTATCCTCAGAGAAATCCTCATGTCCCGGAGTATCAAGAATATTAATACAGTAACCTTCGTAGTTAAACTGAAGAACAGAAGAAGTTACCGAAATACCTCTTTCCTTCTCAATCTCCATCCAGTCAGAAACCGCATGCTTGGCAGTCTTCTTTCCCTTTACAGAACCTGCAAGGTTAATAGCTCCTCCGTAAAGCAGGAACTTCTCTGTTAATGTTGTCTTACCAGCATCCGGGTGAGAGATAATGGCAAATGTCCTTCTTTTCTTAATTTCACTTTCTAAACTCACTGTTTTACTCCTTTATAACCATAATACATAAATGCTTCATACCTGTTTCGGCATACACATAATATAAGCCTGTGACGCAGTCTACGGCTTCACAGGCTTACTCTAATCAATAGTCTTCGAATTATTCACGGTTAAGACCGAACTTGTATGAAACCTCAGACTTGTCATCAATTCTTCTGAAAATGTTGACTACTCTGTCCATAACTGGCTCGAAATCTTCCTCATTCTCAACCTCAACAGTAACAACCTGTCCGTCTTCCTTAATAACTGCATCCTTAACAAGTGCTAATGCCTTGATATCTTCCTCAGTCTGGGCAACCTGCTCAGGTGTTGTTAACATCTTTGATTTACTCTTATACTTAACAGCGTATGTTCTTGTCATCATATCCTCCTATTGGCTCTTCGTAGCAATATAATCTCATATGTCATTATATTATATAACATGTTTTGGGATTATGCAATGGGGTGAAAAATCCAATGTAAATTTTTTATTACAATTAAAAAAAGCAGCAACCTGTGCATTGCTCATGATTGCCGCTTTTATTTAACACTATTTTATTTGCTTGTCTTAACATTCATAACTGAACTTCTTACAACCTTACCATCAGCGTCCTTGACATCAATGTAAAACTCTCTGTCTCCGGCACTTCCGGCTGTCCATGTTATCTTGTTGTTTGAACTGAAGTTCTGAACAAGCCCCCATGTCTTAGTTGTCTTGTTGTATACTACCATCTTGTATGTATAACCAGCATTACCGCCTAATCCTTCTGCTGTAAATGTTATCTTATCTCCCGGCTTTGATGTATTAGCACTTACCGATGTCTTTACTGATAATGCTCCTGAACTTGCGATTGTCACATTAACAACCTTACTTCTTGTAACATTACCATCAGAATCTTTAACATCTACATAGAACTGTCTTGTTCCAGCACTTCCGGCTGTCCATGTGTACGTGTTCTTACTTCCGAAATCCTGTAACTTAAACCACTGGTTAGTTGAAGGATTGTAGATTAAGAACTTATATGTGCATCCGCTCTTATTAGTTGATGCTGTAAGCGTGAGCTTGTCTCCTACTGTAACTGTTGATGCACTTGGGGTAAGTACTGCTGTAGGCTTATCAATCTTAATATTAACAGCCTTGCTTCTTACAACCTTTCCAGTGCTGTCCTTAACATCTACATAGAAATCTCTGTCTCCAGATGTTCCCTTTGTCCACACAAGTGTATTATTCTCTGAAAAATCCTGTATTTTTGCCCATGTATCTGTTGTCTTGTTATATACAAGGAACTTGTATGTATGTGTTCCCATTCCACCTTGTGCATCAGCTGTGAATGTAATTGTGCTTCCGCCATCAGATGCTGTCATAGAAACTTTAAGTTCATCTCCAAATGTTGTACCATCTGTATTAATTCCATAAAAAGTAATCTTTTTATTACTGCATACATACCATAACACCATTCCATTATAAACAATTGGTTCACAATCTGAAAGTTGTCCGCTCATTGTACTAATGTCACTTATAAGATTACCATTTCCATCAATATAAGCATAATATACTGTATTATCATTTTTAATTGTCCACATAACCATGAACTTATTATTGTTTATCTTCACAAGATATGGAGATGTAACATTATATTTTCCGCTTATATCTGTAATCTGATTAGACTTTACTGTTCCATCTTCCTTAGATTGTGTAAGAATATATATATTTCTTAAGCCTTCCTGCTTTTCCTGATCAATAGAACTTGCTGCAACAATATACGAAGTATTGCTTATCTCAAAGCCTCCTATTGTCGCATTCGTTGTATTATCTCCTATCTGTCCTGATATTGTAAGTAAATCCGTAACATCACAACTATTATTTACAACTGCATGCTTATTACTATCCCACCAATATCTTATATTAGAGCAGAACTGTCCTTCAGTAAAATCTGTATTATATTTAATTAATGCCAGACTTCTAGGATATGCATCTCCATGGTCTACAGCTACAATATGATTACCATCTGTCTTAATGAACTGATTAAATGAGTGGCTTACATATCCATATGAACTATTACTTACATTAGTAAATGAATCTGTAATCTTCATAGTACTTTCATCAAGCTGAATTGTAACATTTGCCTGATGATGATATCCATCTTTTGTTTTATACATTTCATGTGCTGTTCTTATAAAAAGATATCCTGATGCTTCTGTCATTCTAAGACTTCCCGCATCAAAAGGAACATATGTGTTACAATCATACAGCCCTGCCGATGTGATTCTGTTCCAGTTCTTATCATATTTAGTTATCCTGAAACATTCAACATCTGCCAACTCATCTGGGTTATTCTGTCCTGACACAATGTAATAAGCATCTTTTCCTGCATAGAATCCACCTAATAAGCTCAGTTCCTTATCAATTGTTTTGCTTTCTAACAGATTAAAATCAGAATCATAATATTCAACATAATAACCTTTGCTTCCTGAATATACTCTCATCAGCCGTCCATCATCACAGCCTACAAGATATGACCTGATAACAGATGCCCATCTGCTGTAATCATGCGAATATGATGTAGATATAAAATCCGAACTGGTTACAATCTCAGCATCCGCCATCACCACTGACGATGACACAATAACAGTTACAACGCTTAATACTGCAACAATTCTACTCAGTATCTTTTTCATACTTTTTGCCTTCATGTATTAATTCTCCTTATCTGTTGTCCATTAATATTTATGCATTTATCTTTATCATCCTTTTTAATTTACGGATAACTTTATGTATAAATATTGTTATCTTGGATTCTTTTACATATCCTGCTAACTTTGTTATATCATAAGTATCTATGTTATTAAAGAACATTTCTCTTTTTTTATGCATTGGTACAGAACGTCTTGAATCAGCTGAGGGTGGAAGCGCTTTATCAGTCTCAACATGCTTTATCTGCGATTCACCTGCTATTTTCTGTATCAATTCCCTGCCTTTATCAGAATGTATAAGAACAACTGATATTCCTCTGTCATCATCAAGCTCTGGCAATACATTTTCAACTCCCCAGAAATCCCCGATTGTAATATCACTGTTTCTGTTTATATCCTTAAATCTACAGTCATGACATGATGGACGCAAGCATATGTTCTTAAGAAACATCTGCATAAATATATCTTCATTAAGGTCTTTGCAATACTCTTTTCCATTATCGAATTCCAGTTTTACACTAAACAGGCGCCAGCCCTTGCTCTTATCTCTGAAGCTTATCTTTCTTACTGCTGCCCCAGCCTGTTTCTCCTGATAGTCAAGATATTTCTTCCATAACTTCGGGCTTGGAACTCCATGACACAGTATGTCTATTGTAATAAGATTATCATACTCTCTGCCTAGAATATTTTTTAATGCCTCTATCTGACATGCTGTTCCCGAATAAAGCACAAGCCTGCCTTTTTTTAATTCATTCTGTGCTTCTGTGTATGTATTCTCTGTATTACTCTGCAGATATTTGCTGCCTCTGAGTTTTTCAAGCCCTTCAGTGCTCTCCACTCCAATATGATGAACCATCATATTCTCGTCAAATGAAGCACCAAATACAATTCCGCCATGCTCTATAACTAACTGGGCTATAAGGCTGAATACACCGCCCGATGAACTGTTCTTTCTGATATCATCATCCTTAGCAAGTAATCCAAGAGTCTCTGTCTTTCCTGTCTTAGATGTCTTATTAAGAATCGGACAGACTTTTTCGCATATTCCGCATCTTACGCATTCCTGAATCTTAATTTCAGGATACCAGAAGCCTTCATTATCTGCTTTCATCTTAATACAATTAACAGGACACTGCACCTCACATGCTCTGCATCCACAACAGTCCTTTTTATCAATTATATTAATCATATCTTTCCCCGTTCTTTCTTCTTACATTAATTTCTTTAAAAATGTAACCTTACCCTTAAGCATTTTATCTGCAAGTGCTGCAGTCTGCTTAAATTCATACGTTCTGTAATATACAGCCAGATATATCACATTAGGAACTATAAGACATATAACACCCTTTATAATAATCTGTATTAATGCTCCTGCATTAACCAGACTGCATAAACCATATGTTACAACTGCAGCAGCTGCAGTAACGGCAACATATAATAGCAATTTCTTTACATACTGCATCATCTGGTCTTTCGTAAATATTACTGTAAAGAGGTTATGTAACAGCCACGGCATGCCTATAAAAAGCGTAGATATTACTGTCGATATAATTACTCCGTATATACCCCAGAACTGTACCATCAAAAGATTCATTATAAGATTTGCCAGTGCCGTTACAAGCGGTCTGAATCTGTCTTCGTGCCACATTCCTGCAGCATCCTTATATGTTGTAAATAACTGGTTGACCTCATACACAAAATAATATATGCATAAAAACACTACTGCCAGAAAGTTTAACTTCAACTCACTTCCAACCCATATCTCCATAAACGGCTGATACAGACACAGCAGACATATAGCACAGAATCCCGCTATCCATGTTATTATAAGTGTGAATTTTCTAAGATCTGCAAAATTCTTTTCTTTGGTTTCAACGATTATGCTGTTTCCAATTCCCGCAGTACATGCTACAAATATAATTGTCACAATGCTTATTATTGAATTCATTATAAAGAAATAATTCTGATATATTGCAAGCATTGTCAATCCAAGAAATGCTGATATTACTATGGTATCAGCTGAATTAACTATTACCACTCCTAATTTGGAGGTGAATAAATCCCTTATTCTTCTGTTAATACCTGATATAACTTCTTTTGAAAGATTTCCCTCTGGTCTGTAATCAGGATACATGTGGGTTGTTACAACCGCTGTAAGTATATTTGTCAGTGCCTGCGCTGCCAGTGAAACGATTATATAAGCATAATAATTCTTTAAAAAACATAATGTAAAGAACTGCACTATATACTGTAATGTATTGGTAACAAGAGTAACCTTGCTTGCCACATCTGTTCTCTGATGTGCATCAAGCAGGCAGTTCTTGTACGCAAACAGCCAGTACGAAAGCACTGTAACCGATAGATTTAATATGTACAAAACATATATATTAATATCCGCTGGAACATCGCTTTTTATTAATTTCGGAATAAAAGGCACAAGGCATAATCCTAAAAATGCTATTATTATTCCTATTACTCTGTAATATGTGCGGTACAGCTTCATTAATGCACATATCATTTTCTTATCATCTACTGCTATCGGCTTGTACATGCTGTACACCATAGCACTTCCAACGCCTAATTCAGCCAGATTAAGAACCTGTAGAATAGATGTGAATAAGCTGTTAAGTCCCAGATACTGGATACCCATGTAATATATCATAAGTGTACGCATGATAAACGGCATAACTATCTGATATATCTTAAGCATGCAGCCAAACACTATGTTACGGCCCGCATTTTTCGTTCTGTCTATTTTCATTTTAATTATTTCCACCCTTATGATTTAAAAGACTGTCTTTTATAAATGTTATTGATTTCTTTCTCTGCTCATTAATCATATTATCAAATGTGCTAAAATCAATATCATTAATATTACCGTCAAATACCTGCTCCTGTGCATCTATTAATCTGTCAGACAATCCATATGTATTAAGTAAATCAACTACTCTGGAATTCATTGACTTAATTCCATCTGCACTCTGCCTTGTGAGTGTATAGAAAGGCCTATGGAATATTAACGAAAATACTGTTGCATGGAAAGAGTCTGTAATTACTACCGATGCGCCTGCAATATAATCTATAAAATCTTTTGGCGAATAATCCATTACCGCTTCATCCGCAAACTCTTTATCCTCATCCCTGAAATAATTGATTGCATGTGCAAAATTAATTATTTTCATAGATGTTTTTCTGCTTAATTCTTCTGCAAACTCTCTGTTCGCTTTATCTTGTCCAAGAAAATATGTAAATATATATGGTATTTTATCACTCTTATTATCTTCTTTATGTACTAATGCTTTCCAATCCTCATCTGTAAGCATAAGTGTCGGATCTAATACAACCTGTGAATCAATTCCTGTATATTTTTTTATTATGTCTGCTGCTGACTTTTCTCTTACTGATACCGAATCAAAATCTTTAAGCCCTCCAAGCATTTCAACAAACCAGTCCTTAAAACCGCTGTTCTTTCCAATACTTGCCGCATATGAAATCTTAGGATAGTCATCCGGTACAAACTGAAGCATATTTATCATCATGTTATTCTTATCAATATAGTCATCATTCCATACCTGATCACTTCCAACTATATATCCTGAATAATCTTTAAGGCTTTCCTTTATGTTGTCCGGTGTATATATCTGACTACTGTGAGGTATCTCCTGCATGAAATCTCTCATATGCTTCTGACGTTTTTCTATATCAGCTGATATCACATTTTTACGCCATTCCATCTCCTGGTTATGCTTTGTTGCCTTTATCTCTGCTGCCGGATTCTTTATCATACGAATTGCTTTGCTTATTAATTTTTTGCTATAGCTGACAGGCTCTTTCTTATAATGCCACACTGACAGCTGTTCTGACTCAATTCCGTTATCTTCAAGTGTCTTTTGTAATGCGTAGGCCTGAAGAAGCCCGCCAATATTATAATTGTTATAATATAAAGTTATAATTCCAACCATATATGTCCTCATTTATACACTTAATAAGTTACTAATACTCTGAAATAATACCGGAGATATTTTATATAGCATTAAATATATTCTATATTTCTTTCTCAGCAGATGTTTATGTCTGCCAAGATACTGTACAGTTTCTTTTTGCAGATTACGGACTTTCTTCTCTTTAGCATACGCAATTAATGTCTTCATATATAAATCTGCTGACACGGCATCATACTGAATTTCTTTATTGACACCCATATCTGTTACAATATTTTCTATCTCTTTCGCTGCGAGATTCCAAGAATCCATAACCTCTGCTGTCACTTTATGACTCAGGCTCGTTTCATTATTCATATTGTAATGATACAATCTATCACAGCAGTATGTTCCATTCTCAATATGAGCCATATATCTGCAGCAAAACAGCATGTCCTCCCACATAATATATGAATTGTTAAATGTTATATCGTACTTTTCAATTATTAACTTCTTAAATAACTTATTCCACAGATATCCGTAACACGCTTCTTCTGGCGGATAACCAGGCATAAGCATCCTTTTTAATACATCAATCCTGTCACAGCTGACCGTGCCTTTAGAATCACTGCCTGTTTCTGGGTCATCTGATATGCTGTATCCGCATATTGACACATCTGCGTCAGCAATTCCGCTCACTAATCTTTCAACAAGCACCGGCTCTATCCAGTCATCTGAATCCACAAAGCATATATATTCGCCATCAGCATACTGTAGTCCTGCATTTCTTGCCCCCCCTGCACCAAGATTCTGCTGATGAATAACATTTACCTTTTCATATTCTGCTGCAAATTCATCGCATAAATTAGCAGAACTATCTTGTGAACCGTCATCTATAAGTATTATCTGAATATTATGATATGTCTGTCCCAATATACTTTTTACACATCTGCCAAGCCAACGCTCACTGTTGTATACTGGGACAATAATCGATACCAAATTATTTACCATATATGTCAATCCTTATCCTTTATCTTTTCATATTCCAAAAAAAGTGCACCATATTTTACATACAGATGGCAAAAAAACATATCAAATAACATCATTCCTATAAGATAATATATTATTGCTCTCGCAAATACCAATTCAAAGAACTTATTAGAAAAGAAACTAAATACTATAGCAAAAGATATGTATGCATATAAAAGGGTCCTATAATCAACATTTCCACCACATCTTGTAAATTTAATCTTATCATACACTTTCTGGCAAAATGCCCCCATTAATCCCATTGATATAAACACCCCAAGTATTCCAAAATCATTATATAACGGCATAAGCTGAGTATATACATTTCCAAGTATTTTTCCATCTACCCATCTATATTTATATACTTTAGGAATCACAAAATATTCAGAACCAATAATTTCATTAATCCATTTATAAGTATCATTCAATGTAGTTCCACCAAAGACATTTGAATATTCTCTACCATCTTTAATAAATAGTTCTAAATTTTTTAAAGGAGCTCCAATATAATTAGCTATCAAATCAACAACTGTTATATCAGACAATTTCCTGCCTTGTATTGTAAAAAGTACATTAAAAAGTAATATTGCTAATATAACAATCACTATTCCTTTACACATATTAGCTATATTAATATTTTCCTTCCATCCATTATATCTCTGGTGAAGTATTATATAGACAACAATAATAGCTACAATATACATAAAAAATGTTGTACGTGTTCCACTAAGCAATGCTCCCATCATACCAACAGCTATAT
>ERZ1035025.87-NODE-87-length-63199-cov-20.333317_pt1 | contig 63199 bp, 37 predicted proteins | sample MGYA00520619_ERZ1035025 | MGnify/ENA primary metagenome ERZ1035025 (study PRJEB33766, sample SAMN09781742) | gut metagenome | biome: gut microbiome | host: Homo sapiens | place: Madagascar | study: EMG produced TPA metagenomics assembly of the PRJNA485056 data set...
ACCTCCCACAGATTGGCACGGATGCGCACAGATTAGGAGGGTATGGCATCCTGCCGTACCCACGCTGCCTTCGGAATCCAGTAGTCTTAGCTCGACGTTGCCGACTGCCAGAGCAAGAACTGCACCAACAAAACAAGCAGGGATATCGCCCACAGAACGCACAGAACACACGGAACCTTCTGGCAGAGAAGTACCTCCCACAGATTGGCACGGATGCGCACAGATTAGGAGGGTATGGCATCCTGCCGTACCCACGCTGCCTTCGGAATCCAGTAGTCTTAGCTCGACGTTGCCGACTGCCAGAGCAAGAACTGCACCAACAAAACAAGCAGGGATATCGCCCACAGAACGCACAGAACACACGGAACCTTCTGGCAGAGAAGTACCTCCCACAGATTGGCACGGATGCGCACAGATTAGGAGGGTATGGCATCCTGCCATACCCACGCTGCCTCCGGAATCCAGTAGTCTCAGCTCTACTTTGCCGCCTGTCAGAGCAAGAACTGCACCAACAAAACAAACAGGGATATCGCCCACAGAACGCACGGAACATTTTGGCAGAGAAGCACCTCCCACAGAACACTCTCTAAGTTTATAGAAGAATGCGACGCAATAAAACTTCTGTGAATTCCGTGAATTCTGTGGGAGAACCAACGCAACAAAACTTCTGTGAATTCTGTGAATTCCGTGGGCGAATTAACGCAACCAAGCCATCTGTGCAAATCCGTGAATTCCGTGGGAGGACCGACGCAACAAAACTTCTGTGAATTCTGTGAATTCCGTGGGCGAATTAACGCAACAAAACATCTGTGCAAATCCGTGAAATCTGTGGGAGGACTTACGCAACCAAACTCCCATGAAATCTGTGGGAAGATGGCGATACTATCTCGGTTGGTGCAGCGGAGACCGCTGCACCCCCTTTAGAATGTTCAGAGGGCGGAGTGGGTATGGCAAGATGCCATACCCTCCTAAAGAATTATGACAGGATGCCATACCCTCCTAAAGAATTATGACAGGATGCCATACCCTCCTAAAGAATTATGACAGGATGCCATACCCTCCTAAAGAGTATAACAATAAAAACAAATGCGAATGAGAAGAATAATCACTATACTATTTGCATCGCTACTGCTGCTGACCACAGCGTGCGTCGACGAAACGGAGTATGCCGACAATCCGCGCGGCAACTTCGAGGCTCTGTGGCGTGCCATCGACGAACACTACTGCTTCTTCGACTACAAGCACGAGCAGTACGGACTCGACTGGGACGAGGTACACGAGCGATACAGCCGACAGATAGCCGACGACATGACGACGGGACAGCTGTTCGAGGTGTTAGGCAATATGCTCGGCGAGCTGCGCGACGGACACGTGAACATGTACTCGGCGTGGGACGTGGCACGCAACTGGTCGTGGCACGAGGACTACCCGTCGAACGTGAGCGACACGCTGCTCTCGAAGTATCTCGGCACCGACTACCGCATCGCTGCCGGACTGCGCTACCGCGTGCTCGATGACAACACGGGATACATACGTTGCGCTACCTTCGCATACAACTTCGGTGAGGGCAACCTCGACAATATAATGCTCTACCTCGCACCGTGCAACGGACTGATCGTCGACCTGCGCGACAACGGCGGTGGACAGCTCACGGCTGCAGAACAGTTGGCGGCACGCTTCACCAACGAGCGACTGTTGGTGGGCTACATGCAGCACAAAACGGGAAAAGCGCACACGGCGTTCTCGGAGATGAAGAGCCAATACCTGAAGCCGTCGAAAGGCATCAGATGGCAGAAACGGGTGGTGGTGCTGACCAACCGCGCGGTGTATAGCGCAGCCAACGAGTTCGTGAAGTACATGCGCTGCTGCCCGAACGTGACCGTCGTGGGCGACCGCACAGGCGGTGGAGCGGGTATGCCCTACTCTACCGAACTGCCTAACGGCTGGAGCGTGCGCTTCTCTGCCTGCCCTATGTACGACAAGGATAAGAACTCAACGGAGTTCGGCATAGAGCCCGACCATAATGTTGCGTTGAAAGAAGCCGACTGGCTGCGCGGTGAGGATACTATCATCGAGTTCGCACGCGAATTGCTCAGAAAGTAAAGAGGCAGAAGTGCCTTTTTACTCTTTTACTCTTAAATCTGGCTGCGTGGTATGGGCAAGATGCCCATACCTCCTACTTTTTTACTCTTTTACTTTTTTACTTTTACTCTTACCTGTACTTGTTGCGGTAGTACTCCAGTACTCGCAGAGAGATTACTCCAGTTTAGCAGCGAGATTACTCCAGTACTGTGGTGAGATTACTCCAGTACTGCTGCGGTAGTACTCAAAAATGGTACGCTTAGGGGTGTGCAACAACGCTTTTTATAGCTGCATCGTGACCACTTCGGCGTTCGCCATGCGTGGCGTTTCGTTCATCGGCGTGCCGCTATGCACGCTTCTTATTGCCTTGTTCGTTATGCCGTGTCCCACGGCAAGCACGGTTTTTCCCTCATAATTATCCCTCAAGAACTGCAGGAACGCAGCGGCACGCGCCCTCAGAGCGTCGAGCGACTCGATGTCGTCGGTCCACCGAGCATCCTTTAGGTCGGGGATATATCTGCCTGTGAAGCTGCCCCAGTCGCGCTCGCGCAGCAGCTTTATCTGCACGATGGCGTCGGGCGACACGCCGTGCGCAGCCGCCAGTATCACACACGTGTCGAAAGCGCGCTTTAGGTCGCTCGACACGAACACGTCGATGGGCATGTCTTTCAGCTCGGCTGCGAGGGCGCGTGCCTGCTCGATGCCGTTCGGGGTCAGCTCGCCTTGAGTCTGCCCCTGCATAATCTGGCGCACATTGTCGATGGTCTCGCCGTGACGCACAAGGAGAAGGGTTGTCATGTTGTGGTTGTTGTTGTTACTTACTAAGCCGAACTAAGCCTTCTTAGGCCTTTCTAAGCCATTGCTAACTAAGACTTCTTAGGACTTTCTTAGCCTTCTTGCTAAGCCGAACTAAGCCTTCTTAAGCCTTTCTAAGCCATTGCTAACTAAGCCTTTCTAAGCCTTAGCCGAATTATCCTCAAGCCCTCCCCGACGGGGAGGGTTGGGAGGGGCTTTTTACTTTTAAAAGCACTTTCACCGCTTCGCCCACTGTCGGCACACCGCTCACCACCATTGAGCGTTTGCCGTTCACCTCCTTGAGGTTGCAGCGGCGTGCGTTGGCAGCGATGAAGTCGAGTGCCTTGCCGAAGGTGGCACTGCGGTAGTAGGCAGAATTGGGGTTGCTGACGAACTGCATCTGCATACGTCCCTGTTTGAGTATTATCTTCTCGCAGCCGAGGCTCTTGCCGTAGCGGCGCAGTGCCACCACCTGCAGCAGTTCCTCGCCCTCGTGCGGTATGGCACCGAAGCGGTCGATGAGTCGCTGGCGGTAAGCGTCGAGCTCGTCGTCGTTGTCGATGTTGTCGAGCTCGCGGTAGAGCAGCATACGCTCTGCGCTGCCCGGCACATAGGTATCGGGGAAGTACATCTCGAGGTCGCTCTCCACGGCGCAGTCCTCCACGAAGGCATCGCCCGTGAGGTTGTTGCCCTGCGCTATCTCCTCGGCGTACATGTCGGCAAACTCGTCGTTCTTCAGTTCGGTGACCGCCTGGTTGAGTATCTTCTGATACGTCTCGTAGCCAAGGTCCTCCATAAATCCGCTCTGCTCGGCACCGAGCAGATTGCCCGCACCACGGATGTCGAGGTCCTGCATGGCGAGGTTGAAGCCGCTGCCCAGTTCGGAGAAGTTCTCCAAAGCCTCCAGTCGGCGGCGTGCCTCGGAGGAAAGCACCGACTTAGGCGGCGCAAGCAGATAGCAGAACGCCTTGCGGTTGGAGCGACCCACGCGACCGCGCATCTGGTGGAGGTCGGAGAGTCCGAAGCGGTGGGCATCGTTGATGATGATGGTGTTGGCGTTGCTGATGTCGATGCCGTTCTCGACGATGGTCGTTGAGAGCAGCACATCGTAGTCGTAGTTCATAAAGCCGATGAGAATCTTCTCCAGCTCCTCGGGCGACATCTGTCCGTGTCCGATAGCCACACGCGCATCAGGCACGTATTTCGTTATGAGCGAGGCTATCTCGGGCAGGTTGCTGATGCGGTCGTTGACGAAGAACACCTGTCCGTTGCGCGACATCTCGAAGTTGATGGCATCGGCTATTATCTCATGCCCGTACACGCCCAGCTCGGTCTGCACGGGGTAGCGGTTGGGTGGCGGCGTGCGCATGATGCTCATGTCGCGTGCGCCCATCAGCGAGAACTGCAGCGTGCGCGGTATCGGCGTAGCCGACATGGTGAGCGTGTCGACGTTGGTCTTCAGCGTGCGCAGCTTCTCCTTTGTAGAGACGCCGAACTTCTGTTCCTCGTCGATGATGAGCAGTCCGAGGTCGTGCCACTCCACAGCCTTTCCTATCAGCTTGTGCGTGCCGACGAGTATGTCTATCTTGCCCGCCTTGAGGTCGGCAAGCACCTCGCGCGTCTGCTTCGCCGTGCGGGCACGCGAGAGGTAGTCGACACGCACCGGCATATCCTTCAGACGGTCTGAGAATGTCTTGTAGTGTTGGAAGGCGAGCACCGTTGTGGGCACGAGCACTGCCACCTGCTTCGAGTCGCACGCCGCCTTGAACGCTGCACGTATAGCCACCTCGGTCTTGCCGAAGCCCACGTCGCCACACACCAGGCGATCCATCGGTTGGGCTGACTCCATGTCCGCCTTCACGTCGTGCGTGGCACGCTGCTGGTCGGGCGTGTCCTCGTAGAGGAACGACGCCTCAAGCTCGTGCTGCAGATAGGAGTCGGCAGAATAGGCGAAGCCTTTCTCGTGGCGACGCTTGGCGTAGAGCTTGATGAGGTCGCGCGCAATGTCCTTGATGCGCTTCTTCGTGCGCTCCTTCAGCTTCTCCCATGCGCCGGTGCCGAGCGTGCTGAGTCGGGGCGGTTCGCCCGTGTCGCTGCGGCGGTACTTTGATATCTTGTAGAGCGAGTGGATAGACACGTCGACGATGTCGCCACGCTGATAGTAGAGGCGTATCATCTCCTGGTAGGAGTCGCCGACAGGCACGCGCACCAAGCCGCCGAACTTGCCGATGCCGAAGTCGACGTGCACGATGAAGTCGCCAGGTTCCATCTCTTGCAGCTCCTTCATCGTGAGTGCCATCTTGCCCGTTCGGGCTGCGTCCGACTTCAGGTTGTACTTATGGAAGCGGTCGAATATCTGATGGTCGGTGAAGAAGCACAGACGCAGATCGTTGTCGGCGAAGCCCTCGTGCAGAGTGCGGTTGACGGGAGTGAAGGGAAGATTCGAGTTTTGAGTTTTGAGTTTTGAGTTTTGAATTGTCGGCTCCGCCGATGAGGAGTTGCTCAGTTGAGAGTTATGATTTGCAGATAGAGAGTGCTCCTTGTTTCTACGCATCTGTTGCAGCTCCTCACTGTCGAAAATATCGCGCAGGCGCTGCGTCTGCTTCTCCGAGTCGGCGAGAATATAGAGCTGATAGCCCTGCAGAAGATAATCGTCGAGGGTCTGGATGAGCAGACTGAAGTTCTTGTGGAAGAGCGGTTGCGGCGAGATGTGGAACTCTATGGACACCTGCGGCGTGCCCGTAGGCTTTGCGCCGAACTCCACGAGGCGGAAGCGGCATATCTCCTCGCGGAAGCGCGTGGGCGACACGAGGTTGTTCTCCTTGCGCATGTCGCGCATTATCTGCTGCTGCTCCACTTCCGTAGCACCCTCCAAACGTTCGGTCATGGCTTGCTGCGAGAAGCCGTCGCTGTATATCTGCTCAATGGTAGAACAGAGGTAGAGGCGGTCTTTCATCACGAGCAGCGCGTCGTCGGGCAGTAGCGACGTGAACGGCTGCTTCTCCTCGGTGAGCTGCGCCAGTTCGGGCACGATACGCACCTGCTGCTTCGCGTCCTTCGAGAGCTGATCGGCTACCTCGAACGTGCGTATGGTGTCCACCTCGTCGCCGAAGAAGTCGATGCGGAACGGCAGCTCCGACGAGTATGAATAGACATCGATGATGCTGCCACGCATTGCGAACTGACCAGGCTCGTAGACATAGTCGACCTCCTTGAAGCCGAACTCGCGCATCTGGCGTCCGAGGTCGGCAAAGTCGATGATGTCGCCAACGGCGATGTTGATGGTACGCTCGTCGAGGCGGCGCTTCGACACGACAAGCTCGCTGAGCGCTTCGGGGCAGGTCACAACGTAGAGAGCTTCAGCAGCACTGTCTGCTTTCTTGCCTGCGTCCTTGCCCGTTGATGCCTTCTGCGTGTCGACAGAGGTAAGAGCCGCAAGACGACTCAACGTCTCGGTGCGCAATATCTCGTTGGCTGCGTCGCGCTGTCCGTACTTCACCGCACGACGGTAGGACGACGGGAAGAAGAGCACGTTGTCGGTGCCGAGTATCTGCGTCAGGTCGTGATAGAAGTAGCCTGCCTCGTCGTTGTCTTGAAGGATGAAAACGGCGGTGAGAGTTTTGAGTTTTGCGCTCGGCTCGAAGAGACGCTTGCCAGAGCAAGAATTTTGAGTTTTGAGTTTTGAATTGAAGCGTTCGGCTACGGCGGAGAAAAACACAGGAGCCGATGAGGCAAGTAGTCCACCGAGGAATACGTGTCTCACCGACTCATCGCTGATAGCTTTCAAAAAAGCCCCGCACTGTGGCAGGGCTGTATAAATGTTGCTGATGTTTCTTATTTCCATAGAATCGGGTGGGTAGTTTAGTGCTTCGCCTCAGGATACTTTCTGAACCAGCCGTCCCATCTGAGTCGCATCACGCCGAAGAACGCCTCGCCGAAGATGCCACCGCTCATCTTGCTGACACCCTCGCGACGGTTGACGAAGATGACCGGCACCTCCTTTATCTTGTAGCCCATCTTGTAAGCCGTGAACTTCATCTCTATCTGGAAGCCGTAGCCCTTGAAGCGCACCTTGTCGAGGTCGATAGAAGAGAGCACGCAACGACGGTAGCACTTGAAGCCGGCTGTGGTGTCGTGCACCTTGAAGCCCGTAACCATACGCACGTACTTCGATGCGAAGTAGCTCATCAGCACGCGACCGATAGGCCAGTTGACAACGTTCACACCACTCACGTAGCGCGAGCCGATAGCCACGTCGTAACCCTCGTCGTGACAAGCACTGTAGAGGCGTGGCAGGTCGTTGGGGTCGTGAGAGAAGTCGGCATCCATCTCGAAGATGTAGTCGTAGCCGTGCTCAAGCGCCCACTTGAAGCCTGTGATGTACGCCGTGCCAAGACCCAACTTGCCACTGCGCTCGAGGATGAAGAGGCGGTCGCCGAACTCATCACTGATGAGGTGCTTCACGATGGCTGCAGTGCCGTCGGGACTACCGTCGTCGATGACGAGGATGTGGAAACACTTCTCAAGTGAGAACACCGCGCGTATGATCTTCTCGATGTTCTCCTTCTCGTTATATGTCGGTATGATTACTATACTATCGCTTTTGTTCATTGTTTTGCTATTGAATGGTTTTACATTGTCAACTCGTCAACTTGTAACTCGTCAACTAATATGCAAATATACTAAATGTATTCGATACGGGTGCCGCCGTAGCGTTAAAAAACGTGTTTTCTGGAGTTTTACTGGTCGGGGTTCTCCACAAAGCCCTGATATTGCTCCTCCAGTCCGCCCATCACCACCTTGTAGCTCTCCTGCTCAAGATACTTGATGTTGTCCGTACCCTTGCCAACAGGCAGTATCGGCTTGTGTATGGTGAGACGGAGCGGATGCCAAACGACCCACTTCATATCGCGAGTGCGTGGCATGATGTCGAACGAGCCATTGATGGTGAGCGGCACAACGGGCAGCTCGATGTCGTCGGCGAGCATGAAGGCTCCGCGCTTGAATACGCCCATGTGTCCTGTGAACGAGCGTGCCCCCTCGGGGAACACCACGAGCGACATACCACCCTGCAGGGTCTGTCGGGCGCGGTCGTAGGTCTCGCGTATCTTGCTTGCGCCACGCTTGTCGACGAAGATGTGGTGAGCCGACTCGCACGCCTTGCCAACGAACGGCATCTGGCGTAACTGGCGCTTCATCATCCACTTGAAGTTGCGCGAGAGGAAGCCGTAGATAAGGAAGATGTCGAACGCTCCCTGGTGGTTGGCTACAAACACATACGACTGTCCCTTCACAAGATTCTCGCGTCCCTCCACCTTCACCGGCAGCAGGAGTATGCGTATGATGAACTGCGCCCACCACTTGCCGGGGTAGTAGCCCCAGAAGTGACCGTTGCCTAAGGTGCAACCGATTGTAACCATCAAGCTGGTGATGAGGGTGTAGATAGCTATCAAGGGGAGAGCTATCAAGAGCTGGTATATACGATACAGATATTTCATTGCTTTTTACTTTTTTACTTTTAACGTGATTTCCACTATCTCCGGTTTCATGTGGAAGCGGAACGGCAGGAAACCTCCCACGCCCGTAGACACAAAGAGGAAGCGTTTGCCCTCGCTATACAGTCCGGCATCCTCGCTGTTGACAAGACTTGTGGGTCGCCAGCCGAACAACGAGAACTGTCCGCCGTGGGTGTGTCCGCTCAGCGTTAGCTGCGCTGCACATTGTGGCAGTATGTGGCGTCGCCATGCCGAGGGGTCGTGCTGCATCATGATGACGAACGATTCGGGCGATATGCCGTGCAGTGCCTTGCGATAGTCGGCTTTGCAGGGGAACGGCGGACGACCGTCGTTCTCCGTTCCGGCTATCACCATCGAGTCGGCTCCGCGGCGCAAGATGCGACGCTCGTTGAGCAGCAAGTCCCAGTTGAGCGAAGCCTCGAACGAACGTGTCATACGCTCCATACTGCGCTTCTGCTCCGCCGTGGCTGTCTTCACATAGTCGGCGTAGTCGTGGTTGCCAAGCACGGAGAAGATACCATCGACCGGATGCAGATGAACCAACGTGGGCGCATGACGCACCAACTCCTGTGGGCGCATATTCTGTAAGTCGCCGGTGAAGAGGATGGCATCGGGATGTAGCTCGTTCACCTGTGCCACCATGCGCTGAGCAAACTCCTGCTTCATAGAGCCGAGGTGCATGTCCGAGAGCTGCACGATGCGATAGCCGTCGAAGGCTTTCGGCAGACTGTCGAACTCGAGCGTAACGCGCTTCACGTGCAACTGGTCGGGACCCACCATCGTACCCATGAACAGCACGTAGAACCATCCGAGCACAAGCACCAGTCCGGTGTGGTTGCCCCAGTTGGTGCGCAACTTCAGCAGTCGCTTAACAGCCAGTCCGGCGAGCGACGACAAGGTGAAGACCACCTTCGGCACGATGAGCAACCCGAGCATGAACAGATACACGTTGAAGAGCGTGAGGTTATCGGGCGCAAAGTTGCGCATCATCGAATAGGCTGCGGTACAGGCTATCATGGCGGCTCCCGGCACCCACCACAACAGACGCATCCATAGCGTCATGTCGAAGCGCCAGCGCAGATAGCGTCGGTATATGTACAGGTCGGGCAGCAGCGTGAGCAGCAGTATGAGTATTGATATCCTTGCAATCATTATGTTCCATTTTATGGCACGTTTTCTCGCCATGGCATAACTCGAGCAAGCTCGGTTCTGCTCATTTGGCTTAACGAAAACGTTTCTTATAAACTTGCGATAGTGTTGTTACAGAGTTTTCATCTATTTCAAAAACCTGCGTATGAGCTCCACGGGCAGTCCGCGACGGTGCGCATAGTCGCGCAACTGGTCTTCGCCGATGCGCCCCAACTCGAAGTAATGCGCCTTCGGGTGGGCGAACATCAGTCCGGACACCGATGCGTGGGGCTTCATGGCACCACTCTCGGTGAGTCGGATGCCAATCTGCTTGAGGTTGATGAGCCGGTCGATGATGAAGTTGACACTCGTGTCGGGCATAGACGGATAGCCCACAGCCGGACGTATGCCTTGAAAATCCTCGCGCAGGAGTTCGGCTACGGACAGATTTTCGTCGGGTGCATATCCCCATAGCGAGCGACGTACCTCCATGTGAAGCACCTCCGCCGTAGCCTCAGCGAGTCGGTCGGCAAGCGTCTGCGCCAGCATACGCTGATAGTCGTCGGTAAGGAAGTCGTGCTCCAACGCCAGGTCGACCGTAGTGGCGAACACTCCGATGCGGTCTGTCACGCCCGAAGCCTGCGGACGGATGAAATCGGCAAGCGATAGGTTCGGCTCGCCCTCACGTGTGGGATGTTGCTGACGCAGCATAGGCAACCGCACATCGTCAATGAGTATGTCGTCGCCGTCGCTGTTAGCCTCGAACAGGCCTACGGCAGCATGTGTCTGGTAGCGCGTCTCAAAGCTGTCGAGCATCTGTTCTGCCTCCGCCCGCATTCGGTCTTTAGCCTCCTGCGGCTTGCCCGAGAGCCCCCAGGCGAAGTAGAAGTAGAGCCAGTTGATGTACGGACGCAGGGTGGAGATGTTATAATCGGTGTATTGCAGCATCATCGGTCTACTCTCTAAAGCGCACCGCCTCGCCACGGCTCGACGCATCGAACGCCCAATTGTTATATATAATCTGTCCGTTGCACATCGTGGTGCGCACCTGCCACTGATAGGTATGACCCTCCATTGGACTCCAGCCGCACTTGCTCTGTATCGTCTCCGGCGTTACGGTCCACGGAGCGTCGGGCTTCACGATGACGAGGTCTGCCTTGTAGCCCTTGCGCACAAAGCCACGCTTCGACACCTCGAAGAGCGTAGCAGGGTTGTGCGCCATCAGTGTGACGAGGCGCTCCATGCTGAGCACACCTTCGTCCACAAGTTCGAGCATTGTGACAAGCGAGAACTGCACCATAGGCATACCCGAAGCAGCGCGTGCACATCCGCCCTCCTTGTCCTTCAGCAGATGAGGTGCGTGGTCGGTTCCGACGGTTGTGATGCGTCCGTCGACGAGGGCTTTGCGCAGTGCGTCGCGGTCGGCAGCGGTCTTGATGGCAGGGTTGCACTTTATGCGTGTGCCGAGGCGAGCGTAGTCGTCCTTTGTGAATACGAGGTGAGCCACGACTGCCTCTGCCGTGATGCGTGGCGAAGAGCCGAACAGCTCAAGCTCGCGTGCTGTGGTCATGTGTGCCACATGCAGACGTGCACCTGTCTGCTCAGCGAGGTCTACGGCGCGCTTTGTCGACTCGTAGCACGCTGCCTCGGAGCGTATCTCCGGGTGGTGCTCAACGGCGGGGTCGTCGCCATACTGCTCCTGTGCGTGCTTCATATTGCGGTTGATGATGTCGGTATCCTCGCAGTGAGCCATCAGTGGCAGTGTCGCCTTGCTGAACAGCTCGTGCAACACGTCCTGTCTGTCGACGAGCATGTTGCCCGTAGACGAACCCATGAAGAGTTTGATGCCAGGCACGCGGTGTGGGTCGATACCGGTGACGCAGTCGATGTTGTCGTTTGTAGCTCCGATGAAGAAGCTGTAGTTGACGTGCGACTTTGTGGCTGCGTCCTCAAACTTAGCGTTGAGTGCTTCCTCGGTTGTGGTCTGTGGCTTGGTGTTCGGCATGTCGAAGTAGGTGGTGACACCGCCGTAAGCCGCAGCACGACTCTCGGTCTCCATGTCCGCCTTCTCGGTCAGTCCGGGGTCGCGGAAGTGTACATGACAGTCGATCACTCCGGGCATAACAAAACACCCCGTGGCATCTACGATGCTGTCGTAGTCGCCACGAGGTGTTTCTGTACCTTCTATAATGTCTGTAATGGTGTCGCCGTCGACAACGACGGAGGCTACACGCGTAGCCCCCTCGTTGACAAGCTTACCACCAAATACTAATGTTTTCATATTTCTTAGATATAGTTACTGATCGTTGTTAGCGTATGCTATTCGCTGGCAGCGGGCTGTGCCAGCTCGTTCGGTGTCGGTCCGTCGGGCATCGAAGGAACGGTAGCAGCACCGGCAGGCGCATTGTTCACTTCTTTCATGCCGTTCATAATGGCTTGGTTCTCCAGAGCCTTCTGATAGTAGTCCTTCACGTAGGGGTCGTTCTTGAACTTGTCGGTGGCTTTGCTCATGATATCCTCTATCCACGGTGTGAGTTCGGGATAGCGATAGCCGATGGTCATCATGAAGAATACGCCCGGACCGAGCACATTGTCGAAGTTCTCTGTGACGAATGTTGTGACGAGCTTGTCCTCTTCTGCCATGAGTCGCACTGCCTCGGCGTTGATGTGGCGTGTCACTGCCTCCATATCGCTACCGTCCATGATGGCGCGGTCGTGAGTGTGCAGCAGTTCGGCTTCCTGATTTTTCAACTGGTTGTACTTGTTGAAGAACTTAAAGAGTTCGTCGTTGAGCGGTGTGCCACTCACATTCTGCTGTGTGTTGTCGAGCTTTATAGTGATGTCGCCACTTTCGATTACGAGTGGCAGTATGCTCTCGTCGTCCATGAAGATATTGGCGAGGCGCACGGTGTCGAACGTTCCGCTGAACTGAAACTGTCCGTGTACGACATCGCAGGAGTCAATCTTCTTGAAGTCGTTATTGCTCAGCACCTTCAAGTAGAGCATACGACCATCGAGTGTGGACACGTTCGAGGAGCCTTGTATGTTGTACGAGCTGGAGCATGATGCCAATGCTATTATACAGAGTAAAGCGTAAAGTAGCTTCTTCATTATCTTGAGTTTTTATTGGGTTCTTATTGTTTTCTTATTGTCTGTCTGTGGCTGGAGCATCGTCCTGCTCTTCACTGTCGGCTTCGTCCTCCACTGCGTCTTTCTTCAACTCCGATGCTATGCGGTGCATAGAGTACATCTCGAGTATGGCTGCAGCGAGCAATAGCAACACCCATTTGTTGTAAACTACGTTGAAGTAAGTGATGGTGTCGGCGAAGTAGTCCTTGAGCCACATGTTAGCACTGTCTACCATGAGCAGACCAGCCAATACGAAGAAGATGTCGGCGAAGGTCATTATTTTCTTGAGTCGCTTGATGGTGGGGTTATGTCCTTCGTATGCCTGGTTCACCTGCATCGCTGCAAACAGTAATGCTCCGACAAGGAATATCCAGCATACAATCTGCTGTGCGAACATAAAGACGAAGCAGCCAGCTCCTATCACCATTAATACGCCTCCGATGAGGAATAGCGCGCTTTGTATAGTATTTAGTTGTTTCATTGTAGTTTACTCTTTTGCTTTTTCAGGTTGGGGGTCGTCGCTAAGCACATAGATATCCTCGTCGTCAGCCTTCATAAAGTAGCGTTCGCGTGCTATCTTCTGAAACGCTTGCGGACCCTGTCGCATCTCCTTCAGCTTCTTCAGGTCGCTTTCGTTCTGCGCATTATACTTCGCTATTTCCTCCTCCAGGTCGCTGATTTGCATCTCGAGTTGGAAACGATGCAGGAAACTGTTCTCATCAACAAAGCCCACGGTGAGCACGCCGATGATTATGGTTATGGCATATTTATAATGGCTTATCAAAGCCAAAATGAGTTTCAAACGCCCCATTTTCGTTCTATATTATATATAATGTGTGAATATCGAAAGGCGCATCAACCCTTTATTGGCTCGCCTTTTCAGTGTTGCAAACTTACTACAAATTTTTCATATTCCGCCCGCTACGCACATTTTTTAGGGTTTATTATACAAACAAATTGTTTGAATATGCAAAAATTAGTTAACTTTGCACCCAGTTTATATAGTGTAGACTAAGGGGTGGCGGAATATTTACCGTCTGAGAACATACCCTCAGAGCTGATCCGGATAATACCGGCGTAGCGATAAGGTACAGATACGAACGGTTTTCTTTATTTCAAAAGCCCTTATAGTCTTATTATTGGATAACAACATCAACTTTAAAAAAGATGAAGAAAATCATTGGAGTAGCCTTGGCTGCTGCGTGCACTTGCCCTTCGCAAGCTGCTGGCGAGAAGAACAAGCTCGACACTACCCGTGTGAACAACCTCAACGAGGTGGTAGTAAAGGCTGTAAGAGCCCCGAAGAGTTCACCATTTGCAGTAGAAAACATCAATAAGCCTGAGCTTGAGCGCTTCGCTACCTCTGGTAGAGAGCTGCCTATGCTCTTCGCTCGCACACCGGGCGTGCTTGCATGGAGCGAGAACGGCGTGGGTACTGGTACTGTTTATATGCGTATGCGTGGCGCTGCCGGTAGCCGCATTAACGTAACGGTAGACGGTGTACCTCTCAACTCGCCTGAGGACCAGTGCGTGTTCTGGGCAAACATGAACAGCTATGCAGCCCTCATGGGTAGCGCACAAATTCAGCGTGGCATCGGTTCATCAACCAACGGCGACGGAGCCTTCGGTGGTGCGGTGTCGCTTGCTACAGCTGTGCCGTCGCTGAAGCCAACCGTAGAGGTTACGGGCTCTTACGGTTCGTTCAACACATACCGCTTTGGCGGCAAGTTCTCAACGGGTCTGCTCTGGGATCACATCGTACTCGACGGTGCTTACCATGAGACTAACACCGACGGATACATCCACGGCACGGGCGGACGCTCAGGTTCGTACTACGGCGGACTGACATGGTTCGGCGACCGCTTCAAGATTTCGTATAAGAACATCGGCAACTTCGAGCACACCGGTCAGGCATGGAGCGGCGTACCGGCATGTAACCACGACGGCAATACCGACCTCAAGGCGTGGGGCATCAAGAGCTATAAGGATATGTGGAAGCATGGATTGGGCAAGTTCAACCCGCTCTACGAGTCGCTCAACATCCCGATGGACGCTAACTGGGCACCCGACCCAAGTCAGCCGCTCACAACAGAGCGTTACAAGATGCGCGACGGCTCATACTGGGATCAGACTACTGACAACTTCGAGCAGAACCACAACATCCTCAACTTCACATGGCAGCCTACCGACCGTTGGAGCCACTCCATAACGGCTCACTACACATACGGCTACGGCTACTACACCGAGTTCAAGCAGAACACAAAGTTGGCTTCTAAGTTTGGTATCAACGAGATGTACGTAAAGGACGGCGAACTGAAGCTCGTGAAGTCGGATGCTATCCGCAAGAAAGGACTCACACAGAACAACTATGGCGCTCTCTACAACGTGAACTATAAGGATGCCCTGTGGGATGTTACGGGCGGTCTTAGTATGCAGCTCTTCCGTTGCAACCACTGGGGCAAGGTGACATACATAGCTGACAAGACTCTCGAAGAGAAGTACTTCACTAATGGTCGCTACAAGTACTACGACTCTGACGCAGATAAGAACGACTGGAGCTGGTTCTTCAAGGCTAACCGCAAGTTCGGCAAAGGTTGGAACTGGTTCCTCGATATGCAGATGCGCTATGTCAACTATCAGACCGACGGCATCAACGACCGCTTCGAGCAGGGTGCCGACGGCAACTACAAGAACCAGAGCATCAACATCAACGAGAACTACTTCTTCGTCAACCCGAAGGCTGGCATCAGCTACGATGCTAACGGACATAAGGTTTACGCTTCTATCGCCTACGCCAACCGCGAACCGGAGCGCAACAACTTCACCGACAACATCGGCTACGGCAATCCGTCGCCTGAGCGTCTGCTCGACATCGAGTGGGGCTATCAGTATCAGGGTGAGAACTGGTTCGCAGGTGTCAACTTCTACTACATGAAGTACGTCAACCAGTTCGTGATGACTGGTGAGAAGAGCGACATCGGCGAGGCACTGACACGCAACATCAAGGACTCTTATCGTCTCGGTGCTGAGCTGTCAGCAGGCTGGAGCCCACTCTCATGGCTCTCTGTAGAGGGTAACGCTGCGCTGAGCCGCAACCGTCTGCATAACTTCAAGGAGTGTGTCGAGAGCTGGGATGGTGCTGCCGTATGGAACACATACAAGAGCTCTACCATTGCTTTCTCGCCGTCGGCTATCCTCAACGGTTTCGTAGATGTTCACTTCGCTGGTTTCCGCGCCACATGGCACACCAACTTCGTCAGCAAGCAGTATCTCGACAACACCGAGAGTTCTGATCGCTCACTGCCCTGCTATTCGCAGACCAACGTGAACGCTTCGTACACATTCAACTTCGCGAAGCGTATGCTTGGCTTGAAGCAGATTGTGCTCGGTGCCGACTTCAACAATATCTTCAACCGTCACTATGCAGCTTCTGGCTACGTCTACTACGATTGGTACAACCAGGGTAAGCGCAACTCTACCGTGGCTTACATCCCAATGGCTGGTTTCAACTGCATGGGAACCGTAACACTGAAGTTCTAAAACCTCGTCCCTCCCCAATCGGGGAGGGGCTGTTTTTTTTTGATAAAATGACAGATTTTCTCTTCACTCATTGGCTCGACATCGTCACAACAATCCTCGGGCTCATCTATCTCGTTCTCGAATACCGTGCGAGCATCGCGCTGTGGGTTGTAGGCATCGTGATGCCAGCCATGGACATTTACCTCTACTGGAGCCACGGTCTCTATGGCGATGCCGGCATGGCTGTCTACTACACGCTTGCCGCAATATACGGCTATGCCGTGTGGAAGTTCGGAGCGAAATGGAAGGCAATGATTAAAAGCAAAGGCTCTGATAAGAAAGAAGGCGCAAGCGCGGTTAGCAGTTCTTCCGAAGAACTTCCTGTAACATTTTTTCCTCGCCGTCTCATCTTGCGCACGCTCGGTTTTTTCTTCCTTGCCTGGGCTGCCACATATTATGTCTTGGTGGCTTACACCAACAGTACGGTTCCCTTGCTCGATGCTTTCACCAACGCTCTGAGCTTCGTCGGCTTATGGGCATTGGCACGCAAGTATGTTGAGCAGTGGCTCTTCTGGATAGCCGTCGACGTGGTCTGCTGCTATCTGTACGTGGTCAAGGGCATACCGTTCAAGGCTGGGCTCTATGGGCTGTATGTGGTGATAGCGGTCATGGGATATTGGAAGTGGAAGGGGCTTGCGAAAAAGGCGCAGCCCATGTAACAAATAGAATGTCTAGAGCTTCTAGAATATCTAGAATTTCTAGAACATCTAGAAAGTCTAGAAAATCTAGAGCATCTATATCTCCTCCCCCAGCTGTTCCTTCAGCCTCTTTATCTCCTCTTCCTTTCCATAATACATCTTTAGCGCTCTTTGCTTTAGATCCTCAAAGGCAGCCTTCCACTTCGCAGCCTCCGCCTGCGCCTCAGCGAGGGCTTGCTTCAGACGTGGCAGCTCTGCCTCCAGCTGCTTCAAACGCTCGTCTTGCTGCTGGCGATATCCAGTGCGAGCGCGGTGCATACGCTCCTTTATGCCGCCCTCAGTGATAAACTCCTGCTCCAGTTTCTTCAAGAACGACATCATCATCCGGTCGATGAAGTGGCAGAGAGTGATGGCATAGTTGCACATCTGCTCATCAGTCCACTGCGCGAAGAACGGCTCATAATCGGACAGGCGATTATGATAGCGACAATAGTTGAGCATATCAGCGTAGCGCGGTTCACCGCTAACGAAGAATTGTAGGTGACGCGACTTTATATAGTCCTCAAAGTCCTCGCGCAACTCCTTCAGCGAAGCGCGAGCCACGTTGAGTAGCTTCAGCTGCATCTCCGTGGAGGCGACACCGTCCGCCAAGCCTTCTACGATGTTCTGCTTACACGATCGTGCAGCCTGTATCACTTGGTCGCGCGTGCGGTCTTTGTACAGGTGTATGAAGCGCTCACAGAAGGCGAACGCAAGCTGATATATCACATCCGACTTCTGATAGAAATAAAGCGCATCCCAATTGGCTTGCGATTTCAACACGTGCGGAGTATTCGAGGTTTCTGCCATAATAGAATAATAGATGAATAGTTTGATTTGGTGCTGCAAATATAAAGAAAAAAGCAATAGAAAGTGCTTTTTATTGCGTACTTTTGCTTGCTCCAAACAAAGTGTACAGTTGACGAACAACCACTGCCAACTAAAACATAATAAACATGTGCAACCAACCACACACTCCCAAAAGTTTTGCATCGCTACAGCCGGACGACTTCGATGCGGTCGTCGTAGCCGGTGGCGACTTCCCCACTCATGCCGTGCCGCTCACGCTCGTCGAACAGGCACGGATGCTGGTGGCGTGCGACTCGGCTGGCGAAGAACTGATACGACGCGGATACATGCCGACGGCGATTATCGGCGACTGCGACTCGATGTCGCAGGAATTCCTGACAGCGCACCGCGACATTATATACAAGGTGGAGGAGCAGGACTACAACGACCTTACGAAGGCGACGCGCTTCTGCGTGGAGCGTGGATGTCGCCGCATTGCTTACGTCGGAGCTACGGGCAAGCGCGAGGACCACACATTGGGCAACATATCGCTGCTCGACTTCTACCGTCGCGAGATGCACATCGCGGCGTTGATGGCTACCGACCACGGCGTGTTCCTTTCGGCTTCCGGCACAACGGAACTTGCCACCTTTGCCGGACAGCAAGTGAGCATCTTCAACCTCACGTGCTCGCACCTTGAGGGCGACGGTCTGCGCTGGCAGCCGTATGCGTTCGCAGCGATGTGGCAGGGCACGCTCAACGAGGCGACGGGCGAGAGCATCACGCTGCGTGGCGACGGCAGCTACATGGTGTACGGCGTGTACGAGTAGGTGAAAAACGTGCCTGCTTATTTTGTAATTTGCCGAGTTTATACTAACTTTGCACGCTCAAAACGCCCCTATCATCATTAACAATTTATATTTTTTATGTTCAAAAACAATTTCAACGCACGCCCTGTGGCATTGCATTTCAAGCACTTCACGCACCGCAGCTACGCTCTTTTCAGCTGCCTGGGTCGCGAGGTGCTCATCTGCACGCTCAGTGTGGCTACGCTCACCAACGCCAAGGCAGATGGCATCAGCACGAAGCCTGTAGCGTCGGCTCTGGCTCTCGACTCGCTGAGCCGTGAGGAGGTGAAGCTCGACGAGGTGCTCGTAACGGGTTCGCGTGCTCCGCTCACTGCATTGCAGTCGGCAAAGATTGTGGCTGTCATTTCGCGCGACGACATTCAGCGTGCGGAAGCAGCGAGTGTCAACGACATTTTAAAGTTAGTCCCGGGCGTGGATGTCCGTCAGCGCGGGGGCTTTGGTGTACAGACGGACATCTCCATCAACGGCGGCACGTTCGACCAGATCACCATTCTATTGAATGGCATGAATATTTCGAGTGCACAGACGGGTCACAACGCTGCCGATTTTCCAGTTTCGCTTTCCGACATTGAGCGCATCGAGGTTCTCGAGGGTGCTTCGGCACGTGTGTTCGGTTCGTCGGCGTTCAGTGGTGCCATCAACATCGTAACGCGTGCCGATGCCGAGAGCAACGTGACGGTGGCTGCCGAGGGCGGTTCGTTCGGCACGTTCGGTGGCGACGCAAGCGTTAATCTTGCTACGGGTGCGGTGCGTCAGAAGCTGAGCGGTGGCTACACGCAGAGCGATGGAGGTACGGAGAACAGCGACTTCCGTCGTCGTCGCGCCTACTACACGGGCAGCTGGAAGTCGCGCTACGTAGACATGCAGTGGCAGGGTGGCTTCTCGTCGCAGGACTTCGGTGCGTCTACGTTCTACAGTGCGAAGTTCAAGAATCAGTTTGAGGCTACACGCCGTTTCCTTGCGTCGGCACAGGCGGAGATAAAGCCATGGGCTGACGAGCGTTTCGTGCTTACGCCGATGGTCTACTGGCATAAGGATGTAGACCACTACCAGCTCATAAAGGGCAAGGAGGGTGCTGCTGCCGGCGAGAATTATCACCGTCTCGACACCTACGGCGGCTCGCTCAACGCTCATACCTCGTGGCTGCTCGGCAAGACGGCGGCTGGCGTCGACGTGCGCCGCGAGCATATCCTCAGCACGGCGTACGGCGATGTGCAGCCGGAGGACAAATGGGTGTCTATCGGCGGCACCGACCGCAAGTACAACCGTCTCGGCGAGCGCACCAACACGAGTCTCTTCCTCGAGCATAACGTCATCGTGGGCGGCTTCACGCTGTCGGCTGGCTTGCTCGCCAACCGCAACACGGCGCTCGACGGCAAGTTCCGCCTCTACCCAGGTGTGGACGTGAGCTACCGCCCGAACGACGAGTGGAAGGTGTATGCTTCGTGGAACCGCGCGTTGCGCGTACCTACGTACACCGACCTTTATACCAGCAACTCGGTGCAGCAGGGCGACATTGCGCTGCGACCGGAGAAGAACGAGGCGTTCAAGGTGGGCACGCGCTACCGCACGCACGGCTTCGAGGCAGTGCTGAGCGGCTTCTACTCGAAGGGTACGGACATCATCGACTGGGTGTACCCTACGGCTGAGAGCAAGAAGTATCAGGCTATGAACATCGGTAAGCTCGACAATATGGGTTACTCCGTTGATGCTGCGCTGCACCTGCAGGAGTTGCTGCCGAAGTTCTTCATCACGCGCATAAAGGCTGGCTATGCGTTCATCCATCAGAAGCACTCTACCGACGGTGATGTCTTCGGTTCGCTCTACGCCTTAGAGTATCTGCGCCACAAGGCAACGCTGCAGGTTGACCATCGCATCTGGCGACAGCTCACGGCATCGTGGGCGCTGCGTTGGCAGGAGCGCATGAACGGTTATCATCCGTACACTAAGGTGGATGTGCGCTTGCAGTGGTCTGCGCCTACATACAATATATATGTAAAGGCTGACAATATCACAAACCACCACTACTACGACCTGGGCAACGTGAAGCAGCCGGGCATCTGGGTTATGGCTGGTGCAAGCGTGAAACTCAAGTTCTAACGCTCCCACAGAATAGAGGGAACTAAAAACTCCCACAGATTTCACAGAATTCACGGAAATACTTATAGAGAAAGCTCCCACAGATTTCACGGATTTTCACAGATGGGACTTACACAAAGAACTCCCACAGAATTCACGGAATTCACGGAAGCTTCTTAGGAGGGTATGGCATCCTTGCCATACCCACGCCTTCGGCATAATCCTCCCACAGATTTCACGGAATTCACGGAAGTACTTATAGAGAAAAACTCCACAGATTTCACGGAAGTACTTATAGAGAAAACTCCCACAGATTTCACGGATTTACACAGATGTATAGGATGGTATGGCATTCCTGCCATACTCACACTGCAATAAATGCACCTAAACTTCTGTGAATTCTGTGAATTCTGTGGGAGTTCTTTGTGTAAGTCCCATCTGTGAAAATCCATGGAATTTGTGGGAGTTCTTTGTATAAGTACTTCCGAATTCTGTGGGAGTTCTTTGTATAAGTCCCATCTGTGAAAATCTGTGGAATCTGTGGGAGGATTATGCCGAAGGCGTGGGTATGGCAAGGATGCCATACCCTCCTAAGAAACTTCTGTGAATTCCGTGAATTCTGTGGGAGTTCTTTGTATAAGTCACATCTGTGAAAATCCGTGGAATCTGTGGGAGGATATCTCAGCAGAATAAATCTGTGGGAGAACCGCTTACTTCAGGTCGCCCACCTTATACAGGTACTCAGCAATCTGCACCGCGTTGAGCGCAGCACCCTTGCGAATCTGGTCGCCCGAGAGCCAGAACGTGAGTCCGCAGTCGTCGGCGAGATCCTTGCGCACGCGTCCTACAAACACGTCGTCCTTGCCGGCTGTCTCCAGCGGCATCGGGTAGACGAGGTTCTGCGGGTCGTCCTTCAGTGTGCATCCCGGAGCCGCAGCGATTGCCTTCTGAGCCTCTTCGACGCTGATGGGGCGTTCGGTCTCAATCCATACCGACTCAGAGTGAGAGCGGAGCGAGCTGACGCGCACGCACATCGCAGAGCAGCGCACGTCGCTGTGCATGATCTTGCGTGTTTCGTTGAACATCTTCATCTCCTCCTTGGTGTATCCGTTGTCGGTGAAGACATCAATCTGCGGGATGACGTTATACGCCAACTGGTGCGGGAACTTCTCCACCTTCACCGGCTCGTTGTTCACCAGCTCGCGATACTGCTCCTGCAGCTCTGCCATGGCAGCTGCGCCTGCGCCCGATGCGCTTTGGTAGCTGGCGATGTGTATGCGCTTGATGTGGCTGAGCTGCTCCAGCGGCTTCAGCACTACCACCATCATAATAGTGGTGCAGTTAGGGTTGGCGATGATACCACGCGGACGCTTCAGAGCATCCTCGGCATTGCACTCCGGCACTACCAATGGCACATCGTCGCACATGCGGAACGCCGACGAGTTGTCGATCATCACTGCGCCGTACTTAGTGATAGTCTCGGCATACTCCTTTGAGGTGCCACCACCAGCCGATGTGAACGCAACGTCGATGTCCTTGAAATCGTCGTTGTGCTGCAAGAGCTTCACCTCATACTCCTTACCTTTGAACGTGTATTTCTTTCCAGCCGAACGCTCAGAACCAAACAACACTAAATTGTCAATGGGGAACTCTCTCTCGGCGAGGATGCGCAGAAACTCCTGTCCTACGGCGCCACTCGCACCAACAATAGCTACATTCATTTTCTCTTATTTTTGTTTTTATTTATATGTATTTGCTTACTAATTGCCTAATGTTCGTGCAAAGTTACAACTTTTCTGTAATCTAATGACCGGTTTACATCTTTTTCTACTACTTTACATTATTCATAACCAGCGTTAGGCGTAATAATTTTATAAAATCTGACTTAAAGAATACAAAATCGGCAAAACGGAATAATATCGGTATGGAAATAATGACTACCTTTGCGGATGACAAAATAACTTTGCATACGAATCTTAATTACGAAACATAATGGCTAACGAAATGACAGAACTGAAGATTGACATGGGGCTCATCGCTCATTACGGCAATGCCGACTACATAGATGGCGACATGGTTGTGCTCGACGGCATCGACAAGGTGCTGCAGGTAGACGGCACGTTCAAGTTTGATATGATTATGATGGTCTACTGCACTAAGGGACGTATACAATTTGAAACCAGCTCCAACGCATATACCGCAAAGGCGGGCGACGTGATTATCTGTCTGCCCAGCAGCACATGGGAAAACGTGATGGTATCGCCCGACTACGACTCGAAAAGTGTCGGCGTGTCGAGCAAGGCAGCTCAAGCCAGTGTGCAGGTGAACCGCGACTACCTTAATCTGCTCGGTTACGTATCGCACAACCCCGTGATTCACCTCAACGAGGAACGCCAACAGATGTTCTTGAAGTACTACGCCATCATTGCACACAAGATAAAGAATCCGCATGGTTTCTATCATAAGGAGATTATGCACTGCTTGCTGCAAAGTTCCATCTACGAGCTGTTCGCCATCATCACGCCCTACGTGGAGTATAGCATCGAAGGGGGCAATCTCAAGCAGGCCAACTTGCTCTTTCAGCGCTTTATCGAGATGCTGTCGGCGAACAACGGCAGGATGCAGCCCGTGAAGAAATATGCGCAGGAGCTGTGCATCACGCCGAAGTATCTCTCGAACATCACGAAACAGGTGACGGGGCGCACGGCGCTCGACTGGATACACAGCTACACGGTGAAGTCGATAGAGAAGTATCTGCGCCGTTCTAACCTCTCCATCAAAGAGATATCGGAGCTGTTGGGCTTCCCCAACCTCTCGTTCTTCGGCAAGTTCACGAAGAGCCACCTCGGCATGTCGCCAACGCAATACCGCAAGGAGCAGAGCATGAGGAAGTAGTTTAGGGGGTGCAGTTGTCTCAACTGCACCAACAGAGTAGAAAACCAACAGAGTAGAATGCTTTATTAGTGCACCTCCTGTTCTGTTGGTGCACTTGAGACAAGTGCACCCCCTATAAATTATCTGCGCGAACCAAAACCACCACTTCTTGACGAGCCCGACGGCTTGAACGTTGAGCGTGGGGCTGACGAGCCCGACGAGTTGTCGCGACGCGAGCCGAAGCTGCTGCTTGAAGAGCCTCTATTGCTCTCGGGCTGACGCACCGTTGTGCGCGTGCTACTCTCACGACTGCCAAAGCCAGAGCCACGGCTTGAACCAAAGCCCGACGAACTGCGACTTGAACCAAAGCCCGACGAACTGCGCGAGCCGAAGTCGCTGTTACCTCTGCTCTCTACCCTACGGTTGCCACGCGAGCCGAACGACTGGCGATTGCCACGTCCGTAGTCGCCGCGCTTGAAGCCGTCGCGCATGCCGAAGTGGGCATCGCCACCACGGCGCGAACCGAATGTTCTGCCGCTGTACCACGAGCTGCCGTTGTTCTGACGCCACGAGTGGCCACCACGATAGCTCACGTACACCGTCGGACGATGGAAGTAGAAGTAGTCGCGGTGCGGATAGCGAGCGTATATAGCGAAGTGCCAAACGCCTGCACTGAAGTAGAGCGGACGATAGAAGTAGGCTGCCTCGCAGAACATACGGTACTGCCAGTCGAGGAGCACATAGCTGAAGTCGATGTTACGCCAGCGCCAGTAGTCGCCGTAGAGTTCGTCGTCGGAGTTGACACTGAGCAGATAGTCGAGGTTTATCTCGTAAGCTGCCTCATACTGGTCGTCGGTGAGGTTCAGCTCGTAAGCCATCTTGTCGGTGAGGAACAACGCCTGTTCGCGTGCCTGACTGTAACTCATTGCGCCGGCTGCTACCGCGAAGCCAAGCACCATTACTATTGTTGCGAATAACCGTTTCATAATATCTCTGTTTTTAAAAGTTATACTTATCTTAAAGGGGTGCCTCCCAGAGGGTGCCTCTCAGGGGGTGCACTTGTCTCAAGTGCACCAACCAAGCAAGATGTGCACAAACAAAGCAAGATGTGCACAAACAGAGCTTTCTATTCTGTTGGTGCAGTTGAGACAACTGCACCCCCTTGAGGTTTCCTTTCGCTTGCAAAGTTATGCTTTTGTTACTGCAAGCCAAAAGGATTTTCCCTAATCGGTAATGGGAAATTCCCTAATTAGCACAACTTTTACCATCGTGCTCCGTCCGCCACCCGATCGGATCCCGTACGCCACCCAATCAGATTCCGTCCGCCGCCCGATCAGATTCCGTACGCCACCCAATCGGATTCCGTCCGCCGTCCGATGACTTAACCACCACTACAACACCACACAACTACCACCGCAAAACAACCGTTTCATAACATTTAACTCCTTAAACGCTACGTAATTAATCAAAAAAGCGTAACTTTGCAACTAAAATTATAATAAAACACATATAAAAATGGCACAAGAAGACGTTTTCAAGAAAATCGTGAGTCACTGTAAGGAGTACGGTTTCGTATTCCCAAGTAGCGATATTTATGACGGTCTGGCTGCAGTGTACGACTACGGACAGAACGGTGTAGAACTGAAGAACAACATCAAACAATACTGGTGGAAGAGCATGGTGCTGCTCCACGACAACATCGTGGGCATCGACTCTGCCATCTTCATGCACCCTACTATCTGGAAGGCAAGCGGACACGTAGACGCATTCAACGACCCGCTCATCGACAACCGCGACTCAAAGAAGCGCTATCGTGCCGACGTTCTCATCGAGGACCAGATTGCGAAGTACGACGAGAAGATCGAGAAGGAGATTGCCAAGGCACGCAAGCGCTTCGGCGAGAGCTTCGACGAGGCACAGTTCCGCGCTACAAACGCACGCGTAATCGAGCACCAGCAGAAGCGCGACGCTCTCCACGCACGCTATACAGAGGCTATGCAGGGACCTGACCTCGCCGAGCTGAAGCAGATCATCATAGACGAGGAGATTGTGGACCCGATCAGCGGCACAAAGAACTGGACCGACGTGCGCCAGTTCAACCTCATGTTCTCTACAGAGATGGGCTCCGTAGCCGACGGTTCTAACAAGGTGTACCTCCGTCCGGAGACAGCACAGGGCATCTTCGTCAACTACCTCAACGTGCAGAAGACGGGCCGCATGAAGATTCCGTTCGGCATCGCACAGATCGGCAAGGCGTTCCGCAACGAGATCGTGGCACGCCAGTTCATCTTCCGTATGCGCGAGTTCGAGCAGATGGAGATGCAGTTCTTCGTGCAGCCGGGCACCGAACTCGAGTATTTCCAGAAGTGGAAGGAGCTGCGCATGAAGTGGCACCAGGCTCTTGGCTTCGGCGCCGAGAACTATCGCTTCCACGACCACGAGAAGCTGGCTCACTACGCCAACGCCGCTACCGACATCGAGTTCCACATGCCGTTCGGCTTCAAGGAGGTAGAGGGCATACACAGCCGCACCAACTTCGACCTCTCGCAGCACGAGAAGTTCTCTGGCCGCTCAATCAAGTACTTCGACCCGCAGACCAAGGAGTCGTACACTCCGTATGTCATCGAGACATCTATCGGCGTAGACCGCATGTTCCTCAGCGTGATGTGCCACTCTTATAAAGAGGAGCAGCTCGAAAACGGCGAGACACGCGTCGTACTCATGCTCCCGCCCGCACTCGCGCCGACAAAACTCGCCGTGCTGCCGCTCGTTAAGAAGGACGGACTGCCCGAGAAGGCTCGCGAGATTGTGAACAACCTGAAGTTCCACTTCAACACAAGCTATGACGAGAAGGACACCATCGGCAAACGCTACCGCCGTCAGGACGCAGTGGGCACACCGTTCTGCGTGACCGTCGACTACGACACACTGCAGGACAACACCGTGACACTCCGCTTCCGCGACACAATGGAGCAGGAGCGCGTGAGCATCGACCAACTCCTCAGCATCATCGAGGACAAGGTGAGCATCACAAGCCTGCTCAAGAAACTGCAGTAAAAACATACTAAATGAAGAAATACTATTTATTCATACTCCTCGCCATGACGACCGTCTTCGCAGCAAGCCTGTCGTCGTGCAGCGAGACCGACAACGAGAAGGAGGAGTACCCCAACTGGCGAAAGACCAACGAGGCATACTACGACAAGAAGTATGCCGAGGTGAAGCAGCTGGTGGCGGGTGGTGCTGCCGACTGGAAGGTGCTGCGCTCATGGAGCCTCAACGACCAGGTGGCTACGCATAGCTACGACTTCGTGCTTGCCAACGTGCTCAACGCTGGCACGGGCTCGGGCTGCCCACTCTTCACCGACTCGGTGAAGGTGCACTACAGCGGTCGTCTGCTGCCCTCAACAAGCTATGCCGAGGGCTATGTCTTCGACAAGTCGTGGCAAGGCGAGTACAACCTCAGCACGATGAAGCCACGCACCTTCGCCGTGAGCGGTGTGGTGAAAGGCTTCGCCACAGCTCTGCAGAACATGCACATCGGCGACAGATGGCTCGTGTACATGCCCCATCAGCTGGCATACGGCTCGTCAGCCACGCCGGGCGCAGCCTACTCCACACTCATCTTCGACGTAACACTCGTAGGCTACTTCCGCAAAACATCCGCTGCAGCTGCTCCGGCTAAAGACGGCACAGCACAGCAGCAGACCACCGGCTACTGGGTTTATGAGTAATAATAGGAGGGTATGGCATCCTTGCCATACCCACGCAACCATAAAGGGTATGACATTCACACAATGCCATACCCTTTTTACATTATTTAAACATTATTTTAATACAAATAAAAAACATTAGATGTAATTTTGCATTCAAAGAAACAACATCCCTTATCTCAACTACAACACTCGTAATTTTAACGACATAACAACAAGCCTATAACATTAAAAATTACATATTATGACTAAACATTTACGATTTTTTATGCTCACACTGCTCACGATTGTGTGTACGTGGGGGGGTATGCTCAAGAAACGGTAACGGATGAGTTGACCAGTCAAGTCTTAGGATTAACTGCTTCGTATTCATCTTTCACAAATAAAAAAGCATCCTCTGATGCATTATATTGTGGATGTGCATATAAAAATACAAGCTCTCAAATACAAATAAATGGAAACGGAACTAGCAAAGGTACAAAACCTAATAAGGTAATAGGATTGGTATCAACAGTTTCTGGAGGTACTATTAAATCTATCACAATAGAATTAAAGTCAAGTACAAATCCACTCTTAGTATTTGGAAATAACGAAGCCTTCGTAGGATCAGACGATTTAACAGGAAATAATAAAGGAACTCAAATAGCATCAATCACTAATACAACAAAACGAACTATAATTCCAACAGAAAACTACAAATATGTAGGTTTTTATTCAGCAAAAGCTAATTACATAAAAAAAATCACCATTGTTTGGGAAAAAGCAGCTTCCACCCCTGCCACCACTACCACCTTTGGCACCAACTCCGGCAAGACATTCACATTCACCAATGGCACGCTTGATGGTTTTACCACGCCTACAGCTACCGCTAAAAAGAGCGACGACAACACCGACTTGTCTAACCTTATTGAATATACAAGCTCTGACGCAGACATCGTAGCCGTTGACTCTAAAACCGGCGAACTGACATTCACGAACACCAAGTTTGGCAAAGCTACCATCACAGCCACTCTGCCTAAAACAGACACCTACCAAACATCTACCGACTCATACGTTGTCGAAAACATAGACAACCACACCGCTACTTCTCTCTCTTTTAACGGCACCGACATCACTCTTACCGATGGCAAGACCGATGCCGGCACAGACTTCACGGGCTACACCGCTACCGAAGCTAACAACATTGCCGGCACTATCACATACGCAGCTTCGGGCGACGTTGTGGCTACTGTCGACCCCACAACGGGCGCAGTAACCATCAACGCAGCTGTATATGGCACAACAACAATCACAGCTACATTCACGCCTACAGACCCAACACAATATTCTGGCTCCACTGCTACGTATCAGATTACGAACAAGAAGCCTGTTGATTTGTCGGAGATTGTGTTCGACGTTAAAACAGATAAGACATCTAAGCAAAGCACAGGAAAAGACCAACTCACGAAGAGTATTGTAAAAATAGAAAGCACAAGTGCTGCTTTAGGTGGATATGGCGACTACCGCTTCTATGGTAGTAGCAAAACAACGTTCTCACTTACCGATCCTACACGAGTAATTACAAGCATTAAGTTTGTAGGTGGTTCATACGGTAATTTCACAACAGACAAACCCAATTACGACAAAACCACCGGCACTTGGACTGGCTATGAGGAGTCTGTAGTATTCACAGCAAGTCCAAAAGTAAATAATGTCACCCAAATCATCGTCACAACAGCAGAGAAGAAGGCTGCTCCTGCCCTCTCATTCGCCGAGGCAACTGTAACAAAGGAGTTAGTAGCTGGCACTATTGACCTTCAGACCATCACCAAGCCTGAAGACCTTGACGCAGCTGCTATCACATACGCAAGTTCGGATAACAAGACAGCAGAGGTGTCTGAAGGTAAGATACATATGTACAAGACTGGCGAGGTGATCATCACCGCTACATCGGCTGCTACAGACAAGTATGCTGCAGGCACTGCGTCTTACAAACTCGTGATTGAAGACAATCGCGCAACTGATGCCGACTTCAAGTTCGCCGAAAGCAACTACAAAGTTGATATGGCAGGAAAATCAATGGCAGAGTTCAATGCAAAGAATGTACTGCAGAACCCGAACAACCTCAAAGTAACCTACACTATATCTCCTAAAGACGAAAATGTCGAGATAGATGCATCAACCGGCTACATTGTGATTTCTAAGCGTGGCATATACACCATCACCGCTACTGGTGATGCTAACGATACATATAAGGAGACAACAGCTAAATGCACGCTGAAGGTGTTCGACAGCACAAAGCAGGACGAGACATTCACATTTATCGCAGGTCTGCACAAAGGAACACAAACAGGGAATAGCAAAGAAGACCAAATAGTGCAGGATGCCGTAACAATACATGGTACGAATGCAGCATTCGCAGCAATAACTGACACTGAATATACTTACAGATTGTATCAGAACAGTTCCACAACAATCTCTACCAAGGTTGGTAAAATCACGAAGATTGAGTTTATTGGCAGCAATAATTCTTTAAGTAATTATTCGTTGAAGAAACTGACTTCCATGACGGACAATAACTACACTTGTACAGATCCTAACTATGGTGTTTGGGAGGGTTCTGCTAAGGAAGTTGAGTTCAAGGCTATTGCTCAAGTTCGCGCCATACAAATCATCGTCACAATACTTATTCCTAAGGAATACACTCTCGACGAGACAAAGACCAACAACGTCATCGAGGACTGTGCATACGCCAACGTCACGCTGCAGCGCACGCTCGAAGCAAGCCACTGGAACTCATTCTGCGTGCCGTTCGCACTTGATGCGAAGCAGGTGACACAGTACTTCGGCGAGGGCACACAGCTCCGCACATACGAAGGCAGATGCGAGAACAACATTGTGTACTTTGCAACTGTAGACAACATCGAGGCTGGCAAGCCGTACATCATGAAGCCTGGCAACGCCGTTGTGAAGAACCCGACATTCGAGGGAGTAAGCATGGTGGCAACAGGACTCGACGAGAACGGTAACCCGCAGGCTGTAGGCGATGCAAGCACAGTACAGATGAAGGGTATCTACAACCACGTAACACTGGTGCAGGACAAGACGAACATATACATCGGTGCCGGCAACAAGTTCTACTACCCGGCTGATGCGGAAGCTTGCCAGATGAACGGCTTGCGTGCATACTTCATCGTGCCGGAGGGCACAGACATCAAGAAGCTGCGTGCCAACCTCGACGGAGCGACAACATCGCTCGGCGAAATATTCGACACTGAGGAAAGCAACACGCCGGTGTACAACCTGCAGGGACAGTGCGTAGGCAACTCACTCAGCACACTGAAGAGCGGCATCTATGTCCAGAACGGCAAGAAGGTCGTAGTAAAGTAAATATAACATCTTAAACATTAAACATGAAAAGAAAACTTTATATAAAGCCATCTATTACAACAGTGGAAATAGAGGCAATGAGCATAATGGCAGGATCTATTGGTGACGGTGGCGGAACTGGCAATATTGGAGACCCGGAACCGGGCTACGGCGGCAGCGGTCACTTCGCTCCATCGCGCATCTACTTCGACTCCTGGGAGTATGATGACAACAGCAACGAAGAGGATGAGTATTAATAATACACTGCAACAAAGAGGATGAGTATTAATAATACAAAGACAACAAAGGTCGAGCGAAATCGCTCGACCTTTGTTGTTTTAAGGGGGTGCACTTGTCTCAAGTGCACCAACCGAACAGAATGTGTACCAACTGAACAAGAACTGCACCAACTGAGCAAGAACTGCACCAACCGAACAGAATGTGCACCAACTAATTGGTATTTTACTTGGTTGGTGCACTTGAGACAAGTGCACCCCCTATAAGTTTGTTCTCGCAGAACACGACCTTATAGCTTCCGCCTCGCTTTGTCTTGAACTTCAGCACCGACTCGCCGTAGCGCACCTCGCACGGTTCGCCCGAGCCGGAGAGTATTGTCGCCTCAGCGAGCTTGCCGTTCTTCCAGCTGATAGACACGGTGAAGTTGCCCTTGGCACGCAGTCCGCTCACTGAGCCTTCAGCCCAAGCGTCGGGCAGTGCAGGCAGCAGGTGGACGAATCCCATGTGGCTCTGCATAAGCATCTCGGTTACGCCGGCTGTTCCACCGAAGTTACCATCGATTTGGAACGGAGCGTGTGTGTCCCAGAGGTTGTCGAGCGTGCCGTTCTTCAGCAGATTGCCGTAGAGCGTGTAGGCATGATTGCCATCGTGCAGGCGTGCCCACTGGTTGAGCTTCCAGCCCATCGACCAGCCCGTTGCGCCGTCGCCGCGATGCTCGAGCACCACGCGCGATGCCTTAGCCAGTTCGGGCGTTGTGACGGGCGACACGGTGCGACCCGGGTGCAGACCGAAGAGGTGGTTCACATGGCGATGCTCGTCCTTCGGGTCGTCGATGTCCGTCGACCACTCCATGAGCTGTCCGTAGCGACCTATCTTATACGGCGCGAGATGCTTCAGCGCGTCCTCCCACTGGCGGCGTTCCTTGGCACTCTTGCCTAACACGCGGTTAGCCTCCACAGCATCCAGGAGCACTTCGCGTATCACGGCGTGGGCGAACGTAGCACCCTCGTCAACCGGTCCGTGCTCGGGCGATGTGGACGGAGCGGCGGTGTACACGCCGTCGGCGCGATGCCAGAGATAGTCGGACGCGAAGTCGGCAGACTCCTTCAGTATTTCGTAGTTGTCAGCGAGGAAGCGGCGGTCGCGCGTAAAATCGTAGTAGTTCCAGAGGTGTGTGGCGAGCCACGGACCGGCGAACGGCGAGAAGTTCCACGACATATCCTCGCTCGAGAGCGGCGATGTGAAGCCGAAGATATTACCAGATACGGACGTTGTCCAGCCACGTGTGCCGAAGTACGACTTCGCCGTTACACGACCCGGCTTCACGAGCGTGCGGATAAAGTTGAAGAGCGGCAGCTCGCACTCCGAGAGTCCCGTCGGGCAAGCCAGCCAGTAGTTCATCTGCAGGTTGATGTTGTTATGATAGTCGATGCGCCACGGTCCGTCGACGTTGTTGTGCCACAAGCCCTGCAGGTTAGCCGGCATATTGTCGGCACGCGACGACGAGATGAGCAGGTAGCGACCGAACTGATAGTAGAGCTGCTCCAAGTAGTAGTCGGGCTTGCCCTGGCGGTAAGCCTCAAGACGGCGGTTCACGGGCAGGTCGTCGGCATCAACCGAAGCGTTGTTGATGTTCAGACGCACGCGGTTGAAGAGCTCCGAATAGTCGGCATAGTGCTCGTTGAGCAGGTAAGCGTAGTCCTTTGTGGCAGCCTTGGCGAGCCAGTCGGCAGTAGTCTGTTTAGGGTCTACACCTACGTAAGCCTTCGGGTCGTTGAAGTCGGGGTCGTAGTTGGGTCGGTAGTCGGTGTCGGCAGTGATGAGGAACACAACCTCGTCGGCATCCTTCACCGTGAGCTTGCCGCCAGCGTTGCTCACCGCGCCGCCCTTAGCCACAGCCTTTATGCGCACGGCGTACTCCATACTGTTGTTGTCGAGACGTGCCAGCCAGCAGAGCGCGTCGGTGCCGTCCGCCTTCATCTCGCCCGTCGACACGGGGTTGGGAGCGTAGGAGAACACGAGGTTCTGCTTACCACGCTGCGATGCAGCGAAGCGCACCGCCATCACGTTGGCAGGATGCGACACGAAATACTCGCGCTCGTACTGCACGCCGTCCTTGCAGAAGCTCACCTTCGCAAGAGCAGAGTCGAGCGAAAGCTCACGGCGATAGCCGGTCATGCCCACTGAGCTGAGTCCGGTCTCAATGTAGAACTCGCCGGCGGTAGTGAAACTGCCGAAACGGAACGGTTCCTCGGCATCAGCCTCGTAGGGCACCACGCTGTTGAAGTTCTTGCGTGTGAGCAGCTCCGCCTTCTGCCAGTCGCCCTTGGTGAACGCCTCGCGTATCTCGCCCACCACATGAGCCGACTGCTTGTTCACGTCCCAGTAGTAAGCAGCACCACGCGAGGTGTTCGGACCGCCACGCCAGAGCGTCTTCTCGTTGAACGTGATGCGCTCAGCCTCAACCGAGCCGAGCACATTGCCGCCGATATTGCCGTTGCCGATGGGCAGCGACTGCGACTCCCATTCGGGGTCGGGGTTGTTCACCAAGTCGCCGGCACGCACCAGCTGACGCTCGGTAGGCATACGGTCGGGACTCGAAGCGAGCCACACAGCCTGTCCGCGCATCGTCGTCGGACGGTCGAACCAATATTTCAAAGGGGTGTTCCGCTCGGCGAAACCGTTGGCAGACCCCAAGGCACAAAGCGCAAGAAGCGCAAGGAGTTGTTTTTTTGATTGCATTATGATTAGTTTTTTATTTGTCTATCACCACAAAGTTACTGCAAAAAAGCGAAATAAGCCGCCATAACATCATCTATTATAATAAAAAGCAGTAAATTTGCAAATTAGGGGGTGCAGTTGTCTCAACTGCACCAACCGAGTAAAATACCAATTAGTTGGTGCACATCTTGCTTTGTTGGTGCACTTTAGACAAGTGCACCCCCTACTGACCTTTAAATACAAATCACATAAATAAAAACTATGAACAATCTAAACAACATAACCAGCAAGTTCCTCATCGAGGGCACCGTGAGCGACATCAAGCCACTCGGCAACGGACTCATCAACGACACATACCGCATACATACCGCTGAAACAGACCGCCCCGACTACGTTCTGCAGCGCATCAACCACCACATCTTCACGGATGTCGATATGCTGCAGCACAACGTGGAGACCGTGACCAACCACATCCGCGAGCAGCTGAAGGCGGAAGGTGTCGACGACCTCGACCGTCGTGTGCTGCGCTTCGTACCCACCGCCGAGGGCAAGAGCTACTTCTTCGACGGTGAGAGCTACTGGCGCGTGTCGGTATTCATCAGCGATGCCGTGACGATGGAAACCGTGACATCCGACTCGTCCTACGACGCAGGCAAGGCGTTCGGCGACTTCGAGGCGCGGCTGGCTTACATAGCCGACCAGTTGGGCGAGACAATCCCCGACTTCCACAACATGTGCCTACGCCGCGACCAGCTGCGCAAGGTGTACGCCGAAGACCCCGTTGGACGCGCCGAGAGCGTGAAGCAGTTCGTAGAAGAGATTGAGGCGTATATGGACGAGATGTGCCTGGGCGAACGACTCCTCGCCGAGGGCAAACTGCAGAAACGCGTGTGCCACTGCGACACGAAGGTGAACAACATGATGTTCGACAAACAGGGCAAGGTGCTCTGCGTGATAGACCTCGACACCGTGATGCCGTCGCTCTTCGTCAGCGACTACGGCGACTTCCTGCGCACCGCTGCCAACACCATTGCCGAAGACTCGCCCGAGTACGAGAAGATCGATTTCCGCATGGACATCTTCGAGGCGTTCACACGCGGCTACTTAGAGTCGGCACAACGCTTCCTCACACCGCTCGAAGTGTCGCTCCTCCCCTACGCTGCCGAGCTCTTCCCCTACATGCAGTGCGTGCGCTTCCTCTGGGACTACCTCTCGGGCGACCACTACTGGAAGTGCCAGTATGCCGAGCATAACCTCACACGCGCCCGCAACCAGTGGCACCTATTCCTCAAAGCAAAGGCACACGAGGCAGAGATGAAGCAATTCATCGAAGAACTGAAAAAGTAAAGTTCTGTCATCCGCACCGACCGTTACGAGCATCTGCACCGACCGTTACGAGCATCCGCATCGGTCGTTACGAACATCCGCACCGACCGTTACGAGCATCTGCACCGACCGTTACGAGCATCCGCACCGACCGTTACGAGCATCCGCACCGGTCGGTGCGGATCATAAAAGTCACATAATATTTTGCCAGTCTCACCATTTTTCACTAACTTTGCATCCGCTAATGCGCTTGTGGCGGAATTGGTAGACGCGCCAGACTTAGGATCTGGTGTTTTAGGACGTGAAGGTTCGAGTCCTTTCAGGCGCACCATACAGAATCCTAACTGCTTGATATTGAGCAGTTAGGATTTTTGCTTTTATGTTTTTGCCGAGTTTTTGACGAGTTAATTTACTTGTATCTGTTATATTCTCGGCAAATTCATTTTTTATATTCAAAATCCTGCCTTTAAAATCTATGGTTGGATATATTAATATGATTTTATTGAATATACTCCTTATTTACGCATACAAAATACGTTATAGTTTGAAAAATTGAATTTAATTCACTATCTTTGCACTATAATTTTGGGGCAATATGGAAGACATAAATAGAATAAAACTTGTACTGGTAGAAAAGAAACGTACAAACAAATGGCTTTCTGAACAGATGGGAGTAACACCTTCCACCGTTTCAAAGTGGTGTACAAACTCATCACAACCAGATTTGAGCAGTCTATTAAAAATAGCAGATTTGCTTGAAGTGGATTTGAGAGAGTTAATAGTACGTGAATATAAATCTTATCTATTATCGCAAGAGAACAACAAATAAGTAATGTTAGTCAATGGTATCGAAATAGAAAGTGAGGTAAACGGCTACCTTGCCGAAATGGGTTTTATACTTTAACGAAGAAACAACATGCTTAGTGAAAGTCAAAATATAGAATATAAAGAATCTTGGCGAGACGAATATCTGAAATGGATATGTGGTTTCGCCAATGCACAAGGCGGTCGCATTTTTATCGGTGTGAATGATGAGAAGCAGGTAATAGGTCTGCCTGATGCCAAGAAGCTGATGGAAGACATTCCTAACAAAATTGTCAACTACCTTGGCATCGTGGAAGATGTAAACCTACTTACAGAAGGAGAAAAAGAATACATCGAGATTGTGGTGACACCAAGCAGTATGCCTGTGGCTTACCGTGGTGTTTACCACTATCGTAGTGGTTCTACCAAGCAAGAACTAAAGGGACTGGCATTGCAGAACTTTATCTTGAAAAAGATGGGGTGGTCGTGGGATGATATGCCAGTCGCCGGAGCCACGCTAAACGACATAGATCGTCAGGCTATCGACTACTTCTTGCGTAAAGGCATTGAAGTAGGACGAATTTCGGGTGATGCATATACTTCATCTACTGAAGCTGTGCTGCGAAGCCTGAACTTGATAACTGAGGAAGGACAGCTCAAGCAAGCCGCCTTGTTGCTCTTTGGCAAGAACCCGAAGAGATTCTTTGTGTCTTGCGATTTCCGTATCGGCCGTTTCCGCAATGACGAGAGCGACTTGATCACACAGGATGTTGTAGAAGGTAATATCCTGCAAATGGTAAACCGTATCATTGAATTGTTGCGTTCCAAGTACCTTTTGTCCCCTATTCACTACGAAGGGATAACACGTATAGAGCAATTGGAAATACCTGAGGATGTGTTGCGTGAGGCTATTTGCAATGCCATCGTACACCGTGACTATATGGGAGTACATACACAAATGAAAGTGTACGATGACTGTATAATGCTCTGGAACGATGGCAAACTGCCCGAAGGTATCAATCAAGAGAAGTTGTTTGCCGAACATGCTTCACAACCTCGCAACCGCAACATAGCCAATGCCTTCTACAAGGCTGGCTTTATCGAGACATGGGGGCGTGGCATTAACAAGATACGTCAAGGCTTGAAAAAGATTGGACTTCCTGAGCCTAAAATCGAGAATCATGTCAGCGGAACATTGATTACCATTTACCGTAATGTCGGTGTAAATGGCACTAATAACACCAATAATGTCGGAAACATGTCGGAAACAAATGTCGGAAACATGTCGGAAACGAACCTTACTGAACGTCAACGGTTTATCTTGTCTTCTATTAAGAAAAATCCGTTAATCACAGGAAAAGAAATGTCGGAAACATTGTCGGTGACACAGCGTACAGTAGAACGCGATTTGGCGGCAATGCAGAAAGCTGGCATCATTCGGCATGAAGGCAAGGTTAATGCAGGTGTGTGGGTGGTGCTTGAAAAGCCACAAAAAAAAGATTGAGAGGTATGAAAGAAAATTCAAAAATACAGAGATAGGAGAGATTCCTAAGGATTGGGAGGTTACACCTATCGGAAAGGTCTGTAATGTAAGACGAGGAGTACGTGTAACGAAAGAGCAATTAACAGACGAAGGAAGGTATCCTGTATATCAAAGCACCAATTACCCTATGGGCTATTTTAATAACTACAATGCGGATGCCAACACCCCATTTGTCATTGTGGGTGGTTCCGCTGGACAAATAGGTTTAAGTAAGGAAAGATATTGGGCTGCGGATGATTGTGTATTCTTTTCATGTCATAATATTTACAAGGAATATCTATACTATGTCTTACTCCTTAATCAAAGTAACATTTTGCATAATGTAAGAACAGGAACAATTCCACATTTAGATAGAACTTCTTTAAGTGACATTTTAGTATATATTTCTTCAAATTTAGTCGAGCAGCAAGCTATTGCCACCATCCTCACCAAGATGGATAATGAAATCACTGCCCTCGAAGCCAAAAGAGCTAAATACGAGGCTATCAAGCAAGGTATGATGCAGCAGTTGCTTACAGGCAAGATTCGTTTAATCGGTTAGCATATGAACAGACTTGTTATTATAGGAAATGGATTTGACATGGCACATGGTCTCAAAACCAGTTATATGGACTTTATTAACTGGTATTGGGATCAACGTGTGGATGCCTTCGTGGGCAATACAACCAATATTGCAGAAGACATTCTTTGCAAATTGATTATCAATGAAAGCCGAAGAATGAGCTGTTGGAATGTATTCTCATTTCAAAACTCGTATTTTAGGAATGTACAAGGAAATAGAACATGTGCTGGCTATGAAGTCTTTCAAGAGATAAAGAACCATTCTAAAACATTTTCTGTTGAATGTTGCCCATTCTTTGAATCCATTATGCAATCAATAGATACAAAGGGATGGGTAGATATAGAGAACGCATACTATCAGTTTCTCAAAGAAAGTGCAACTGGTGTCGATAGCAACTGTGTTGTCTCAGAATTGAACAAACAACTAGCATTTCTTCAAAAGAAACTGATAGAATATCTCCAAACCATAGAAACCAACGTGTTCAGAAATGATCTCCAAGGTGCAATGAAGGACAGGCTAAATCCTGATGATTTCTCTACAGAAGGTAAGAGCAAGGCCTTAGACAATATAGGGATTAACATTGCAGACCTTGCGACTATCAGGCGTAATCCCAGGAAGTTTAACAAACTCTTTCCCGAACGCACAATGCTATTGAGTTTCAACTATACAGCCACTGCCGAGAAGTACAAAGATGATAACACAATCTATAATTATATTCATGGTAAATTGGATTACCCCGAAAATATCATCTTTGGCTATGGTGATGAACTGGATAAAGGTTATCAAGAGATTCTGGACAAGAATGATAATGAGTTGCTCAGAAATGTAAAATCGGTGAAATATTTGGAGACAAGGCATTATCACGACTTGTTAGAGTTTCTTATTTCTGCGCCATTTCAAGTCTTGATAATGGGACATTCTTGTGGCAATTCTGACAGGACATTGCTCAATACTGTATTTGAGCATGAAAATTGCATCTCAATCAAGCCATACTATCATAGGCGGCAAGACGGAACAGACAATTATCTTGAACTGGTCCAAAATATATCTCGAAACTTTACTAACATGAAGCTGTTCAGAGATAGGGTTGTAAATAAGGAACAATGTCAAACGATGTAGCAAGAGAGAAAAAAAATAATAAATTAAGAACATGGGTATAAAGAAAGAATACACAATAAAACTACGTTGTGCTACATGTGGTTGTGAAGACCACTTTGAGTATAATAAAGATAAATCATACGTGAAATGCACTTTCTGTAATAGAGAGTACATAGGTGGCATTGAAGAATTAAAAGAACTTAATCGCAATGCCTTTGATGATACAAAAAAGGAGATTAAAAATGATGTAACTAAACATCTCCAAGATGTATTAAGAAAAGGGTTCAAAGGGAATAAATTTATAAAGTTCAAATAAAATGGAATGTCTTTTGTCTTTTATCAAAGAATGGGGCGCCCTACTTCTGTCTTCGTTAGGAATCTGTGGGGGATTTTGTGCTTACTTGCGACATGATAGAAAAATCAAAGAACAAGAACTAAAACTAAATGAGTTGCAAATTAAGCAGTTCGAGAAAGAAGAAGCTAAGGAGAAAATGGCCGAAATGAAAGCCAATATTATCCACTCTCATGGAGGAATCGCAAAAATTAGATTTGTCAATGCAGGGAAGAATGATGCTAAACACGTAAGAATCGATATACTTTCATCCGAAGAAGAAATGTCTGGCATCTACCTTCATGGTTCTTTTGGCCCTTATGATGTCATCAATCCTCAATCATATAGAGAGGAAATAATGTCTCTTTGTGAAGGTCACAATGACACTATTCGCCTGAAAATAACATGGAATGATGAGTATCAAAATAATAGATCTGTTTCACTGACAGTTCCATTTTAGGATATACGTAATTCACTTTTCATGTTTTAATATAGCCAAGCAGATAAATGTGAAATAACAAAAATTCTCACACTTATCTGTCATTATGGTTGTTTCATACTATCTGCCACGTCGCATCCGATACTTCGCAGGTCGCATCATTGCAGCCGACACGTCTTGACGTTCCTCGACTAAAATATCACGGACTGCGCCACAGCTTTGCGACACGCTGCATTGAAAGCAACTGCGACTACAAGACAGTAAGCGTACTACTCGGTCATGCCAACATCACAACAACCCTTAATCTCTATGTTCACCCAAACATGGAGCAGAAGAAAAAGTGCATCACCAAGATGTTCAAGTCTTTGGGAAAATAAGACATTATACCTATATGAGCAAGAGAGTATGTAATAAACACACACTCTCTTGCATTATTATCTACTACGGAATTTTCTTTTTACAAAACACACATCACTCGGGCAGTGCCGTAACAATCACCACACGATTATGCTCGTTCTTCTCATACGGCTGCGCATTGCAGCCGATACCTTGGGCATCGATGCGTGAGGGAGCGATGCCGTAACGCTCTATGAGGATATTACGCACGCTGTCGGTGCGGCGAATAGATAGCATCAGATTTGTTCGTGCCTTGCCTGTGGCTTTGTCAGCATAACCGTCCAAACGGATGCGGGCAGAAGGGTGCTGCTTGAGATATTCGACGATGTTCTCAAACACTATGTCCTGCTTCTTCGCCGGCTTGGCAGAAGCGTAAGCAAAGCTAATAGAGGCAAGACGGAATGGTTCCTGCTTCTTCACCACCGGTTTCTCCACGATGCGGTCCTTAAAGACGGGGCGCTCCACTACCCTCTCCACCATATACACCGTGTCGACCACGGCTTCACGGCGGCGCTTACGACTGCGCTCCTTCCTGACGTATGGCTTAGAAGCATTGAAGCGATAAGTGAGTCCGAGTGTTGCACCCAACGTCGGCTCATACTTCTTGCCTGCGATGCGACCATCGAAATGGTCGGGCATGAGAGCCGAAGCAATCTCAAGGTTGACATCCATACACTTCAGCACGCTGTACTTGGCAGCGACAGAGAAGTTAGCTGTGAGCGAGTTGGTGTTCGCCGTGCCACGATAGGCGAAGGCGTGAGCGTAGCCAAATCCTACAGCAGGAAGCACGTCAAACTTGCTTTGATTGTGAAAGAGCAGACGCGAGAGGCTCACCATGAAGTCGGCATGAGCGTTGACGTAACGCAGATAATGACGATAGGTGCCGTCAGGGCGGACCGTCACATTATCTATTACAGGGTCGTGAGGACCATATACGGAACCGTCGGTCTGAGGGTCACGCAGATAGAGTCCTTCCGATGTGGACATACCGTTGAGCGCATAGCCTCCAACCTGCAGACGCAGGGCGTAAGCCAGAGTAATCCACTTGCCCACGCCAATAGTGTATGACGGAGTGAGACGCTTGCCGAAATCCAGCTTACCAGCATCGCTCGAGAAGATAGTCTGCACACCTCCGCCCGCCTCAACAAACCATCCGTTCTGTGCTGATGCCGGGAGCACAGATATGCACCCCAGCACCAAGCTTATTATAGTTTTCTTATTCATATATACAGACAGTTTTTAGCTTATTCAACAATGACGAAAGAAGGAACGCGAGGCTCGCTGACTGTGCCATAGCTTGCGCCACTGGCAAAGGTGAACACCGAGGGAGCCTGATAGAGATACTTGTTGCGTGTTGAGTAATACTTCAGTGTCACAGGTTCCTCCGCTCCCATGCTGCCGTTTATCTCCATGCGGAAGACATACTCGCCGTTCTCTGCCTGCTCCGCCTTTGCCATGCCGCGACACTCAATGCCAACGAAGGCAGCCATCACGTCATCCGCCGTTGCCTGACGCACTATGTTCTGAGGCAAGGCTACGACAGCCGTCATCTTGAGCGGATGCTTGCCTTCGACAACGAGAGGTACGGTGAGCGGATGCTCTGGCGAAGCCTCCACCTTGCCGTCGGCGAAAGCGAGACATGCAGGTGCCGTGAACACGTAGTTGTTGCGATGGCTGTAATAGCATATGTCCACAGCCGCTGACTGTGAGCTGACACCATTCACCACCATCTTATATACGGGTCTGCCGTCCTGCTCGCCCACTACTTCGCCCATGCCGGCGCAGACATTGCCTACGAACGCCGCCAGCTTGTCGCCGCTCTTGTCGGCATAGCTGCCTGTAACGGCGTCAAGGGTGAGGTAAGCGGTCATACTGCCTTGCGGCACGAAGCTGAGAGTCTGCGGCTGTTCCTCAGAACCAACCACCGAACCGCGCTTGCCGATGACGAAGGACTGCTCGGAAACGAACACCTGCTTCTTCTCCGCGCTGTAATAGCGGAACGTCACCTGCTCGCCCTCTGCACGACCGAGGACGTCATAGCAGTAGAGCATATCCGCCTCGCTCTCTACGTGCTTTATGCCGCGGCACTCGCCGCCGACGAAAGCCTGAAGCTCATCGCCAGCGGCTACTGTGAACGGCAGCTGTTCCTTGTCCACCTTCACCCATACCTTGGTAGGTACGGGGAAGGGACCTGACTGCTCGAAGTCTGGGAAAGCAGGATTCTCGGCTGTGCCGTAAATCTTATCCACCTCATACTTTACGTCTGATACCACGGAAACGTAGACGCGCTTCGCAGCTGCACTGTAATAGCGGAACTCCACATCGCCGTTCTCGCTCGACGGTGCCTTGACATGAAGGAAGAAGAGGCGCACGCCGTCGTTCATCACCTTCTTAGCCACACCGCGACACTCGCCGCCAATGAAGGCTGCCATCATGTCGCCGTCGGTGGCAAGGGTTTCGAGAACGGGACTGAGACGCACCACGGCGGTCATGCTCATCGGATAAACACTCTTGTCAGGATCGGTCCACGACGGCACCGAGGCATTGCCAGTGAAGTCGGCTCTCCACCCTGGGGCGGAGGCAGGGGCATTGTCCGCCACCTGCCACACCGGAGCCTCGCTTACGAAGTCCTCCTCAACCACGCTCCACTGGGGAGCGGGTTGTTGCGGATAGGTCTTGTCGCTTTCCTCGGTGCATTGTACGAAGAGGAAGCCCAATGCGGCAATCAATGAATACTTTATATACTTCATATAGATTTTCTGTTAATATTATTTCTTGATAGCTTTCATCGAGTAAACGTTGCCGTCTACAGAGATGCTAACGATATAAACTCCCGAAGGAACTGTGTTGCCAGCGTTCCATGTGATGTCCACATTGCCGCCAGCGTTGCAGTCGTTCCATGCTACGACTCGCTTACCGCTCATATCTGTCACGTAGACATCGGCGTAGGCATCGCGGTCTACCATGGCGCGTATCTTCAGCTGCGAGTAGAACGGCGACGGATATACATATAGTCCGCCATCTGTGCCGAGGAAGCTGATGTGCATCGGCTCGTTGATGGTGCCGACATTGCTGTTGGCAGCATAGCTGATGACGCTCGGTGCCTTGGCGATGATGTTGCCGCCGCGCTCTATCGTCACGTCCACAGCCTCTGGCTTGTCGCCACCCACGGCGAGCATGAAGATGGTTCTGCCGTCGGGCAGGGTTATACCCTCGGCATAGCCGCGCGGCTCGCCCCCTACGTAGCTTACGAGGCGGTCGCCCTGCTGCAGCTCTACGCCCTCTACTTCTACAACAGCCGTCATATTGGCTGAATACGGGAAGTAAGCGTTTGTGCCGTCAGCGTTCTTGGCAGCTGCCATCGCAGCCTTAGCCTTGCGTCCTACGGAAGTCTTCGACGGATACTGCAGCTGAGCGTCGTCCTGCGACTGGCGCTGGAGCATATAGCCCTTGCCGTTCTCCATGTATGTAAGACTACCGATCCATCCCAGATTGCCGCTGTACATCGCCATCTGTGTCTGCGACTTCACGATGTCGCCCTCCTTAGCGTCGTAGCCGGCGAGAGCCTCCTTCAGCGTGAAGTTGTCCGAAGGCAGATACGAGATGTAGTTCCAGCGCGGTGTGCCATCCTCCTTGGCTCCACGGATGGTGAGCTTGTGCGATGTCGGGTCAACCGCCGGTCCTGAGATATGCAGGTTCTGAGGTGCCGAACTGTGTACGAGATACATCTGGTCATTGTCAATTTCGGTGAGCTGTCCCATCCATCCGTTGCGCTTTGTCCATGATGCGAAGCCGTACTGCTCGCTCTTCACCTGGTCGTCTGATGTCCACTTGCCGTCGGCAAGCAGTTTGTTGAGGTCAGAGAGCTTGTCGGAAGCGATGTTCGTCGATATCCACGTCCATCCCTCGTTCAGCGTGATGTTCTGCACTCGATAGTCCTTAGCTGTGAACAGCACTGGCTGTGACGGGCTGCCCACTACGGCGTTGTTCTCGAAGCTTATAGGCTTCTCGCTCTGTGCGATGTAAGTCTGTCCTGTGCTTGCGTCCCAGATGCGGAATTCAAGGTCGGAGCCATTGACATCGTTAGAGTATACCGTGAGCATGGCGTAATACATATCGTTCTGCTTGTAGTAGCGGTTATTGCAAACGCCTACGCACTTTCCGCCGCTGAACGCAGCGAGCATATCCTCGTCGTCGGAAGAGTATACCTTATTAATATACAGCTTGCCGAAGACAGACATGTTGTACTTGAAGTCGGCGGCGTTCACCGTCCACTCAGGTTTCTCGCCTTCCACCTTAACCGTGAGCTGCAGAGCCTCCACCACGTTGTTGTCGCCACGCAGATAAAGAGTCTCGTCGTACGTACCGATGTTCAGACTCGGGTCGATGGTCAGCACGATGTCGGCAGACGAAGTCGGGTCGATAGTGCCGCTTGCGGGTTCTGCCTCCAGCCATGAAGGAAGATTCTCTACGGTGAAGTGTTCTATCGAGCCGCCCTTGTTGAGTGCCTTCACCTTGATCGTCTTCTCCTCGTTGAGCTTCTTCACTACGGTGAGAGCGTTGTCGCTCCACTTCAGCTGGTTGCGGTCGATGTATGCGCTCCACGTTATCGGCGAGAGAATCTCGTTGCCGTTCTTGTCGCGCACACCGTCCACCGTGAACTTCACGATGGTCTTCTCTATACGCTCGTAAGGCTCCTTCAGATTGATGATGAGCGCGTCGTTGTTCACCACGAAGTCGTAGAGCAGCTTGCTCTCGGGTCCCTTTGCCTTGACAGGAGCAGAAGCTTTGGTCTCTACGTCGCCTCCTACAGCCACAGCGTCAGGCACCTTCTGTGTCGGGTCAGCCTGCTGCTTCTGGTCCATAAGAGAGAACTGGAGTTCCTTCACACCCTGCCACTCGATGTATGTCTCGAACGGATAGTAAGCCAAGAGTCCCTTCTCGGTGCCGTCGAGTCGGTTGCTGTTGCCGTTCTCCACGAGCGTCTCGCTCTTATAGAGATTCCATACACGCACCTCGTCAATCTCGCCCTTGAAGAAGTTGTCGGCTCTCTCCTGCTGTAGGTTGTCCGCCGGTGTCCATACACGTGCGCCGAGATGGATGTAAGCCGCTGCTATGCCACCGAGGTCAGCTGCCTCGAAGTAAGTGTTCAGCTTGCCGTCCACATAGATCTGACCACGTCCGCTTGTGCGGTTTACAGCCACTGCCACGTGGTGCCAGTCGTTGTCTGCGAAGCTGCCGTCACATGCCACACGCACTCCATTGTTATGGAATACCAGTCTGCCCTCCTCCAGATTGAGAGCGAAGAGATTGAGCGAACCGCCCATTTCCTCACCGTCGCCGCGTCCGTTGGAGATGATGGTAGCCGTCTGCTGTGCCTCGTCAGCCTTAAACCAAGTCTCGATGGTGTAGTCCATGCTGCTGTCTACGACACACGAACTGCCCGAAGAGAGCTTCAGATACTGGTCCTTACCGTTGAACGCCACTGCGCGTCCTTCGGGATTAGCCCATTCGCCGCCTCGCATCTCAAGGTTAGCGCCGTGTGCCTTGTCGGCAAGAACACTGCCCTTAGCCTCCGACATCGGATAGTAAGCGATGAGATTGCTTTCGGCTCCGGAGAGCATTGTCAGCGAGTTGGTCTGCAGACGTGCCGGTGTCATCACCTTGTCCCAGATGCGTGCGCCGTGCATCTTGCCTGCGAAGTGTCCGCTTCCGTCCACGCTGGCTCCAAACACATAAGCACCCTCACCATTATACTCGCCCACCTCAGCTGCGCTGATAAGCTGCTCGTAGTTATAGTAAGCCGACACGTTACCCTCATTGTTATATACGAGAGCCACGTGTGCCCATGTGCCCTGCTCATAGTCGAACGCCTTGTCGCTGACGATAGTCTTGTCAGCCACCTTCACCTTCAAGCGGTTGTCGCTCGTCGTTGCAAGTTCTATTGAGCTGTTGGCGTTGCCCTGACTGAAGAGCACAGCGTCCTGAGGCTTGTCAGCAAGTGTCCACATCTCTATGGTGAGGTTCTTGCCGCTCCAGTTGCGCTGGAATTCCGACACGAGCACGTCGTTCTTTCCGTCCAGACGCACGCTTACGCTATGGTCAGTCTGTGCGCCGTTGCGTATGCCCGTTACCGAGAAATTGTTGTCTGTGAGCAGACCGTCCGCTATCGGCTCGTTGAACGTCAGCATCACCTCGTCGTTCACGGTGAGCACGCCGTTCGCCGGCTGCGCGCTACCGAAGAGGCGCGGATTATACATATCCTTGATGCCGCTGTGTACGGCAGAATAGTTATATACCTCCTCATTGTTGATCATGCTCGTACCCACCGTGCGCAGGTCGTAACGCTGATCCTGCTGGTCGTCCATGAACCAGCGATACTTGATGGTGCCCGCGTCTGCCGCCTTTATCATCTCCGCGTTCATGCCGTTCTTCACAGCCTGGTCGTAGAGAGTCTGGTCGTTATAGTAGCTCATGAGCGTCGTCCAGTCGTTGTCGCTGCCCGACGACGGCTTATACTGAAGCATGATGCGGTGGAAATTGTCATAGTTCACGTCGAATCCGTCAATCACCACGTCCATGTAATGCTTCTGCACGCCGTTCACCTCCGTCGTAGGCAACTTCGTGTTGTACGTCCAGTTGTCCGTCGGCTTCTTCAGGCTCACGTCCGTAGCCGAAGGCGTGAAGTGTACGCTGAACGTCACGTCGTCGTAGATGTCGCCCTGGAAGTCAGTCGGGTCACACTGACACTGCGACTGCAACATCAGTCTGAGGTTGTCATAGTTCATCACCGAACCCTTGCGCACCTCTAACGTCTTCGTAAGCGTTCCGCCTGCCGGCACGAGCAATGCCCTGCCGTTGCCGATCGGTGCGCCGTCGATGAGCAGCTGCGCTCCGTTCGGATTGCTGCTGTCGTCGATTACGAGGTTATACCAGTTGTCGTCCTGCGACTCCGAGTTGTTGCGCAGATACAGCGTGAAGTAAGCCGACTTGCCCGAAGGAACATTCTCGACGAAGTCCTTCTCCACGGTTATCTCCGGCACCTCCATCTGAACAGTAGCCTCATTTATCACGTGCTGTCCCGGCTCGTAATACTTGGTCTTGTATTCGCCCTCGTAAGGACACGACGTCGCACCGCCACGGGTCTTGAAGATGAACGTAGAGAAAGTCTGTCCCTCCTCATTCTTCATATCCTTGTACTTGATGTACTGGTCGCCATCCTTATATCCTGCCTCGCGGCAAACGTCTACAGAGATATAGTCAGAGCCTTCCTCCGCAAGCACATAACCCTTACAGTGGCGTGCCGTCTCCTCGGTAGAGAACTCGCCGCCGTGTTCAGTGGTAAAGCTCTCGTCTACAGTGAGCACCATACCAGTGCCGTTGAGTGTCCATCCGAAGTTGTTGGTGAACTGAGCGCCAATCAAGATAGAGAAGCGCTGAGTCTCCGAACGTCCAACCTCATACTCCTCAGAGTATTCATAAGAGGCACCGCCCTGGAACGAATGGTTCTGCATGAGCTCTGCCTTAACCTTCTGTTCCTCGTTGTTGCGAAGCTGCATCTTCCAGTTGTCAATCGACTGATTGAGGAACATGATAGTATCCTCCTTCAACGGCTGTCCTGCAGGAGCGTAAATTTTGTAACTCGGTCCGTCTGTCGGGGTGTTGGCATTGGCACCCTTAAACACCTTGTCGTTGTTGCTCTTGCCGAAGTTAGGATCGTCTACAGCAAGCTTAGAAACGTAAACAGGCTTCTTGGTGTTGTTAGCCATAGCCTGGAAGTCTACACCTTCAGCCGACTGATGCAACAGCTTGTTGCGTACATCCTCAAGTTTAGGCAACAGCACCTGCTCTATGTGTACCTGCGGATAGGTGAACATAGTGCCATACTTCTGCGAAAGTCCCAGACCAGTAGTCTTCACAAGCAGATACTCGTTGCTTTCAGGAGTAACACTGCCGAACAGTTCGTATTCTGAAGGATTGGCGAGATACATCTCACGTGTAGTAACGGCGATGTTTTCGGTCTTGCCCACGCCGATATTAGTAGAATAGCCTACGAAGAGGTCGCCGTCGCTTCCCACATACTGCGGGTCGCTACTTGTCTCGAAGCGTGTGGTAGTGGTCATCGTCTTTGTGTCAGAGTCAGTACCACCGATTGTCTCACTGTGAGAAGCGCCGAATGAGAATTCGTTCTTCACATCGTTCTCGTTCACCACTCCGGCACCAAGACCGGTGAAGGTGATGACCTTGGCACCAACCTTTGCCTCGTTGTTCAATACTCCCTCGTTAGTGACATTTCCCTCATACGTACTTGTAGAAGTAACAGTCACGCCCTTCTCAAGATAAGCATACGAGTTGCTTCCCGGCGGGTCGCGCAGCACGAAGAGCACCTTGTCCGGTCCGTTCGTAACGAAGTCCGAACCTAAAGTTTTTGCACCAATTACGATAGCCTTAGTGTTGCCCTTGCCGTCAAAGCCACCCTTCCAGTTAATTGTTGTAGAAGATGTGCTTTCGCTGTTTTCGCTGTAGGTCATATCCATAGCGGCAGAGCGCAGGGCCGAGGTCATTTCCGGATTGTTCACCTGGAATGTCCATTCTGCCTCACCCTTCTCGTCGGTAGTGATGTCTTCTTGCGTTCCGTACGCAATGTCGCCTCTACTGAATGACAGCTTAGCCTCAGGCGTTGGCACGATGTCTTCCTTAACTCCATCCTTACGTCTGCCGTCCTTATCCTTATATTCGTACACCTCCGCTGTGGTGATGTGATAAGTGACGTATTGTCCCTGCTCATACACCGGCACGCCGAGTGTGTAAGGCTGTGCAGCATTGTCAGGATTGTAGGTCTTCACCTTTATGGTCTTTGTCTGATCGAGTGTAGAGATGCCGAGTTCTTCCTTTCCGAAGAAGTCCTGAAGCTTACCCTTCACCTTCTCCTTCACGATGATTGACGGGGTGTAGCGCTTAATGAACTGCTGCTTCTTGTTGTAATATACAGTGTCGCTGCAATTGACAAACTTGCCCTGCGTAGAGATAGAGTCGACATAAGCATTCACCTCGCTCTGCTTTGCAAACTCGTTGCTCAGGTTGAGGTCTTCGCCACTGCCCGGGATGTTGTCATGGCCGGGCACCACTACATTAATCTTGTACTTCTCAGGAATGAGGTCGGCAAAGAACTCACCCGTCTCGGCATTAGGATAAATCGTAATCTTGTTGCCCTCGTACACCACGCGGTTGTCGTACTGCTTCTTGGCATATACACCCTTGAAGTGGTTGAGGGTTTCCTCGTGCTTGGTGGCGGTCATTTGGTAGGCATCGTTCTGATATGTAAGCTCGATGCGTACGTCGTCAGCGAGGTTGTTCTTCGAAAGCGAGTGGCCCACGGGGAACGCTTCCTGCTTGGTGCCGCCGGCAACACGTCCGATGTAACGTACGGTTGTAACGTCAAAGATTTCGAATCCGTTGTCGTCGTCCTGATAGTTGCGGTCGGTGCCGTCGCTGTTGGTCAGCTTGCCGCCGTTCTCGAACGTATGGTTGGCGAGCACTGCCTTCACCTCGTGCTGTCCTACAGGTACGCTTATGGTGAACTGTCCGTGAGCGTCGGTCTTCACGATGTTGCTCTTGCCGTCCATTACGGTGACTCCGTCCACGGCGAACGACACTCCCTCTACGGGCACGTTGCCACCCTTGTACATCACCTTACCCGAAATCTTGAACGACGACTTGTCCGTGAAGTTCACGGTGTGGCTCTGTGCCTGCGAGTTGATGAGGCGCAGCTCCTTTGCCGATGCAAACTGATGTATGCCGAGTGTCGGCACAATCATATACGTAGTTCCGTTGCCGGTGTAGGGCAGCGAACGAATCTGATAAGAACCGTCTGTAGCTGTGTAGCTGCTGTAGCCGAGCTGTGCGAAAGTAGGAATGTCTTTCGAACTGGTCGTAACATTCGTAGCCACACCATGGTTCATGTTGTACTTGGTGCCCTTGTACGAGATGTCGTAGAAGGCGTCGTCAACCGAATAGTCGAAGGTGTAGTAAGCCTGCAGACCGTCCTCATTACCTACGAGGTAGCGGTTGTAGTCGCTTGCGATGGTGTCAGCATTGAGCGCCTTGTTCCACAGACGCACCTCGTCGATGGCTCCTTCGAAGCCTTCGCCCATCACTACCTTATTGTTATTGCCCGTAATCTGAGCCGTACGCTCGGCTTCTGCCACAGCCAGTCCGTTTACATATATATAAAGGTGTGTGTCGTTTGCCACGGCTGAGAGATGCACGAACTGGTCAGAAGAAACGTATTCGCTGAGCTTCTTCGGAGTCTTCAGCGTCTGAGTGCCAGCTGTGAACTCAATCTTCTTGCCGTTATACGCCAACTTGTACATGCCCGGCTTCTCGATGATGGTGCCTTCCTTGGCTGCTCTCACCCATGCCTGAAGCGTAACTGCTTGCGTGGCGTCATTCAGAAGCTGGTCGTTGTCGACGGTAAGATTAGACGCACCGGTGAACACGTACGACTTGCCCGGAACGCCCGAACCTTCCGTTGGCTCAGCGCTAACCTTTGCGCCCGACACAGCCTGGCCGCTCTCGAACGTCACGCGTCCGTAGATGTCACCCGTCGGTGTGCGGAAACCAACGTCAGTAAGTTTCTCGTCGCTCTCAATCAGTTTGCCCGAACACATCACCTGTCCGCGTATGCGATAATCGTATACGATGCCAGGTATAGCATTAACGTCGTTGTAGTAGTAGTCGTTCTGAGCCTCGTTGCCCTCAGTAACGGCTATCTGCTTATAGTCTGCATCGGGAGCGCCATGCTCCTTGCGGTTGATTACGAAGCGCTCAAAGTTGCCTTTGCTGCTCCACGCCAGTTCAACGCGGTCAGAGTAGTAGCCCTTGCCGGCTGTGAACGCAACAAGATTGCCTATGCTTGTGGGCATGATTGACTCAGGCGCAGCCACTGTAGGTAGTGTGCCGTAAGCCTCGGTAGGCTTCACCGTGAGGCGGTAACGATATTCGTTGCACACCATTATCATGTCGTCAACATACTTGCCGCTGAGGAATTCTTCCTTCGACAGCTCGATGTTGTCGGTAGTGTTGGTTGTTACGTTGATACGTGTAATCACCGCTTTGGTGCCCGAACTCCAGATGTCGCCCTCTGTCTGCCAAGTGATAGTGGCAGTCTTGGCTTCCTCGTCCAGTACGGCATGTACAGAACCTGCTGTAACATTGCTGTGCTTTGCAGAAGCCGATAGAGAAGTATGCTTGCTGAAAGCGTTGTTCCATACATCAGAGTTGCCTGTATGCGAACGCTTAATGCTGAATTCATAATTCAGACTCTTGCCTAAAGGTACGTCAAACTCATAGCTGTATGCTGTCTTACCAGCCATATACTGGATATTCTGTGTGGTTGTCTCCACAGCATTTGTAGCCTTGTCCGTACTCTTGATTGTGAGCACCATATTGTCCTCAATGCAGTTCTGCGTCGGAGCCGCACTGAGATTCCAGTTCACCTTCGCCTTGCGCGTCACCTGATTATAGTCGGCGCTGATTTCCTTCACCTGCGGATAGGCAGGGCGCGTGTGGCTGTCACTGAGCGTAGAGTATGTCACCTGTTTGTTATAGCTTGGCGTATACTTCTGCTTCACCTTATAGTCGGAGAAGTTGTCAAGGCTCATCTTGTCAGTCGGAACGAAGAACGAACCGCTTGTATTGCTTGCACTGACCGAACCTATTCCGCTTATTTCCTCTCCCGCCGAGTTACATAAGACGAAAGAACCGTAGCTATCAATGGAATAGTCGGAAGCCTTTCCGTCTTTCTTAAAAAAGATGATATATCCAGGAGTACGGTTCAACACGTAATATCTGCCACCGGTTATCACGGTTTTCGTACAACCATAATTTGTTTTTATGTTAACCGTATGGGTAACATTATTGTCGTCGCGTCCTCTACGCCACCATTTACCAGTGTATGTAACGCTCTCGCTCGAATTGACTTGCTTCAAAGGAATGATAAGTCTTAAATAATATGCTTTCTTATCATTGGTCGGATCTGTCGATTTGCCCAGCCATTGAACATACTTGTAATCGATTCCGGTAACTTGGTCGCTACCAACCTCAAGACTCGTCCATTTATCTTCGGGTCCTCTAAGTTTGATTTCCTTACCTGCTACATTCACAGTGAGATAACCATTTTTGCGGCAGAATCCGCAATGACCATCACCGCTGGCACCCCAATCTTGATATACGCGGATATCAAGTTCAAGAGTAGCATTAACCGGATTGAACCGTTGCTTAATCCAAGCATTGTTCCAATCGTCTGCCGACGCCTTCTGCACTGAGAACGCCATCAGCATCACGACACAAAGGAAGAACTGCATGAATCTTCCTGCAGACGTTCGCATGGAACGCTGCATAGAAACAGAATTGCCTGCAACCCGCCTGTCCAGATAAGGAGGAGGTTGCTGAAGTCTTCTTCTTTTCATTTTAATGATGTTTTAGAGTTATTGATTAATTTATATTATGTGATTTCGTTTCACATTACAAAATTAGACTTTTTTATTAAAATTAAGTGTCTGATTGCTGCGTCGCTGTGTCTACTTCCAACAAAAAAGGTGTCCACTTCGTATGAAGTAGACACCTTAACAGTGTGTATCTTAACGGGCTATCATGCTTGCTTGTCTCGCCAGGCGATAGGCGTGCATCCCTCTTTCTCCTTAAACACTCTGTAGAGATAGGAGCGTGAGGAGAAGCCACATTCGGAGGAGATGATGTCGTTGCTGAAGTTAGGATTTTCCATCATCATCTTTTTGGCAGCATTGAAGCGTATCTCGCTAAGCCAGATTCGGAACGTTGTGTTCTGACACTGGCTGAAGTATTGCGACAGCTCGGTTTTGTTGATTTCGAGCAAATTTGACAATGTCAGCATATTGACTGTGCAGTCCTTATAGCCTAAGTCGGCACACCAATGGTCGAGGGCAGACCGGATGAAGGCAATTCGTGAGGTAGGTAGCTGTTTGGAGGTTTGCTCACTGCCGATCTCAGGCGCAGACTGCTGCACGTCACACTTGACAGACTCTTCCTCGCTTTCAGTGTTGACAGCATCGGCGGTCAGATTGTTACCTCTTTCCTTATCCAACAGTTCTTCAGTTGGGACATAATTGAAGCCGAGCGCCACAAAATTGACGATGAAGAAGAGCGTGGCTACGAGTCCGAAAGGACCTATTATATATAGCGACTTAGTGGAAAGGATGGCAAACGGGATGATGGTGGCTGTGATAAAGAGCAGCGTAAGGCAGGCATAAGCATATCGCGTGAAAGGGCGCATGTCGGTGGCTGTCATCGTCTCAAGGAGCTTCTTCCGCTTGTTCATCTCTATTATTATCATGTATATGCAGTAGACAATATTGCCAAAAAAGAGAGCAAGCATCACGTAAAGCCATGCGCCAATGTTCAGGGAACCGCTAAAGCTGTAGCCCACAGCGAAGGCGGCAAGCATGGCGGCGTATACGGCGGCGCAGATAAGGTTCATTTTACGGCGCTTGGTGTGGGTAGCCTCAACGTTGTAGATAGCCATCGCGAAAAGCGTGAAGCAAGGCTGATAAACCATTATGTTGATAACAGCACCTAAGTATGTGCTCGTGGCGCGGAAGCCATAGTGCATCTGCAGGAAGAAGTGTGCTGCCATCAAAAGCAACGCCGAGGATATCATCCAGCGCGAATACTCGTACCGCCGATTTGTCCATCTTACGTGAATACGCGTGACGGCAATGAAGAATGCGCTGATAAGCATTAATATCAGACATGCAAACTGTAACAAATATAGCATAGTATATAATTTTTGTATGTACGTATCAACAAAGATACACGTTGCAAAGATAGTGCAAACCGAAGGCAGAACACCAAGCTTGCTTGAGTGTTATGCTGAGGTGCAGCCTATCTTCTGCAAAGATACGCAAAAAAAACGTATCCGTATATGGTGTTTAACAATTATTACTGCTCAAACGCATATCCGTTTGAAAAAGAGTCAGTAACTTTGCACCCTCATACACAACAATAACATTACTAATGAAAAGGAAACATAATCCGAAACAAATCAGCACCGTATTATCGGTAATCATGTGCCTGTTTGCTATCGCCCTACAGACAGCAAACGCTAACCCTATCAGCCCGCAAAAGGCGGCGCAGATCGCAAAAAAGTACATCACACTCCCACACGACAACGCCCTGAAAGCCCCGGCTCAACATCTCACCCCCTCACCCTACCATCTCTTCAACGCTGCCGACGGTCGCGGCTTCGTGATCGTTGCCGGCGACGACGAGATGGGCGAGGTGCTGGCATACAGCACAGAGCACACTCTCGACACGCTAAACGCCAACCCTTGCGTGAAGCTGCTGCTCGAAGGCTACAGGCAAGCCTACCAGGCACTGAAGGAGGGAACAGTTGCAGCACACGCTCCTGCACGCACCGGCCTGTTCACCAAGACCGTCACACCGCTGCTCAAGAGCAAGTGGGGACAGTCCGAGCCATACAACGAGCTCTGCGGCTATCCCTACACGGGCTGCGTGGCTACGGCTATGGCGCAGATAATGCGCTACCACCGCTGGCCTGCACAGGGCAAGGGCGAAAACGGCTACAAGGTGGCTGCCTATGACGACGACGTGTACGTCGACTTCTCTCAGTCGCACTACGACTGGGACAACATGCTCGACGACTACCGCTATCCCGTGCAGCCCACGAAAGAGCAGCGAGCAGCTGTGGCTCTGCTCATGAGAGACTTCGGCGTGGCATCGTTCATGCAGTACACTCCGGCACTCAGCGGCACACAGGGCGTGAACGCATACAACGCGCTGCAGAAGCACTTCGACTACACCGCGGCTTACGTGACGAAGGCGATGGAGGGCGCAACACGCTTCTCCGAGATACTGCGCGAGGAGCTGCTGGGCGGCTGCCCCGTCTACCTGGAGGGCCGCCCTGCCGGCTCAAGCTCGGGCCACGCCTGGGTTACCGACGGCTTCGACGAGAACGGACTCTTCCACATGAACTTCGGATGGGACGGCGGAGGCGACGCCTACTTCTCGCTCACCAACCTCAGCCTGCAGGAGACGGGCGACGAGTTCGGCAACAAACCGCTCGCGTTCAACCGCGCCATCACCGCCATACTCGCCCACCCGAACAACGGCAAGTATCCGGCAATAGACCCCGGACTGATGGAGAACATGCCGCAGCTAATGTTCAACGAGGGCGGCACATTCACGATGAAGGATGCCGCAGACAAGGCGTTCGACGCACACAAGGAGCAGACCATAGAGATGACCTCGTTCGTAAACAAGGGCAAAGCGTTCAAGGGCGACGTGGGCGTGGCTATATACGACGCTGAGGGCAACTTCAAGAGCGTGGCTTACTCGGACGACCACGCCACGGGCGGATTTACGCAGCGCATCTTCGGCGACTACGGTGGCAGCATGGGCACCGACAACCTCATGGTGCACACACTCTCTACAAAGGTTAGCTTCGACGGACTTGCTAACGGCTACTACCGCCTCGTGCCCGTATGCGCAGCTATGGGCGAAGACGGAACATGGGGCGACTTCCTGCGCATGAAGAAGGCTCCGACAATCGAAGTGGAGCTCACCGACGGCAAGGGACGCATCTCCGAGACCTGCTCTACGGAGGATGTTGTCTTCCAGCTTATGAACAAGCCACGCCTCTCTGCTAACGCGGAGCAGGGCGAAAGCATATACGCCTACTTCAACCTGAAGAACCTCAACGGCGTGCCACGCGACTGCTATCTGCGCGTGCAGCTGCTCGACGAGGCTAAGCAGGTGGTGCTGAACACACGCGTCGACCAGCTGACGGAGATTGAGGGCTTCACCGAGATGGAGATACCCGTTAAACTCTCGATACCCACCGACCTCGCCCCGGCACGCTACGAGGTGAAGCTCGAGGCGACACGCGACCAGGAGGAGACCGACTTCTACCCTATCAACAACATACACGACAAGGATGCAGCTTACATCGAAGTGGTGAAAGCTGAGGAGAAACCGCTCATGGCAAAGGTGGAGGTTTTCTTCAGCGACAACTCGGAGCAGAAGGTGGAGTCGGGCGTACTCGACATGTCGCAGACCGCACTGTTCAAGATTGGCGTTCTGCTGCGCACTAACGAGAAACTCTCGTACGAGGGTCACGTGAAGATGATGTGCGAGGATGTGGAGCTCTGCGAGACGGTGGCTGTCAACGGCATCGACGACGACGTTACAGTGTCTTCTGCCTTCGACATTCCGCTCTACAGCTACTGGCTGCGCAAGAACAGTGTGCCGTTCGAGGACGGACATATATATAAGGTGATGATGATGGGCGCGAAGAACGGCGAAGACATGGAGCTGAAGGTGACAGACGCACCAGCAACATACATCAAGCGCGAGGGCGACCTGCTCACACTCACCAACGACATACCAACCAGCATTGAGTCGGCTGCGACTCCTACCATAAGCGTGAGTCGCGAGGGCTCGCAGATTGTTGTCACCGGCGAAGGCATCAAGAGCGTAAGCCTCTACAACGTGAGCGGCGAGCTGATCACCACCTCACCATCTCACCGTCTCAACACCTCAACACTCAAGCTCGGCGTGTACGTGCTGCGCATAGAAACAGGCAAGCAGAGCTACGTGCGCAAAATAATGCTCTAAGCAACAGAGCAACGAATAGAAACCAGCCCGAAGTCCACGTAAAACTGAGACTTCGGGCTTTTTTTTGCGCAAATAATTCATCGTTTTCCACATTCGTGTTGTTTTATTTCATATATTTGCAAAATCTTTTACAGAAATAACAACCGTAAAGCAACGATGCGCAATCGTTATGCAACGACCAACCACTAATATCTATTATCAACCTAATAAATAAAACGTTATGAACAACATCCCCTCAGTATTTTGGCTGATCCCGATAGCCAGTGTTGTAGCATTGGGAATGGCATGGTTCTTCTTCCGTTCGATGATGAAGGAGGACGAAGGAACAGACAGAATGAAAGAGATTGCCGAGCATGTACGCAAAGGCGCAATGGCTTACCTCAAGCAGCAATATAAGGTTGTGACAATGGTGTTCGTAGTGCTCGCCATCGTCTTCTCGTTCATGGCTTACGTGCTGAAGGTGCAGAACCCGTGGGTGCCGTTCGCTTTCCTCACCGGCGGTCTGTTCTCCGGCTTGGCAGGCTTCTTCGGCATGAAGACCGCCACCTACGCTTCCGCACGCACTGCCAACGGCGCACGCACCGGACTCGACAAGGGCTTGAAGATAGCCTTCCGTAGCGGTGCGGTGATGGGACTCGTCGTCGTGGGTCTCGGACTGCTCGACATCGCCATCTGGTTCGTCGCTCTCAACGCCTTCTACGACGGAGAGGCTACTGCCCTCGTCACCATCACCACCACTATGCTCACCTTCGGCATGGGTGCTTCGACGCAGGCTCTCTTCGCTCGCGTAGGCGGTGGCATATACACAAAGGCTGCCGACGTGGGAGCCGACCTTGTGGGTAAGGTAGAGGCGAACATACCCGAGGACGACCCGCGCAACCCTGCCACCATCGCCGACAACGTGGGCGACAACGTGGGCGACGTGGCTGGCATGGGCGCCGACCTCTACGAGAGCTACTGCGGCTCGATACTCTCAACGGCTGCCCTCGGCGCAACGGCGTTCGCCATGAACGCAGACATGCAGCTGCGTGCCGTCATCGCACCAATGGTGATTGCGGCTATCGGCATCTTCCTCTCGCTCATCGGCATCTTCCTCGTGCGCACCAAGGAGCGCGCAACGATGAAGGAACTGCTCCACTCGCTCGGCATCGGCACCAACGTCAGCGCAGCACTCATCGCCGTTGCCACCTTTATTATATTATATATGCTCGGCATCGAGAACTGGCTCGGACTCTCGTTCTCCGTTATCAGCGGCTTAGTGGCAGGCGTGGTCATCGGTCAAGCCACCGAATACTACACCTCGCACAGCTACGCACCGACGCAGAAGATTGCGGAGGCTTCGCAGACTGGTCCTGCAACGGTTATCATAAAAGGCATCGGAACGGGCATGATATCGACGATGATACCCGTCGTGACCATCTCCGTAGCCATCATGCTCAGCTACCTCTGCGCCAACGGCTTCGATATGTCGCTCTCAGCGAAGTCGATCAGCACCGGTCTTTACGGCATCGGCATCGCTGCCGTGGGTATGCTCTCGACGCTCGGCATCACTCTCGCCACCGATGCCTATGGACCAATCGCCGACAACGCCGGCGGCAATGCAGAGATGAGCGGACTGGGCAAGGAGATACGCGAGCGCACAGATGCGCTCGACGCCTTAGGCAACACCACCGCAGCTACGGGCAAGGGCTTCGCTATCGGCTCGGCTGCACTCACGGCTTTAGCCCTCCTCGCCTCTTACATTGAGGAGATAAAAATAGCTATGGTACGCGCCGTGGATAACGGCAAGCAATACTTTGACGCAGCCGGCAACCTCTTCGACCCGACCAACGCCACAACTATCGACTTCATCGAGTTCTTCCAGGTTAACCTCATCAATCCGAAGGTGCTCGTAGGAGCATTCCTCGGAGCCATGGCTGCCTTTCTGTTCTGCGGCCTCACGATGGACGCAGTAGGACGTGCTGCAGAGTCGATGGTGCAGGAAGTGCGCCGTCAGTTCCGCGAGATAAAGGGCATACTCGAAGGCAAAGCGACACCCGACTACGGCCGTTGCGTGGAGATAAGCACACGCAGCGCACAGCGCGAGATGCTCATCCCGTCGCTGCTTGCCATCATCATACCTATCGTCGTAGGCTTGGTGCTCGGCGTGGCTGGTGTGCTCGGTCTGCTCACAGGCGGCTTGGCAGCAGGCTTCACCCTCGCCGTGTTCATGTCCAACTCGGGCGGAGCATGGGACAACGCGAAGAAGATGATTGAAGAGGACAACTTCGGAGGTAAGGGCAGCGAAAACCACAAAGCGACTATCGTGGGCGACACCGTGGGCGACCCGTTCAAAGACACCTCAGGACCTTCGCTGAACATCCTCATCAAGCTCATGTCTATGGTGAGCATCGTGATGGCTGGTCTGACTATCGCCTTCCTGTAACACCATATTACCACCTCAACATCTCAACACCATATAATACGTTGGTGCACTTGAGACAAGTGCACCCCCTTAGAGGCGACTCGCCAACACCTCAACACCTCACCAACCAGCCCGAAGTCCACATAAAACTGAGACTTCGGGCTTTTCTTTCCCCAACAGCAAGTCCACACAACCGAAAATACTATGCATTTTAGCAAAGTAAAAGCATTCGTTTTGTGCATTTTACCGAAATAGAAAAACCCATTTTATGCATTTTACCGAAATAGAAACACCCAATTTATGCATTTTACCGAAATAAAGATAGCGTAAAATACTATAAATCAATTAAATTATGTATATTTGCAGCACAATCTATAAATCGATTATAAAAAGCTGTACATATGATAGAAGAGAAAACTATAATACAGGTGTTGGCTGAGCAAAAGGAATATGTTGAAGGCTATCATCCCGAGAAGTGGGTGAAGCGCCGCGAAGAACAGCTATTCGAGTTTGACAGTCCACTTGCCCAAGTGGTTATCGGAGTAAGACGAAGCGGAAAGTCTACGCTTTGCCACAAGATACTGTTGGAGCACAACGTAAAGTATGGCTACGCCAACTTCGACGACGACCGCTTGGCTAATATGCAAGTGGAGGACTTGAACACGGTACTCTCGTGCATCTATCAGATATATGGTGTTGACATAAAATATATATTCCTCGACGAAATACAAGATGTAGACGGTTGGCATCTGTTTGTAAACCGACTACTTCGCACCAATTTGCACGTTGTTGTTACGGGTAGCAACGCAAAACTCTTGAGCGGCGAATTGGCGACGCATCTCACTGGCAGATACAACGAAATACACCTCTTCCCATTCTCGTTCCGCGAATACTGCGAATACCATAATATACAGACAAACGGCTTGACTACTAAAGTGGAGGCTGAGACGAAACGTGCCTTCATGGAGTATATAACGAATGGCGGTTTTCCCGAATTACAGAACATACGCAACAAACGCGGATATGTACAGAGTCTTCTGGAGGCTATTGTGACGAAAGACATACAGCAGCGTTTCAAGATACGCAATGTGGACGTGCTACGTAAGATAGCCAATCATCTGATAAACAACGCCTGCCAGGAAGTAAACTATGGTAACATTGCAGTACTTTTGGGAACAACAGACCAGACGGTGAAAAAATATGTCGACTACCTACGACAGGCGTTCCTTATACAGCTACTCTGCAAACACTCGTTCAAGAGTAAGGAAAGGATAAGAAACGCAAAGGCATACATCGTCGACCCGGGACTTCAGAACAACAGAGAGAACTCGTTTGCAGCCGAGAACATCGGTTGGCGATTGGAAAACGTGGTATATACAGAACTACTACGCAGATGCAGCAACGACTTCCTCGACATATACTACTATAAAGCCTCTCCACGATCAAAAGAGGTTGACTTCGTAGTATGCAATCAGGACAAAGCAGTGGAGCTTATTCAGGTGGCATACGACATAGACAGCGATAAGACATTCAATAGAGAGACAAGTTCGCTCGTGAAAGCCTCAAAAGCATTGCATTGCGATAACCTTACGCTTATAGCATTCACACAGACACGAAACGTAGAGATTGACAGCAAACAAATAAAGATTGTATCAGCTATCAATTGGCTGTTGAATATTTGACAATTTATAAAAACAATACTTTTAACAATGATAGAAAGCATCATAGTAGCAATAGTAGCAGCCATCATAATTGGCGTAGTAGTGTACTCTTACAGCAAGAGAATATCGGAGCTGAAAGACATGCACAACCAACAAACAGAAGAGCTGAAAGAGGCGCACAGCAAGCAAATTGCCGAACTGAAAGAGGCGCACGAGGCACAGCTCAAACAGGTAAAGGAGACGCAGGAGAAGCAGCTGCAGCAAGCAAAGGAGGCACAGGAGAAGCAGCTGCAGCAAGCAAAGGAGGCGCAAGAGAAGCAGATAGAAGCACTCCGCGAGATGAACCGCGAGCAGATGCAGAGCCAGATGAAGCTCATCCGCGAGCAGATGCAGACCACATCGGAGGAAATTCTGAAGCGACGTCAGGAGGAGTTGGGCGAACGCAACAAGGAGCAGGTTTCGAAGATAATCGATCCGCTGACACAGAGTCTGAAGAGTATGAAGGAGGCTTTCGACAAGTCGAAGGAGCAGCAGAGCGAAGCACTCACACGCCTTGATGCCACGATAAAGGTGAACATGGAGAAGAGCGCAGCCTTAGGCGAGACTGCCGACCGACTGACACGTGCGCTGACGGGTGAGGTGAAGGTGCAGGGCAACTTCGGCGAGCTGAAGCTGAAGCAGCTGCTTGAAGACCTCGAACTGAAGGAGGGCGAGCAGTTTGACACGCAGGAGACGCTGCGCGACAAGGCGGGCAAGCAGGCAAAGGGCGACGACGGTCGTGGACTCGTGCCCGACTTCATACTCCACTTCCCGAACAACCGCCACGTGGTAGTCGACTCGAAGATGTCGCTCACCGACTACGAGCGATACATGAACGCCGAGGACGGCACACCTGAGAAGTCGGAATACCTGAAGGCACACGTGGCAAGCGTGCGTGCGCAGGTGAAGCGACTGGCACGCAAGGAGTACACGAAATATCTGCCCGACGGATACAACCGCCTCAACTTCGCCATCATGTACGTGCCTATAGAGGGCGCATTGAACCTTGCGCTGCTCAACGACAGCACGCTCTGGCGCGAGGCTTACGATGAGGGCGTGATGATTCTCGGTCCGCAGACCATGTACATGAACCTGCGTGTATTAGAGATGATGTGGACACAGGTGCGCCAGCTGAGCAATCAGCAGGCGATGATGGACGCAGCGAACGTCGTCGTGGAACGCGTGCAGGACTTCGGTATGCGCTTCATCGACGTGGAAACGAGCATGAACAACACAATGGAGAAGATGACGAAGCTGAAGGTGTCGACAGCGGAAAGCGGCAGAAGCATCATCACCGCTGCAAAAAGTCTGCTGAAAGCCGGAGCGAAGGAGAACAAGAAGAAGAAGTCGCTCGACGAAATGGACAATACTGTGTTCATCGAAAGCAACGAATAAAAAAGTCCTCGAAAGTGAAGTGACCCCCAAAAGTTGGACAGTTTATAACCTGTCCAACTTTTGGGGGTCACTTCATTTTAGGATATAGTGGAAATATATTGATGAATATTCAAGATTATATTCTAATCCCAAAAAGGAAGATTATCCCATGCACCAACAACAGAACCAACAGCTGCACCAGCTAATATAGTTGTACCGCCACTTGCTACTCCTGCTATTTTATTTGCGCTCCAAACACTTATTGCACCACCACCATCTGCCTTAGCCCACTTCTTTACGCCGTTTTTAACACCTTCCCAAAGCCAATGTGCTCTTGTGTCTTTTCTGTCGGTTAATATTGACACCCATTTGTCAGAATTATTATGCCAATAGATGCAAGAATTATATGTAATTCCTGCTACGAAAAATAATCCATCAAGTTCTTCTTTAGTCAAATTAGGATATGATGATTTTACTTGTTCTATTACAACAAGTATTTCATTATCCAAATTGTCAATATCTAACTCTTTAGAATTGAAAAATTCGTCATAGAACATGGTCAAATATGCAGGGATTTTTTCTCCATTTTCAGATGTAGCTCTTGTTTTTCCTTTAAAGGCATAATTATCAACTATACATTCTTTCAAAAAAGAAGAAGAGGGAAAATTCCCATTGCTCACTCGTGTGTTGGGCTTATTATCAAGATTGATTCCCTTGTTGGCTATAATAAAAAGGTTTATGCATGAATCCAGCGCATTTTCATCATTTAGAATATTTCTATTTACAGAAATTGGATTTTTCTTGAGTAAGTTATAAAAATTATCCAACATAATATTATGTTCAATAGTTGTTAACTTACTTTTATTGAGTTGTTCTGCTAATGAACTTTGATTAGGTTGTTCCTCAGTTTTGATGTCATCGTTAGAACAAGAAGAGTAAAGGCCTAATGAACATAGGATTAAAAGAATACAGAAAAAACTATTTTTTTTCATAATCAAAATAAATAAATAAAATT
>ERZ1035025.88-NODE-88-length-63034-cov-20.748630_pt1 | contig 63034 bp, 76 predicted proteins | sample MGYA00520619_ERZ1035025 | MGnify/ENA primary metagenome ERZ1035025 (study PRJEB33766, sample SAMN09781742) | gut metagenome | biome: gut microbiome | host: Homo sapiens | place: Madagascar | study: EMG produced TPA metagenomics assembly of the PRJNA485056 data set...
ATATAGTCTTCTAAGCTCAGACAATCCTCCAATTTGGCTGCGAATCCGTAAAAAATACGGCAAAATTCTAATGCTTGATTTTTCTGATCCTTATTTATTTTTATTCATATACATGAAGACATCAGTGGCTAAAATTCAATGCATTGAAATGACGTAGGTATGCTTAATTCAAGGTATAGAATTCCCAGTAAAGAATTTAACAAACAGAAATTTATAGTACAGAAACTATTGTTTTAAATAACTTAAATAGGAATCCTTTAAATTTTAATAGGAAACAACCTTTCTATCACATGCATCAAAGACTAAATCAAATCAAAATTTAACCTATAATATTTTTAACCACATCTTTATCACTCAAATAAACCATATGAGATCCTTTCAACTGCACATAATAATTCTTCTCATCAGAATCCTTCTTACCAATATAAAGCACAACATTCTTCGTTTTCTTAGTATCCGTATCCTTATAAGTAATATCCACAGTTATACGAGAGTCTTTATCTAAACCATATTTTGAAAGATCACTCTGGTTTGCATAATAATTCTGGCAGTCTCCGAATGTAAAGACTCCTAGTCCGCCGGCGATTCCGTCTAAGTTTTTCTTTTTGCTTGTGTAAGTTTTTGTTTTTCCGTTTTTCGTGATCAGTACTTTCTTTAAATTTCCTGTACTTAAAGTAGGGAAAGTGTCTGTAGTGATCAAGTCATCTAAAGAGGAAGATAAACTGGAAGCAATATCAGAAGATACGGTATAGATCTTTGATTTATCTCCATAAGTTATATAGTAATTTTCACCTGTTGCGTTTCCGATGTAATAAGTAACAGATTTTCCTGACTTATCTTTTACACTGACCGTGTAAGTTGGGTTATCAAGCCCATAATCTTTGAGAGCATCTGCATTTTTTAGTTCTCTGACAGCTTCGACTTTCTGGAAGGTAGAAGCGAGGCTTTCGAGAGATGACTGTGTGATCGGGTATTTTTTGTTTTTGCTGTAATACCATTTGTTACCATTTTTAATAAAGGAGAGGGTTTCTCCATTGTTATTATAAGAAATGGAAGTTAAGCTTTTTAAATTTGTGATCAGTGTCTGGTCAGAATCTTCTTTGGAAGATTTTTGTTTCTGGTAGAAACTGATTCCCACATACAGGACTAGAAGTCCTGCAAATACGAGAAGTAAAATTTGTAATGATTTTTTCTGTTTCATAAAAACCTCCTAGCGGCGTCTGCGTTTAAACCATACGACGAATCCACCAACGATCAGTGCTACTGGGATCACGAAGACAACAAGGATGCTGAATGGTCCTGGATGGGCAATCGTATTGTAAGTTACTTCAAGACTCTTTGGAGAGATTGAAACATTGTCGGCATTATCTAAACTTGAAGTCACAGAGTTTGTAAATAAAGTGAGGTTTTCTAAGGATGAGAAAGAACTTGTTACTTGTTCATCGATCAGCATATTGCTTCCAAAGACAGTGAGACGGCTTTCTTTTGTAACTTTCTTTCCTTTACTGTTTTTAACTTTTACAGATTCTGTTGCAGTTGCACCAAGGACGTAAGTTCCCTGCGTCTGTTTTTTGCTTGTGACAGCATATCCGTTGCTTGAAGTTGTCATGAAAGCTTCTGTGGAAATGGAATCTCTTGCTGGTGTACTCTGTGTCATACCTTTTGAATTGATCATCATAACAGAGTTTGAAGAAATTCCAGATGCCATATTACCGCTTACAGAAAGATTTGGAACAAGGTAATAATAATTTCCCTGATATGAACGTTCTGTATCTGCAATATATCCATTTTGAACAGTTAATCCGTAATCTTTTAATAAACCATACAGGTTTTTCATGCTTTTACTTGTTTCAGTCAGTAAAGTGACAACTTTACCACCGTTCTTCAGATAAGAAGATAATAGTTTTGTCTCATCTTTTGTAAAATCGCTTGTAGGTCCGTCAATGATCAGAAGATCGCAGTCATCTGGGATAGATGTTGCAGTCATTAAAAGAAGATCACTTGTGGAAACTCTGGATTTTGTAAGAAGACTTGTAACTTCAGAAGACAGGGAAGATTCGCCATGTCCGGAAGTATAATAAGCCTTGTATTCTTTTGTGCTTGTAACATAATTTAATGCACTTGTAAGCTGTCCATCTCCGTCAAACTGGGAAGCTGATGATGAAGAACTGCTGTAACTATAATAAGAAGAACTGTCAGAAACTAAAATACTGTCAAAAGAAACAGTGGTCTTACGATTTGTTTTTTTGCATGACACAACGATATTGTTTTCTTCGGTTCCATATTTGGTTAATGCAGATGGATGAAGCACTGGATCGATCCATTTTACATGAATTTTCTTTGACATAGAAGCATATTTATTGATAAATGTTTTGATACGTTTATCTGTGCTGTCTTTTTGTGCCAATACATAAAAAGTAACGTCATCATCTACGTTTTTGATGATCTTCTCACTCTTGGATGAGATTTCATAAATGTTTGTGCTGCTGATATCGATCTGTCTCATATTTTCAGGGACAAGATTTACGATCATATTAAAAATGATAACAATTGCGATCACGATGGATGTCATAGCGAGGGTATAAGATCCACGTTTCGAATCATTACTTTGAAATAATTTTTTGATTTTATCCACGATACTTCCTCCTAACTCCAACGTCTTTTCTCAAATGTCTGTACAGTCAAGAACACCAGAAGGACGATCAGTGATAAATAAGTTAAAAGTCCTCCGGTATCAAAAATATAATTTTGTGAGAAATTATAGAAGATATCTGTTAATACAAGATGTCCTAAAAGTGTGGAAAACAGACTTTCAAGCAATGTCTTTTTCACAAAATAAATGATCACACCAGCAATAATTCCAACACCAGTGACAGCACCTGCGATCATCTGGTTTTTTGTAATATGGTAGATCAGTAAACCGATCAGAATAAATACAATGATCCAGATCGCAAGGTTGCTGATGGCACTTGTAGGGAAATACTGAAGCAGATTGTCTAACAAATAGAAGAAAAACAATGCTGCACAAGTAGTGATCGCTGCGATCACAGGACTTTCAGTAAGGGATGATAAAAACATTCCGATCGCAATAAATACACATCCAAGCAGGAAAAATGCGAGAATGGATGAATAATCAACTAACAAGTGTGCATTTCCCTGAAGCTTGATGATCAGTGGGAAGATGCAGTAAATAATGCATGGAATTGCAAATACAGTTACCATTGCCAGATATTTTCCTAGCACGATCTCTACAAGTGAAACAGGAGAAGTTAACAATAACTGGTCTGTTTTATTCTTGCGGTCTTCTGCAAATGATTTCATGGATAAAACAGGAACGGAGATCAGTAACATAAAAATAACGCCTGCAAGTGAATAGGCGAAAAATGGATAACCGCTATAGAGGTTATAAACCATAAAATAAACACCGCCGATGATCGTTAAAAATGCAGCAAATACGCATCCGATCATGGAGTTAAAATAGGAACGAAGTTCCCTTTTGTAGATAGCAAGCATTATTTGTCACCTCCATTTTTGCTCTTAAATAAGTTTCTTGATGGCTTTTTAAATCTTTTTTTAGAAGCTGGTTTTGAAACTTCGTCAGAAGATTTTTCAATAAGTTCATCTCCAGTCAGCTCTAAGAAAATATCTTCCAGAGTTGCTTTATTTACAAACATCTGTGTCACAGGCATTTTCTTCTGTGCAAATGCAAGAGAAAGATCTGCACATAATTCCTGTGTATCTTTGCTTGTATTGATCTGGATATGGCAGCTGTTTTCACTGACATCAAGCCAGTTAATATCATCAATGCCAGAGAAGCCAGAAAGAATCTGTTTTACAGAAGCCTTATCTGCCTGAATCGTAAGTTCAACAGTTTCTTTTCCATGTGTTAATTCTTCTAATTCATCAGGGCTTCCTTCAGCGATCAATTTTCCCTTGGAAATGATCAGAATATCGTCACAGATTTCCTGAACTTCAGCAAGAATATGAGAACTCAAGATCACCGTATGGTCCTTAGCAAGTGTACGGATCAGTTCACGGATTTCGATGATCTGTTTTGGATCGAGACCAACGGTCGGTTCATCTAAGATGATGATATCCGGGAAATCAAGAATTGCAGCGGCAAGACCTGTTCTCTGGCGATAACCTTTGGAAAGATTCTTGATCAGTCGGTCTTTCATATCAACAAGTTTGATCAGTTCCATAACTTTCATAACCTGTGCATCGCGGTCAGCTTTCGGAACTTTCTTTAGTTCAGCAGCAAAATGCAGATATTCAGAAACTGTCATATCAAGATATAACGGTGGAATCTCTGGAAGATATCCGATACATTTCTTTGCTTTCTCAGGTTCTTCCAGAATATTGTGACCATTGATGATAACCTCTCCGCTAGTCGCGCCAATATATCCAGTCATAATATTCATGGTTGTAGATTTACCGGCTCCATTTGGACCCAAAAATCCGTAGATCTGCCCTTTTTCAATGGTAAATGACAGATCATCTACAGCGAGATGCGTGCCATATTTTTTGGTCAGATGTTTTACTTCTATCAAAATATTGTCCTCCTTTTTTGCGATAACTCTTATCATTGTATGAAAAAAAACAAATCAAACTGTGATAAAAGTCTGAACAGTTTGTGTTGAAAATGTGGTGATTTTGTGAAGTATATAGTATACAAAATAATATGAAAATGTTTCATAAAAGATGCATAGAATGATAAGGATAGACTTGCATAATGATGTATAGTTTCGTATAATATAAAGGTAAATTTACAAGAAAACTTGACAGAAGACAGTTGAAGAATGTATACTTTGAGAATCAAACTAATTAGAGTGTGAAGGAGAATCATTATGTTAGAGAAGATGAAAGAGATCATTGCAGATCAGTTAGGTGTAAGCGAAGATGAAGTTACTTTAGAAGCATCTTTTAAAGAAGATCTGGATGCTGATTCATTAGATTTATTTGAATTAGTTATGGCATTAGAAGAAGAATATGATGTTGAGATTCCATCTGATGACCTTGCAGAATTAAACACAGTTGGTGATGTTATCAACTACTTAAAAGACAAAGGTGTAGAAGACTAAAGAAATTGTAAGATTGGCTTATAACATTCCTGTTATAAGTCAATTTTTTGAAGAAAATATTTTGAGTATCAAACTAATTATAAATTATTTTATAGATCAACGAGGTAAAGATAATGGGTAAGATCGTATTTATGTTTCCGGGACAGGGAGCGCAATATGTTGGAATGGGAAAGGATTTTTATGATTCTTTTGCATGCAGCAAGGAGATTTTCGACAAGGCGAATGAAGTTCTGGATATTGATGTAAAGAAACTTTGTTTTGAAGAGAATGAAGATATCAATATTACAGAGTATACACAGGCAGCGATGGTAACTGCAAGTGTTGCAATCTTAAAGAAGATCGAAGAAATGGGATTAAAGCCTGATCTGACAGCGGGATTAAGTCTTGGAGAATACTGTGCACTTGTAGCATCTGATGTGATGAGCTTTGAAGATGCAGTGAAAGTTGTAAGACAGAGAGGAATTCTTATGCAAGATACTGTTCCAGCAGGAGAGGGTGCGATGTCAGCTGTTCTTGGGATGAAGAAAGAAGCGATCGAAGCAGTTTTACCTGACGTTGAGGGAATCGTTACGATCGCAAACTATAACTGTCCTGGACAGATCGTTATTTCAGGAGAATCAAAAGCGGTTGCGGAAGCTGGAGAAGCATTGAAAGAAGCAGGAGCTAAGAGAGTTTTGCCACTTAAGGTTAGTGGACCATTCCATTCTCCAATGTTAAAACCAGCTGGAGAGAAATTACTTGATGTATTAGCAGATGTTGAAGTGAATGATCCAGCAGTTCCATACGTATCCAATACAACAGCAGAACTTATCACAGGTAAAGATGAAGTTAAGGAATTACTTGGAAGACAGGTTTATTCTTCTGTATGCTGGGAACAATCTATTGAGAAGATGATAGCTGAGGGTGCAGATACATTTGTAGAGATCGGACCAGGAAGAACATTATGTGGATTTATGCGCAAGATCGATCGTAATGTCAAAGCGATCAATATTGCGAAAGTAGAAGATTTAGAGAAATTAAAGGAGATCATGTAATCATGTTAAGTGGAAAAGTTGCAATCGTAACAGGTGCAAGCCGTGGGATCGGAAGAGAAACAGCACTGACTCTTGCAGGATATGGAGCCACTGTGATCGTAAATTACTGCGGTTCCAAAGATAAAGCCGAGGCAGTTGTAGAAGAGATCACAGCAGCTGGAGGAACAGCAAAAGCATATCAGGGAGATGTATCCGATTTTGACGTGGCGAAAGAGATGATCACTTCCGTAAAGAAAGAATTCGGGTCTATTGATATTCTGGTGAATAACGCCGGAATCACAAAAGATAACCTGATCATGAAGATGAGTGAAGAAGAATTTGATAAAGTCATTGAAGTAAACTTAAAAGGTGCATTTAACTGCATGAAACATGTTTCAAGAATCATGTTAAAACAGAGATCCGGACATATCATCAATATGTCTTCTGTATCCGGAGTTATGGGTAATGCAGGACAGGTTAATTACTGTGCATCAAAAGCAGGAATCATCGGTATGACAAAATCTCTGGCAAGAGAATTAGGTTCCAGAGGAATCACAGTCAATGCGATCGCTCCTGGATTTATTGAGACAGAGATGACGGATGTACTGCCAGAAGATGTGAAAGAGAATTTATTAACAAGTATTCCATTAAAGAGAATGGGACAGACAAAAGATATTGCTGAGACAGTAGCATTTTTGGCATCAGATAAGGCAGCGTATATTACAGGCCAGACGATCAGTGTTGATGGCGGAATGGGAATGTAAAGGAGATTTTATATGAAGAGCATGAAACGTGTCGTTGTAACTGGTATGGGTGCGATCACACCGATCGGAAACAGCGTGGAAGAATTTTGGAATGGAATCAAAGAGCAGAAGATCGGATTTGCACCGATTACATATTTTGATGCAACAGAATACAAAGCTCATCTGGCTGCAGAAGTCAAAGGTTTCAACGCCAAAGATTATATGTCACCAAAGGCAGCAAGACGTATGGAATTATTTTCACAGTATGCAGTAGCTGCAACAAAAGAAGCAATCGAAGATGCGGGACTTGATCTTGAGAAAGAAGATACAACAAGAATCGGTGTATCTGTTGGATGTGGAGTTGGAAGTCTTCAGATGATCGAAACAACAACAAGAACATTAGATAAAAAGGGTCCGAACAGAGTGAAACCATTAGCAGTTCCAATGATGATCTCTAACATGGCTGCAGGAAATGTTTCTATTGCATTTGGTCTTCGTGGAAAGAGTATCAACGTTGTTACAGCATGTGCGACAGGAACACAGTCTATTGGTGAAGCATACAGATCCATTCAGGTTGGAGAAGCTGATGTAATGGTAGCTGGTGGAACAGAAGCTGCAGTATCAGAAGTTGCAGTTGGTGGATTTGCAGCCTTAACAGCCTTAAGCGGATCTGATGATCCGAAGAGAGCATCAATTCCATTTGACAAAGAGAGAGATGGATTTGTCATCGGAGAAGGATCTGGAATCGTTGTTTTAGAAAGCCTTGAACATGCACAGGCAAGAGGAGCAAATATCTTAGCAGAAGTTGTCGGATATGGGGCAACAAGTGATGCGTTCCATATCACATCCCCATGTGAAGATGGAGAAGGTGCAGCAAGAGCCATGGTATTTGCAATGGACGAAGCAGAAATCACACCAGATAAAGTTGATTATATCAATGCACATGGAACAAGTACTCATGCAAATGACTTATTTGAGACAAAAGCGATCAAGAAAGCATTAGGAGAACATGCATATGATGTGAAGATCAGTTCCACAAAATCAATGATCGGTCATGGACTTGGAGCCGCTGGTGCGATCGAATTTATCACATGTGTTAAATCAATCGAAGAAGATTATATTCACCCAACCGTAGGATTAAAGGTTCCGGATGAAGAATGTGATCTTGATTATACATTAGAACCAGTAACAGATCGCAAGGTAAATTACGTTATGAGCAATTCTCTTGGATTTGGAGGACATAACGCAACACTTCTTGTGAAGAAATTTGAGGATTAATTTAGAAGGAGACTGACATGGAAGTTAAAGAAATGAAAGAATTGATCGCTGCAGTATCTTCTGCAAATGTCGATGAATTTGAATATAATAACGAAGAATTTTCAATCAGAATCGCTAAGAAAAAAGCTAAGATCGCAACAGTTGATGCATCTGTTGCCGGAGTACCAATACAGAGTGCTGCGATCATGCCGGAACAGAGTGAAGAACAGCCAGAAGAGCTTCTCTATGGAGATGAGATCAAAGCCCCACTTGTTGGTACATTTTATGTAGCACCATCAGAAGGAGCTGAACCATTTGTATCTGTCGGTGACAAAGTCAAAAAGGGACAGGTCATCGGAATCGTGGAAGCGATGAAACTGATGAATGAAGTAGAAAGCGAATACGAAGGAACAGTTGCAGCTATATTAGTTGAGAATGGTGAGATGGTTGAATATGGACAGCCATTAATGGTCATCCAGTAAGAAAGGCAGAATATTTATTATGGTAATGGATATTAAAGATATTATGAATACGATCCCTCACAGAAGTCCATTTTTATTAGTGGACCGTATCGAGGAGATGGAAGAAGGAAAACGTATCGTTGGTAAAAAATGTGTGACATATAATGAACCATTTTTTGCAGGACATTTTCCACAGGAACCAGTGATGCCGGGAGTACTGATCATTGAAGCATTGGCACAGACTGGAGCTGTATGTGCACTTTCTGCAGATGAGTACAAAGGAAAGATCGCATTCTTAGGTGGAGTCAACAAAGCAAAATTCAGAGGAAAGGTTGTTCCAGGAGATGTGTTGACATTGGAAGTTGAGATGATCAAAGTCAAAGGACCAGTCGGTGTTGCACAGGGAACAGCAACTGTAGATGGCAAGAAAGTGGCATCTGCAGAGATTACATTTATGATTGGATAAGAGAGGGTTTCTTAAATGTTCAAGAAGATTTTAATTGCAAACAGAGGAGAGATCGCAGTGCGTATCATCCGTGCGTGCCGTGAGATGGATATCATGTCCGTAGCGATCTGTTCTGAAGCAGATAAAGATGCACTCCATGCCCAGCTGGCAGACCAGACGATCTGTATCGGACCAGCACCTGCCAAAGACAGTTATCTTGACATGGAACGCGTACTTGGAGCTGCAATGGCAGTCGGAGCGGATGCAATTCATCCGGGATTCGGATTTTTGTCAGAGAATAGCAAATTTGTAAGAATGTGTGAGAAATGCAATATCACATTTATCGGACCATCCGCAGAAATCATTGACCGCATGGGTAACAAATCTGCAGCAAGAAAGACAATGATGGATGCTGGAGTTCCAGTAGTTCCTGGTACAAAAGATGCTGTTTATGAGGCAGAGGCAGGGCAGAAGATCGCAGATGACATGGGATACCCAGTTATGATCAAAGCCTCCGCAGGAGGTGGTGGAAAGGGAATGCGTGTCTGTTATGACTCCGAAGACTTCGTACATACTTTTGAGACTGCGAAGTTAGAGGCAGAGAATGCATTTGGCGACGGAACAATGTATATTGAAAAATATATCGAAGATCCACGCCATATCGAATTCCAGATTCTTGCTGATAAATACGGAAATACGATTCATCTTGGAGAAAGAGATTGTTCTATTCAGAGAAGACATCAGAAACTGATCGAAGAATCACCATCCCCTGCGATCAGTGACGAACAGCGTAAGAAGATGGGTGAGATCGCAGTCAAAGCAGCGAAAGCAGCAGAATATTACAGCGCAGGAACGATAGAATTCTTACGTGACAAACATGGAGATTTCTATTTTATTGAGATGAACACAAGAATTCAGGTAGAGCATCCAGTAACTGAATGGGTTACAGGAATCGATCTGATCCGTGAACAGATCCGTATCGCTGCAGGAGAACATCTGACTTATACACAGGAAGATGTACATGTTCATGGACATGCGATCGAAGTGAGAATCAATGCGGAAGACACAGAACATGACTTCCGTCCAAGTCCAGGAACTGTAACAAATATACATTTTCCAGGAGGAAAAGGAGTGAGAATTGATTCTGCATTATTCGCAGGATATCAGATTCCACCATACTATGATTCTATGATCGCAAAACTGATCGTATATGATAAGAATCGTGAGTTAGCACTTCGCAAACTCCGTAATGCATTGGGAGAACTTGTGTTAGAAGGCGTGAAGACAAACATTGACTATCAGTATGAGATCATCAATGATGAAGATTTTATCGAAGGCAATGTTGATACAGGATTTATTGAACGTTTTCAGAAGAAACATCAGTCTGAAAATGAAGCTGAATAAAGAAAGTTAAGGTGAGTATCATGTCATTAAAAGATATGTTTAAGAAAAGGACATTATCACCTCAGGAGATCAAACAGGCAGAGCGTGTACGAAAAGCAAAGGACACGCTCCTTGAATTTCAGGCACCAGAAGGATTATTCCAGAAGTGTAACTGTTGCGGAAAGCCTGTATACAATGAGGATCTGATCGAAAATGATTATGTATGTCCAGTCTGTGGCAATTACTTTAGAATCCGTCCAAAGACAAGAATTGCCATGGTATTAGATAAAGATACTTTTGAAGAATGGGATGCAAAGATGGATACAAGCGATCCACTGAACTTCCCAGGATATAAGAATAAACTGGAACGCCAGCGCTCCGTAACGAATCTTGACGAAGCGGTCATCACAGGAAAAGGAAAGATTCTTGGAAAAGATGTTGTGATCGCAGTTATGGGAGCAGATTTCATGATGGGAAGCATGGGAGAAGTTGTTGGTGAGAAGATCACACGAGCAGTTGAACGTGCAACACAGATGAGATTACCGATCATCATTTTTACATGCTCTGGTGGAGCCAGAATGCAGGAAGGAATCGTATCTCTGATGCAGATGGCAAAAACATCCGCAGCATTGAAACGCCACGATGAAGCAGGATTATTATACATCACAGTATTAACAGATCCTACAACCGGAGGTGTTACAGCAAGTTTTGCAATGCTTGGAGATGTTATCTTAGCAGAACCAGGAGCATTGATCGGATTTGCGGGACCGAGAGTTATTGAACAGACGATCGGGCAGAAGTTACCAGAAGGATTCCAGAGAGCAGAATTTTTGTTAGAACATGGATTTGTAGATAAGATCGTAGAGCGCAAGAAATTAAGAAAAGTGCTGGTAACGATCATAAGGAGTTGTGAATATGAGCAGTAATTTTACACCATGGGAGAGAGTGCAGATTTCAAGATCCGCAGAACGCCCAACAAGTCTTGATTATATTTCTACGATTTTTGAACGATATATGTCCTTACACGGAGACCGTTATTTTGGAGATGACAAAGCGATTGTTGGTGGATTAGCCTCTATTGGGGGAAGACCAGTGACAGTCATCGGACAGCAAAAAGGACGCTCAACCAAAGAAAATATCAAACGAAATTTTGGAATGCCATCACCAGAAGGATACAGAAAATCCCTAAGACTGATGAAGCAGGCAGAGAAATTTCACCGTCCGATCATTCTCTTTGTAGACACACCAGGAGCATTCTGCGGATTAGAAGCAGAAGAAGGCGGAGTCGGAGAAGCGATCGCAAGAAACTTATTCGAGATGTCAAACATCAAAGTACCAATTCTCTCCATCATGATCGGAGAAGGAGGAAGTGGTGGAGCCTTGGCTATGGCTGTTGGAAATGAAGTGTGGAGTATGGAAAATTCTACATATTCCGTACTGTCTCCAGAAGGATTTGCAGCAATTCTTTGGAAAGATGGAAACAGGGCTTCCGAAGCTGCTAAAGTTATGAAGATCACAGCGAATGATCTAAAAGAATTAGGTGTGATCGAGCAGGTGATTGAAGAGCCAGAGCCTGCAAGTATTGACAATATTTTGGATATTTCTGAGCAGATGAAAGAAATGATCCTTGGATTTATTGAGAAATATGATAAGATGACACCGGAAGAACTGGTGGAACAGAGATATCAGAGATTTCGAAAATTTTGATTTGTAGGTAGTGTTGCATGTATGAGTCAGAAAGAAGATAAGAAGAAATATTTATAAGAAAAAGGGATGACACTCCGCATTTTTGAAAGCGTTTTTTACAAATCGCTGATCCGCGCCTGTTCCTTCGATAACTCACTTGCTGCGAGCCAAAATGCCCGCAGCTACGTTCAAACAATCGACCACAGGGCGCTGCGAATTTGTAAAAAACGCATTCAAAAAGTGCTCATGTTGTCACCCTTTTTTCTTATAAATATTTCTTCTTATCTTCTTTCTGACTCATACAACGGAACACTATTCAAATCACTACACAGAGTGTATGTTATACGGTATTGGTTGCTTATTTATTTTTTATCATATACTGAAAGACTGCAGTTGACCACCTTACAAATTTAACTATTTTTTTCTGCTTATATTCCTAAGTATATTCTCAACAGTCCAAGTATCAACATGTGTACAGGATAAAATAAATAATTGACCATCTTATTCTGTTTTCCACGTTCTCCGTTATACGTAAGTACCAGTCCAAATCCAAGAAGTGCCCATGGTTCTTTATACATGGATAAGAAATTAAATGGAATTGCAATAAGTTCTTTTCCATGAAAAATATAATAAAAATATCCGATTAAAATTGCATGATAATCATAGTCAAGGCTGAGAATGGCAGCAATCAGGCACATGACCGCTAGGATCACAAATGACAAGAAAAACCATAATATCTTAGGAAACTTTTCCATTTTCTTTTTTAACACGTCGATCATCCAAATTGTAACAAGCATAAGTGCTAACGTAAACATAATGTTATTCCAGTTTGGTTCAAAAAATTGCTTTGTTGTAAACAGATCAAAAGGAACTTCTGAAATTACCCCGAATATTAATAAAGTTGCAAGGTATTTAGCCCTGCTTCTTGTTTTAAAAAAACCTTCTACAAGTAAAAATGCAAAGATTGGGAATGCAATTCTCCCGATAATGTCAAATATGTCACTAACTGTATTCAATCGGCCACCATTTAAATTTGGATAGATCAACGCTTTATTTGTGTGATCAATCAGCATTGATAAAAATGCAATGTATTTTAATTGTGCTCCTGATAATACTTTAATTTTAGTTTTTATGGCTCCTACCTCCGATCTCTGTTGCTAGATATTCTTTTTTTGATCATCAAAATGTTTAATACAATCCTCATTTTGTCTACACAAGGATCACATTTGTGGATTTTTGCAACTGTGAGGCAGTTTCTTGTGGAAAATCTGTATCTGAGATCAGATAATCTATATCACTCCAAGAAGCATATTGCTGGAAAGAAGAATATTTTGCCTTTCTGCTGTCAGATAATACGATACTTGTCTGCGCACATGATATTGCACATGATTTAATCTGACCATCTGCAAATGCATTCGTTGCCGGTCCATGATGATGTTCGAATCCTGCTGATCCTAGAAAAGCAATATCAACTCTTAAAGTCTTTAAAAGTTCAATGACCTGTACACCAACACTAGCCATAATTTCTGAATCACATTCTCCGCCAAGAAAGATTAAATGATTTTTACTGTCAATCAGAGTTGTTAATACAGCGATTGAATTTGTAATAACTGTATAACCAGATAGATTCTTTAATGCAAGAGCAAGGCTTAATGTTGTGCTTCCTGTATCAAGATAAAGAAAGCCATGTTCTGGAATAAATGTTAAAGCTTTTTCTACGATTCTTTTCTTCGCATCATGTTCATCTAATAAACGTGAATCAATAGGAAGTGTTGTGAAATCGTTCATAGCGATCGCACCACCAAATCCTTTTTTGATAGAACCATTTTCACTTAATGTATTTAAATCTCTTCGGATCGTTTCTCTGGAAACAGAGAAATAATCTGCAAGTTCAGTTGCTTTCATAGAACCATTATTATTCAATAATTCTATAATCTGTGACTGTCTGTTATGGGCATTTAAACGAGCCATTTTCCATACCTCCTTCATAATATATATGTATTTTACCACATTTCATAAGCAAATAATAGTAATAAATTGCAAAAAGGCAAATTTAACAACAATAAAATGTGTAAAAAACAAATGACATAACTCATAAATAGGAAAGATGCACAAAAATAGCCAGTATAATTTGTGAAAAACAACTAAAATGTGCAAAATAACAAAATAAAGGTTGCAAGTTGCCACAAACAGTGCTAATATAAAGCCATCGAAAGGAACAACAAAAACATAAAAGGTTTTATTTAGGAGGAAAGAAACATGAAATTACAGTTAGCGTTAGACGATATCACATTAGACGAGGCAGTAGTATTATTAGATAAGGTTCATCCTTATGTAGACATCATAGAAGTAGGATCACCATTTATTATTGAAGAAGGAATGAGACCAGTCAGAATCTTCAAAGAAAAATATCCAGATTGCGAAATTTTAGCTGATACAAAGATTATGGATGCTGGAGAATACGAAGCAGAAGAAACATTTAAAGCAGGAGCTGATTATTGTACAGTACTTGGTGTGACAGATACATTAACAATCGAAGGATGTGTAAAAGCAGCAAAGAAATATGGAAAGCAGACAATGGTTGATATGATCTGTGTAGAGGATGTACCAAAACGCGTCAAAGAGATCGAAGCAGTCGGAGTTGATTTTATCGGAGTTCACGTAGGGGTTGACCAGCAGGCAGTTGGAATCACACCACTTGAGAAATTAGCAGAAATGAAAGAATGTGTAGAACATTCTATCGTATCTGTTGCTGGAGGAATTAATGAAAAGACATTAGAAGATTACAAAAAATTAAATCCAGAAGTGATCATTGTAGGTGGCGGTATCAACCATGCAGAAGATCCAGTAGCAGCTGCAAAAGCAATTTATGATATTATTAATAAATAGTCAGGGGGATAAAGAAATGGAAGCAAAAACACTTCAGATTATCACAAATGAATTACATAAATATGGGGCATTGATCAAGGAAGAAGAGATTGTAAAGGTTGTTGAACTTTGTCAGAAAGCAAAGCGCATCTTTATTGCAGGTGCCGGACGTTCAGGATTTGCAGCAAGAGGATTTGCAAACCGAATGATGCATCTTGGATTTACAGTTTACTTTGTAGGAGAAACAACAACACCATCTATTCAGGCAGGAGATCTTCTGATCGTAGGATCTGGATCAGGAAAAACAGCAAGTCTTGTTTCTGACTGTGAAAAAGCAAAAGCACAGGGGGCGACGATTGCAACGCTTACAATCTGTCCAGAGGCATCAATCGGAGAGATGGCAGATGCGATTGTTACAATTCCAGGAGCAACACAGAAAAATGCAGAACATACAAGTGATGTAGTAACAGAACAGCCGGGAGGTAATTTATTTGAGCAGTTAAGCTGGCTCATCTATGACAGCATTGTGATGGACTTAATGCCAATTCTTGGAGAAACAGAAGAAACAATGTTCAAACGCCATGCAAACATGGAGTAAACCGAAAGGAGAAAATATATGAAAACAGCACAGGCAAAGATTCAGAAATTTGGTTCGTTGTTAAGTGCAATGGTTATGCCAAATATCGGTGTATTCATTGGATGGGGACTTTTAACAGCACTGTTTATTGATACAGGATGGGTGCCAAATGCATATTTAAATAAACTGGTATCACCAATCTTAACATATTTACTGCCTTGCTTGATCGGTTATACTGCAGGATCTAATATTTACGGACGACGCGGTGGAGTTATCGGTGCATTTGCAACAATGGGAGCAGTTGTAGGAGCAGATGTAACAATGCTTGTTGCGGGTATGATCTTAGGACCGATTGCAGCAGTGTGTATTCGATCATTTGACAAAGCAGTTGAAGGAAAAGTTAAACCAGGACTTGAGATGTTGGTTGATAACTTTTCACTTGGTATTATCGGATTTGTGATCTGTATCATTGGTTATGTCGGTGTAGCACCAATCATGACAGCGATTCAGACAGTGCTGACAGGTGGAGTTCAGTATCTGACCGATCACAACATGTTACCATTGACAGAATTATTTGTACAACCAGCAGAAATCTTATTCTTAAATAATGCGATCAACCATGGTATTATGACACCTCTTGGATTACAGCAGGCTGCAGAAGCAGGAAAATCTGTCTTATTCTTAGTAGAAGCAAGTGGAGCTGCATGGGTAGGATTAAGTTTAGCATTCGCAATCTTTGGAAATAAATCAGCAAAGAAATCAGCGCCTGGAGCAGTAATTATCATGTTCTTCGGTGGTATCGCTGAAGTGTGTTTTCCATACTGCCTGACAATGCCATTAACGATCATTGGGCCAATTCTTGGAAACATGTTCTCATTATTTGTATTGACAAACTTTGGCGGTGGAGTTGTTGGACCAGTATCACCTGGATCAGTTATTTCCTATTATATGATGACTCCAAAAGCATGCATGTTAGTAAATACGATCGCATATTTTGGATCACTGGCAATCTCATTTGCAGGAGCAGCTGTTGTGTTAAAAGCATTTAAACACGATGAGGAAGAAGAAGGAACACCAACACTTGCTGCAACAGCAGATGCGAAGATTCAGAAATTAAACAAAGTTATCTTTGCTTGTGATGCAGGAATGGGATCTTCTGCAATGGGAGTTACGATCCTTAAGAAAAAATTAGAAGAAATCGGATTAAAACCAGATATTAAACACGTAGCAGTTGCAGACATTCCGAAAGATGCAGATGTAGTCGTAACAAATGTAAATTTGGAAGAACGTGCAAAGATGTCAGTGGAAGGAACGAATATTCCAATTCTTACATTAAGTAACTTTATGGACCAGTCAGAATATGAAAGAATTATTATAGAGATTCAGAGAATGTTAGGGCATGATGTGCCAGATGTATTTTGTGAAGATAACATTGTATTAAATGCAAAATACACAAACAAAGAAGAAGCGATCAAAGCTTGTGCTGATATCTTTATTAAAGGTGGATACACAGATGAAAGTTACAAGTCAGATATGTTACAGAGAGATAAAGAAGCGTCTGTTTATCTTGGGAATGGAGTAGCACTTCCACATGGACTTGCAAGTTCGAAAGAAACGATCAAAAACTCAGGAATCTGTTTTGTACAGGTACCAGAAGGAGTAGATTTTGGTGGAGAAAAAGCATACATTCTTGTAGGAGTTGCAGGAAAAGGAGAAGAACATGTAGAACTTCTTGGAAAGATCGGACAAACTTTAATGGACGAAGGCATAATTGAAAAATTAAAGAATGCAACATCAAAAGCAGAAGTTATCAAATTATTGAATTTATAAACGATAATGCGGCATGCGGATATTAAAAAGTATGCCGCAATTCAAAGAAAGGTGGAATATAACACATGAAAACAGCAGTACATTTTGGAGCAGGAAAGATTGGTCGTGGATTTATCGCAGATTTACTACATGACAGTGGATATAAAATTGTTTTTGCAGACGTTGTACAGCCATTAGTTGACCTTGTGAATGAAACACATGAATACAGTCTGTTTTTGATTGATCATGACTATGAAGAAAAAGTCATTGATCAGGTGGAGGCATATTCCACCATCACACAGGAAGATAAAGTAGTAGAAGAGATTGCCAAAGCAGAAGTATTAACAACATCTGTTATGGCAACAAATCTTCCAAAAGTAGCTCCAACGATCACAAAAGGTTTAAAAGCAAGAGCAGAAGCTGGCAATGACAAGAAATTGGTTGTTATGGCATGTGAAAACGCAATCATGGGAACGGATATCCTTAAGAAAGCAATGATCGAAACAGGAATCATGACAGAAGAAGAAATGGACAAAGTCGCAGTATTCCCTAACACAGCCGTTGACCGTATGGTATTTGACGGACATCATCATGGAAAAGATGGAATCGAAGTTGGAGATGCATTTGAACTTCCAATCGAGAAAAATAAACTCGAAGATCCAGAATCACAACCAGTCAAAGGTGCAGAATATGTGGATGATCTGGCAAAATTCTTACAGAGAAAGATCTACATGGTAAACTGTGCACACGCAGTTACAAGTTATTTTGGATTTGTAAAAGGGTACAGCACAGTACAAGAAGGATTAGCAGATCCACAGGTTCTTGAGGATGTTAAGAAAACAGTTATGGAATCAGCATCAGCACTTGAAAAGATCTACGGATTTGCGCATGAAGATCTGGTAGAATATATGAATTCAATGATCGTTAAGAGATTTACAACACCAGGAGTATCTGATCCAATCACACGAGTGGCAAGAGAACCAATCAGAAAGATTTCCGCAAATGACCGTATCATGGGGCCTGCGATCCAATGTGAGGAATTAGGGTTGGATAACAGTTACTTATTAAAAGGAGCAGCTTGTGCAATGTTTTATAAGAACGAAGAAGATGCACAGGCAGTAGAACTGCAGAACTATATTAAAGAAAATGGTCCAGAAGCAGCAGTTATAAAATATGTCGGATTAAAACCAGAAGACAGAATGACGAAAGTGATTGTAGAAGAGTATAACAAGCTGATCTAACGATTAAAATAAAAATTGCAAAACGAGTTCTTTCTATATATAATAAGGAAAGAACTCGTTTTCATTTATGCAAAAAAACATAAAAAACAAGATTATCTTGTGCCCAAAACGGTAATACTCATACAGAAAACACTACATTTTGTATTTTATCAAAAACATGCAAAAAAAATCGAAAAACCCCTTGCATTAATTTGAAACATCATATATAATAGCAAATGTTGTGACCTTGATAGCGTTGAAGCGTGAGGTTGCTGTAGAGGCAAAAGCCTTTGCAGGTTTTCCGTGGAGCGAATGTCAAGTTGTTAAAACTGGCGACAAGTCACTGTACGAATATACAATCTATTGAACACCGGTGTAGTCCGGAATAGAGACGCAGTGTGTAGATTTCACGATACACACGGAGGAGTGTACAGTCACCACTTGTCGTGCTACAAAAACATTTATAGTACGAAAAGGAGGCGGCTTTTTTTATGGCAGCAAGTCAGGTAATGAGAATTACATTAAAAGCATACGATCATCAGTTAATCGATGCAAGCGCAAAAAGCATTATTGAAACAGTTAAGAAGACAGGATCTAAGGTGAGTGGACCAGTTCCAATGCCAACTAAGAAAGAGATCATCACAATTCTTAGAGCAACTCACAAATATAAAGATTCCAGAGAGCAGTTCGAACAGAGAACTCACAAAAGACTGATTGATATCATCACACCATCACAGAAAACAGTTGATGCATTATCTAAATTAGAAGTACCAGCTGGTGTGTACATCGATATCAAGATGAAAAACAAATAGGTAATCCCTACAGGGTTATGAGTAAATGAGGTATCCCCTTAAGCTTGTAGCGTCTAGGATGATTACAACGTTAAGCGTTATAATCCGCTGTAGATTAAATAGGAGGAACAATCAAAATGAAAAAAGCGATTTTAACAACAAAAGTTGGAATGACTCAGATTTTCAACGAAGATGGAGTTTTAACTCCAGTTACTGTATTACAGGCAGGACCTTGTGTTGTTACTCAGGTAAAGACAGAAGAGAATGACGGATACAGCGCAGTTCAGGTTGGTTTTGCTGACAAGAAAGAAAAAGGAATCAACAAACCACAGAAAGGACACTTCGATAAAGCAGGAGTTGCACCAAAAAGATTCGTAAGAGAATTCAGATTTGAGAATGCTGAAGAATATACAGTAGGTCAGGAAATCAAAGCTGACATCTTCGCAGCAGGAGACAAAATCGATGCAACTGCTACATCAAAAGGTAAAGGATATGCTGGTGGTATCAAACGTCACGGTTTGAAATCAGGTCCATCTGCCCATGGTTCTAAATATCATCGTCATGCAGGTTCTAACGGTATGGCTTCTGATCCTAGCAAAGTATTCAAAGGAAAGAAAATGCCAGGACAAATGGGAGCAGAAAGAGTTACTATTCAGAATCTTGAAATCGTAAAAGTTGACGCTGATCAGAACATTATTTTAGTTAAAGGTGCTGTACCAGGACCTAAAAAATCTTTAGTAATGTTAAAAGAATCAGTAAAGGCGTAGGTCTTTAGAAGAAAGGAGGACTATATAAGATGGCAACAGTATCTGTATTAAATATGGAAGGCAAAGAAGTTGAGAAATTAGAATTAAATGACAACATCTTTGGCGTTGAAATAAATGAACATTTAGTACATCTGGCAGTAGTAAGCCAGTTAGCAAATAACCGTCAGGGAACACAGAAAGCAAAAACACGTTCTGAAGTTCGCGGTGGTGGAAGAAAACCTTGGAGACAGAAAGGAACAGGTCATGCAAGACAGGGATCTATCCGAGCTCCACAGTGGAAAGGCGGAGGAGTTGTATTTGCTCCAACACCAAGAGAGTACACAAAGAAATTAAACAAAAAAGAAAGACGTATTGCTTTAAAATCTGCATTAACATCTAGAGTACAGGCAGACAAATTCGTAGTAATCGACGAATTCAAATTCGACGAGATCAAAACTAAGAACGTAAAAGCAATGCTTGACAGCGTTGGTGCTAAGAAAGCATTAGTGGTTATGGGATCTAAAAACGATAACTTAGTATTATCTGCAAGAAACCTTCCAGGAGTTAAAACTGCTTTAACAAGCACAATCAATGTATATGACATTTTAAAATATGACACTGTAGTTGTTTCTAAGGAAGCAGTTGCAAATATCGAGGAGGTATATGCATAATGGCAGATATTAAATATTATGACGTTATCTTAAAGCCAGTTGTAACAGAAAAAAGTATGAACGCAATGGCTGAAAAGAAATATACTTTTTTAGTTCATCCATCTGCTACTAAGAATCAGATCAAAGAAGCAGTGGAAAAAATGTTCGAAGGAACAAAAGTAGCAAAAGTCAACACAATGAACAATGATGGAAAAACAAAGAGACGTGGAATGACTTTTGGAAAAACTGCAAAGACAAAGAAAGCTATCGTACAGCTTACTGAAGAAAGTGCAGATATTGAAATCTTCGAAGGACTATAAGATCCGACAAAGATAAAGACTTGAAACTATACGCAACAAAAGCGTGATATTAAATCAGATTTGAAAGGAGACTGACATGGGAATTAAATCATATAACCCATATACACCTTCTAGAAGACATATGACTGGACTTGATTTTGATGTTATCACAAAATCTACACCAGAAAAATCTCTGGTAGTTTCTTTAAAGAAGAACGCTGGTCGTAACAATCAGGGTAAAATTACTGTAAGACACCGCGGAGGTGGATCTAGAAGAAAATACAGACTTATTGACTTTAAGAGAAATGATAAAGATGGTATTCCAGCAACAGTTGCTGCAATCGAATACGATCCAAACAGAACAGCTAACATCGCTCTGTTAGTTTATGCAGACGGTGAAAAAAGATATATTATCGCTCCAAACAAATTAGCAGTTGGAACAACTGTTATGAATGGACCAGAAGCTGAAATTAAAGTAGGAAACTGCCTTCCATTGGCAAACATTCCGGTAGGTACAGAAATCCATAACATCGAGATGCATCCTGGAAAAGGTGGACAGTTAGTTCGTTCCGCAGGAAACTCAGCACAGTTAATGGCAAAAGAAGGAAAATATGCAACACTTCGTTTACCATCTGGTGAGATGAGAATGGTGCCTGTAGTATGCCGCGCTACTATTGGTCAGGTTGGAAACATCGAACATGATCTTGTGAACATTGGTAAAGCTGGACGTAAACGTAACATGGGAATCCGTCCTACAGTCCGTGGTTCTGTTATGAACCCTAATGACCATCCACACGGTGGTGGTGAAGGTAAGACTGGAATCGGTAGACCAGGACCATGCACACCATGGGGTAAACCAGCACTTGGATTGAAGACACGTAAGAAAAACAAACAATCTAACAAGATGATCGTAAGAAGAAGAGATGGTAAAACTGTTAAATAGTACAAGGAGGTAACTTATGGCTCGTTCACTTAAAAAAGGACCATTTGCAGATAAGAGTTTACTGAACAAAGTAGACGCTATGAACGAAGCAGGAGACAAGAGTGTTATCAAAACATGGTCTCGTCGTTCTACAATCTTCCCATCATTCGTAGGACACACAATCGCTGTTCATGATGGAAGAAAACATGTACCGGTATACGTTACAGAAGATATGGTTGGACACAAACTTGGAGAGTTTGTAGCAACAAGAACTTTCCGTGGACATAAGAAAACGGAAAAGAAAACCGGAATGAAATAATTAATTTTGGAAGGAGGTTCCATATAAATGGCAAAGAAATATAGCAGATCTCAGTACAAAAAAGAGAGAAATGCAAATAAAGATACTAGACCAAAAGCTACATTAAGAAACGCTAGAGTTTCTACAACAAAAGCAGCTTTTGTATTAGATGCGATCAGAGGAAAAGACGTAGAAACAGCACTTGGAATTTTACTTTACAATCCAAGATATGCTTCAACATTAATTGAAAAATTATTAAAATCTGCAATCGCTAATGCAGAAAACAATAACGGAATGGACCCAGAAAACCTTTACATTGCAGAATGTTATGCAAATAAAGGACCTACAATGAAGAGAATTAAACCTAGAGCACAGGGTAGAGCTTACAGAATCGAACATAGAATGAGCCACATCACATTAGTGCTTGATGAAAGATAGATAGAAGGAGGCAAACATGGGACAGAAAGTTAATCCTCATGGTCTGAGAGTCGGAATTATTAAAGATTGGGATTCTAGATGGTATGCAGAAGATGCTTTTGCAGATAACCTTGTAGAAGACGATAAAATCAGAAAATATGTAAAGAAAAGATTATACAATGCTGGAATTTCTAAGATCGAGATCGAAAGAGCTTCCGACAGAGTAAAATTAATCGTATATACAGCAAAACCTGGAGTAGTAATCGGTAAAGGTGGATCTTCCATCGAAGAACTGAAAAAAGATCTTCAGAAAATGACAGACAAGAAATTACTGATCGATGTTAAAGAAGTAAAAAGACCAGACAAAGATGCTCAGTTAGTTGCAGAGAATATTGCACAGCAGCTTGAAAATCGTATTTCTTTCAGACGTGCAATGAAATCTTGCATGCAGCGTACAATGAGATCTGGAGCTCTTGGAATCAAAACATCCGTTTCTGGACGTTTAGGTGGAGCAGATATGGCACGTACAGAATTCTACAGCGAGGGAACAATTCCTCTACAGACACTTCGTGCTAACATTGATTACGGATTTGCAGAAGCAGATACAACATATGGTAAAGTCGGAGTAAAAACATGGATTTACCATGGTGAAGTACTTCCATCAAAAAAGGAAGGGGGAAATAAATAATGTTAATGCCAAAAAGAGTAAAACGTCGTAAACAGTTCCGTGGAAGCATGCGCGGAAAAGCATTACGCGGTAATAAGATCACTTACGGTGAGTACGGTATTGTAGCTACAGAGCCAGCATGGATCACAGCAAACCAGATCGAAGCAGCCCGTGTTGCTATGACTCGTTACATCAAACGTGGTGGTAAAGTTTGGATCAAAATTTTCCCTGACAAACCAGTAACAGCTCAGCCAGCTGAAACTCGAATGGGTAAAGGTAAAGGTAACTTAGAATATTGGGTAGCAGTTGTAAAACCAGGACGTGTAATGTTCGAAATTTCTGGTGTAAGTGAAGAAATTGCAAAAGAAGCATTACGTCTTGCAGTACACAAATTACCAATCAAGTGTAAGATTGTTTCTCGTGAAGCTTTAGAAGGCGGTGACAACAGTGAAAACTAAAGATTTTGTAAAAGAATTAAATAATAAGTCAGTAGACGAATTAAATAATGAGCTAGTAGCTGCGAAAAAGGAATTATTCAACTTAAGATTCCAGAATGCAACAAACCAACTTGAGAATACAAGCAGAATTAAAGAAGTTAGAAGAAATATTGCACGTATTCAGGGTGCAATTACAGCAAAAGCAAACGCTTAGTAATCATTTCGAAAGGAGGAATTTGTTGTGGAAAGAAATTTAAGAAAAACCCGTGTAGGGAAAGTCGTTAGTGATAAAATGGATAAAACAATCGTAGTTGCAATCGAAGACAACGTAAAACATCCTTTATATAAAAAGATCGTTAAAAGAACTTACAAATTAAAAGCTCATGACGAAAATAACGAATGTAACATTGGAGATAGAGTAAAGGTTATGGAGACAAGACCTCTTTCAAAAGATAAGAGATGGAGACTTGTTGAAATTATCGAAAAAGCAAAATAATTTTGCTTGGTTGGAAAGGAGAATAAAGGCATGATTCAGCAGGAGTCAAGACTTAGAGTAGCCGACAACACAGGAGCAAAAGAAATCCTTTGCATTCGTGTGTTAGGAGGATCTACAAGAAGATATGCTAACATCGGTGATGTTATTGTTGCTACAGTCAAAGATGCAACACCAGGCGGCGTTGTAAAAAAAGGTGACGTAGTCAGAGCAGTTGTTGTTCGTACAAAGAAAGGTGCCCGTCGTAAAGATGGTTCTTATATCAAATTTGACGAAAATGCTGCTGTAATTATTAAAGATGATATGAATCCAAGAGGAACTCGTATCTTCGGACCAGTGGCAAGAGAGCTTAGAGACAAGAAATTCATGAAGATTGTTTCATTAGCACCAGAAGTATTATAAGGAGGAAACACTGTGTCAGCAATTAAAATTAAAAAAGGCGATCTAGTTAAAGTTATCGCTGGTAAAGATAAAGACAAAGAAGGAAAAGTAATTGCTGTTGATCATAAAAAAGGTACTGTAACAGTTGAAGGTGCCAACATGATCACAAAGCATACTAAACCTAGTCCTGCAAACCAGCAGGGTGGTATCGTAAGCCAGGAAGGCCCAATGGATGTTTCCAATGTAATGTTAGTGCACAATGGAAAAACAACAAAAATTGGATATAAAGTAGTTGACGGTAAAAAAGTTCGTGTTGCACGTGCAACAGGCGAAGTCATTGACTAATTAAGAGAGGAGGTTTACGCAAGTGAGTAGATTACATGAACAGTATAGCAATCAGATCAAAGATGCTATGATGAAGAAATTCGAATACAGCAATATTATGCAGGTACCAAAACTCGAGAAGATCGTAATCAACATGGGTGTTGGTGAAGCAAAAGAAAATAAAAAAGTTTTAGAATCTGCAGTAGCTGATCTTGAAAAGATCGCTGGACAGAAAGCAGTCGTAACAAGAGCAAAGAAATCTGTTGCGAACTTCAAATTAAGAGAAGGTATGCCTATCGGATGCAAAGTTACATTACGTGGTGAAAGAATGTATGAATTCGCTGATCGTTTAATTAACTTAGCATTACCTCGAGTACGTGACTTCAGAGGAGTTAACCAGAACTCTTTCGATGGAAGAGGTAACTATGCATTAGGTATTAAAGAACAGTTAATTTTCCCAGAAATCGAATACGATAAAGTAGACAAAGTAAGAGGTATGGACATCATCTTCGTTACAACAGCGAACACTGATGAAGAAGCTCGTGAATTATTAACTTTATTTGGTATGCCGTTTAAGAAATAGTTAGGAGGGTTCCCATGGCTAAGAAGTCAATGGTTGCAAAACAGAAAAGAAAAGCAAAATTCTCAACAAGAGAATATAGCCGTTGCAGAATCTGCGGACGTCCACATGCATATTTAAGAAAATATGGTATCTGCAGAGTTTGCTTCCGTGAATTAGCATATAAAGGACAGATTCCAGGTGTCAAGAAGGCAAGCTGGTAAGATTAAGGAAGGAGGAACACGAAAATGACAATGAGCGATCCTATTGCAGATATGCTTACAAGAATCCGTAATGCAAATACTGCGAAACATGATACAGTAGAAATTCCTGCTTCTAAGATGAAGACAGCGATTGCAGAAATCTTATTAAAAGAAGGTTTCATCAAAGCATATGACATCAAAGAAGAAGGTTCTTTCAGCACAATCGTAATCACATTAAAATACGGTGCTGACAAAAACGAAAAAATCATTACAGGACTTAAGAGAATCTCTAAACCAGGACTTAGAGTATACGCAGGAGCTGAAGAGCTTCCTAAAGTATTAGGAGGACTTGGTATTGCGATCATCTCTACAAACAAAGGACTGTTAACAGATAAAGAAGCAAGAAAACAGAACGTGGGTGGAGAAGTATTAGCATTTGTATGGTAGGCATTACGCACTTAACCATATGATACCGATATTCACTATTCTGAAAACAGAAGGGACATATCCCTGTCCCTTCCGACAATTTAAGGAGGTAACCTATGTCTCGTATAGGTAGATTACCAATCGATATCCCTGCAGGAGTAGAGGTAAAGATTGAAGAAGGAAACAAAGTGACTGTAAAAGGTCCTAAAGGAACATTAGAAAAATGTTTACCAGTAGAAATGACAATCAAACAGGAAGATAATCAGGTTGTCGTAACAAGACCAAATGACTTAAAGAAAATGAAATCTTTACATGGTCTTACAAGATCTTTGATCGCAAACATGATCACAGGTGTATCTGAAGGATACGAAAAGAAGCTTGAAATCAACGGTGTTGGTTACAGAGCACAGAAAAAGGGAAAAGAAATCACTTTCAACCTTGGTTTCTCTCATCCGGTAGTTATGACTGATCCAGAAGGAATCGAAACAGAGATGGACGGACAGAACATTATTATCGTTAAAGGTATCGACAAAGAAAAAGTTGGACAGTACGCAGCTGAAATCAGAGAACTTAGAAAACCAGAACCTTACAAAGGTAAAGGTATTAAGTATGCTGATGAAGTTATCAGACGTAAAGTTGGAAAAACTGGGGCTAAATAAAGGAGTGATATAGGATGATTAGAAAAGAATCAAGAAGCAAGATTCGTGCGAAAAAACACTACAAGCTTCGTAATCGAATCAATGGAACAAGCGAAAGACCTCGCTTAAGTGTATTTAGAAGTAATGATCATATGTACGCTCAGATTATTGACGACACTGTTGGAAATACATTAGTATCTGCTTCAACAACTCAGAAAGACGTAAAGGCAGAACTGGAAAAAACAAATGATGTTGCCGCAGCTAGCTACTTAGGTAAAGTAATCGCTGAAAGAGCTTTAGCAAAAGGTATCACAGAAGTTGTCTTTGACAGAGGCGGATTTATTTATCATGGTAAAATTGAAGCATTAGCAGATGCAGCTCGTGAAGCTGGTCTGAAATTCTAATAGGAGGAAGTCAAATGAAGCATACACTTATTGACCCTAGTCAGTTAGAGCTGGAAGAAAGAGTTGTATCCATCAAACGTGTTACTAAAGTAGTAAAAGGTGGACGTAACATGAGATTTGCAGCACTGGTTGTAGTAGGGGATAAAAATGGTCATGTTGGTGCTGGATTAGGAAAAGCAGCTGAAATTCCAGAAGCTATCCGCAAAGGAAAAGAAGCAGCTATGAAGAGCCTTGTTGAAGTACCAATCGATGAAAAAGGAACAACACCACACGACTTTACAGGAAACTTCGGTGGAGCATCTGTATTATTAAAAACATCTCCAGAAGGTACTGGTATCATCGCTGGTGGACCTTCCCGTATCGTTCTGGAACTTGCAGGATATAAAAACATCCGTTCAAAATCTTTAGGTTCTAACAACAAACAGAACGTTGTATTAGCAACAATTGAAGGATTAAAGAACTTAAAAACTCCAGAGCAGGTAGCAAAACTACGTGGAAAATCAGTAGAAGAGCTCTTAGGATAGGAGGAATTTTGAAATGGCAGATAAATTAAAAATCACATTAGTAAAATCTACAATTGGTGCAATTCCAAAGCACAAAAAAACTGTTGAAGCATTAGGTCTTAAAAAACTTCACAAAACAGTTGAGCTGCCTGATAACGCAGCAACACGTGGAATGATTCACCAGGTGAAACATTTAGTTAAAGTAGAAGAAATCTAATAATATTCGGCAAGGAGGTGTAACGGAATGGAATTATCAAACTTACGCCCTGCAGAAGGATCTAAACACAGCGACGCTTTCAGAAGAGGTCGTGGACATGGTTCAGGAAATGGAAAAACTGCAGGTAAAGGACATAAAGGACAGAAAGCTCGTTCAGGTGGTGGAGTAAGACCTGGATTCGAAGGTGGACAGATGCCTTTATACAGACGTATTCCTAAGAGAGGTTTCAAATGCAGAAACTCTAAGGAAATCGTTGGTATCAACCTTTCAGCTTTAGAAAGATTTGAAGACGGAGCAGAAGTATCTGTAGAAGCTTTAATCGAAGCAGGAATCGTTAAAAATCCTAGAGATGGAGTTAAAATCTTAGGAAACGGTGAATTAACAAAGAAATTAAATGTAAAAGCAAATGCATTTAGTGCTAGTGCTAAAGAGAAGATCGAAGCACTTGGAGGAAAAGCTGAGGTGATCTAGTATGTCAAACGCTGTTGTCAGCGCTTTTAAAAACAAGCAATTAAGAAAAAAGCTATTATTTACGACACTAATTCTTATTGTTGTACGTTTTGGATCACAACTACCAATTCCGGAAATCGATAGTGCACAGATCAGTGCCTATTTAAAGAGTACATTAGGTGATTCGTTCAACCTATTGAACTCTTTTACCGGAGGCTCCTTTATGCAGATGTCAGTATTTGCATTAAGTGTAACACCGTATATCACATCTTCCATCATCATGCAGCTGATGACGATCGTTATTCCAGCTCTTGAAGAGATGCAGAAAGATGGAGAAGACGGAAGAAAAAGAATGGCAAAGATCACAAGATATGTAACGGTTGTACTCGCGGTTATCGAGGGTGCTGGTCTTGCGATCGGATTTGCCAGACAAGGTGCATTAGGTACCGATTATACAACGTTTACCATTGTTACAATGATCATTGCTTTAACCGCAGGTGCAGTTCTGGTTATGTGGCTTGGAGAACGTATCACAGAGAGCGGAATTGGAAATGGTATTTCCATTATCCTGCTCGTAAACATTGTATCCGGAATGCCGGGAGATTTTACTTCTCTTTATAATCAGTTTATGAAGGGAAAACAGATCGGGCCAGCTCTGATCGCAGGATGTGTGATCGTAGGAGTTGTTCTGGCAGTTGTCGTATTCGTTATCATTTTATCTGATGCGGAAAGACATATCCCAGTACAGTATTCTAAGAAGATGCAGGGAAGAAAACTGGTTGGTGGACAGCAGAGCAAGATTCCGCTGAAAGTCAACACAGCAGGTGTAATCCCAATCATCTTTGCATCATCCATTATGCAGTTCCCAATCATGCTGCAGAATGTCTTAAAATATGAGAATAACGGATTCATTGGAAAAGCATTAACAAGTTTAAACTCATCTACCTGGTTTGATGCATCCCATCCAAAGAGATCGATCGGTTTATTGATTTACATCGTTTTAGTAGTACTGTTTGCTTATTTCTATACATCGATTACATTTAATCCATTAGAGATTTCAAACAATATGAAGAAACAGGGTGGATTTATCCCAGGAATCCGACCGGGAAAACCTACAGTAGATTATTTGAATAAAATATTTATAGGTGCTGCAGGACTGACAATCGTGGCAGTCGTTCCATTCTTCTTTAACGGAGTATTTGGAGCAAGCGTTTCATTTGGAGGAACATCCATCATCATCGTTGTTGGAGTTATCCTTGAGACGATCAAACAGATCCAGTCACAGTTGTTAGTACAGAATTATTCTGGTTTTTTAAGTGAGTAACTATAAGAAAAGCTGTAGTTTCGGACTACAGCTTTTTGTGCATTTATCAAATGTTTTTTATTTCATACGAGATAAAAACACAAGCACAAAACAAAAACGATTGTATGGTAACAAGGTAAAATGAAGAAGAGACAAAAAGGAGGATTTGTCATGAAAATTATTATGTTAGGAGCTCCAGGTGCTGGAAAAGGTACTCAGGCAAAACAGATTGCACAGGCGTACGATATTCCACACATCTCAACAGGTGATATTTTCAGAGCAAACATTAAAGAAGGAACAGAACTTGGAAAGAAAGCACAGGAATACATGGACAAAGGACTGTTAGTTCCAGATGAACTTGTATGTGATCTTGTTGTTGACCGTATTCACAAAGACGATTGTGAAAAAGGTTATATTTTAGATGGATTTCCAAGAACGATCCCACAAGCAAATGCATTAGATGAAGCGCTTGCAAAAGACGGTGAGAAGATTGAATTTGCAATCGATATCGAAGTTCCAGATGAAAATATCATCAACAGAATGTCAGGAAGAAGATCCTGCAAGGACTGTGGAGCAATCTTCCATGTTCAGTATAATCCTCCAAAGAAAGAAAACTGCTGTGACGTATGTGGTGGAAAATTAATTCTTCGCGACGACGACAAAGCAGAAACTGTAAAAAAACGTCTGGATGTTTATCATGAACAGACAGCTCCATTGATCGCACATTATAAAGAAGCAGGAAGCTTACACGAGATTGATGGAACACAGGATATCAAAGTTGTTTTTGAAGAAATCAAATCTATTTTAGGATAAGAGGCAGACCATGGCAGTTACGATCAAATCAAAAAAAGAAATCGAACTTATGAGGGAAGCCGGAAAGATGTTAGAAGAGGTTCATAACAAGTTAGCTGATTTCGTGAAACCAGGAATCTCTACATTAGAGATTGACCAGTTTGGAGAGAAAGCGATCCGAGATCTTGGATGTGTACCAAACTTCTTAAACTATAATGGATATCCGGCATCCATCTGTGTATCTGTCAATGACGAAGTCGTACATGGTATTCCAAGAAAAGACCGGATTTTACAGGATGGAGACATTGTAAGTCTGGATGCAGGACTGATCCATGAAGGATATCATTCTGATGCAGCAAGAACACATGCGGTTGGGAATGCTTCCGAAGAAGCAAAGAGACTCATCGAAGTCACAAAACAAAGTTTCTTCGAAGGAATCAAACTTGCAGTTCCAGGAAATCATTTGTTTGACATATCTGAAGCAATTCAGAAATATGTAGAAAGTAATGGATATTCCGTAGTCAGAGATTTGGTGGGACATGGAATTGGAACACATCTTCATGAAGACCCACAGATTCCAAACTTCAAACAAAGAAGAAAAGGAATGAAATTAAGACCAGGAATGACACTTGCCATTGAACCAATGGTAAATGAAGGTAGTTATGATGTTGTCTGGCTGGATGATGACTGGACCGTAGTAACGGAAGATGGAAGTCTGGCTGCACATTATGAAAACACGATCGTCATCACAGAAGATGGTTGTGAAATATTGACTTTGTCTGAATAGGAGGAGTAAAATGGCAAAATCAGAAGCAATTGAAGTTGAAGGAGTAGTGTTAGAAAAGTTACCAAACGCTATGTTTAAAGTGGAAATCGAAGGTGGACATGTAATCTTAGCTCACATCAGTGGAAAGCTTAGAATGAACTACATTAAGATTTTACCAGGTGACAAAGTAACACTGGCATTATCACCATATGATTTATCAAAAGGAAGAATTATCTGGAGAGACAAATAAAATAATAAAAAAGTCTTGAAATATTCTGAATATGATGATATAATCATATCCGAACGTTTTTTGAAAGGAGATATTCAAGTGAAGGTTAGAGCATCTGTAAAACCAATTTGCGAAAAATGCAAGGTTATCAAGAGAAAAGGATCTGTCAGAGTAATCTGTGAGAATCCAAAGCACAAACAGAGACAGGGATAATTACGACGTTCGATAAGAATATCGCAATGACCCTTGGTTTGTTGTGTATTCACCTATTTACTGCAAGAACAGTTTAGAGGTGTATTTTGTGATGTGTAGAGATACACGCACATAATTTAGGCGGCTGCAGTGTGAGTACAGGTACGCTCATACTGATTATTTATAGATAGAAAGATAATTTGAGGAAGAGACATATATATCATTTCACCGTACTGCGGATATATGGATTGCCCTTAATAGACAAGTAATTATTTATTTTGGAGGAAAGAAAAACATGGCTCGTATTTCAGGTGTTGATTTACCAAGAGAAAAGCGTGTAGAGATTGGTCTTACTTATATTTATGGAATCGGTCTTTCAAGCGCAAAACGTATTTTGGCAGAGGCAAATGTTGATCCTGATACTCGTGTACGCGACTTAACTGATGATGAAGTTAAAAGAATCAGTGCAGTTATCAATGATACACAGGTTGTAGAAGGTGATTTAAGAAGAGAAATCGCTCTTAACATTAAGAGATTAAAAGAAATTGGATGCTACAGAGGAAAACGTCATAGACAGGGACTTCCTTGCCGTGGACAGAAAACAAAGACTAACGCAAGAACACGTAAAGGTCCTAAGAAAACAGTAGCTAACAAGAAGAAATAATAAACACTAGATTTGTAGTGTTATGACACACCCGGCTGTATGGACAGTCAGGAATAGCATAAGATTTGCAGTATCGGCAATCTTTTTGGAATTGAAATGAAGAAAGAAAGGTATACGTAATTATGGCTAAAGTTACAAAGAAAAGTGCAAAAAAACGTGTAAAGAAGAATGTACAGCACGGACAGGCACATATTCAGTCATCTTTTAATAATACAATCGTTACATTAACAGATGCACAGGGAAATGCTCTTTCTTGGGCAAGTGCAGGTGGATTAGGATTCAGAGGATCCAAAAAATCTACACCATATGCAGCTCAGATGGCAGCTGAAACTGCAACAAAAGCAGCATTAGTGCATGGATTAAAATCAGTAGATGTAATGGTTAAAGGTCCAGGATCAGGAAGAGAAGCAGCAATCCGTGCTTTATCAGCAGCAGGATTAGAAGTTACAAGCATCAGCGATGTAACACCTGTTCCACATAATGGATGTCGCCCACCAAAACGTAGAAGAGTCTAATTTAGGAGGATAATTAAAGATGGCAGTAGATAGAACTCCAGTCTTAAAGAGATGCAGATCCTTAGGTTTAGATCCTGTCTTTTTAGGAATTGATAAAAAATCAAACAGAAGTTTAAATAGAGCAAACAGAAAGAAAAGTGAATACGGACTTCAGCTTTGCGAAAAACAGAAAGCTAAATTCATCTATGGTGTATTAGAAAAACCTTTCCGTAACTACTATGCAAAAGCAGAAAGAATGAAAGGTCAGACTGGTACAAACCTGATGACATTATTAGAGCTTCGTTTAGATAACGTATTATTCCGTTTAGGATACGGAAGAACAAGAAAAGAATGCAGACAGATCGTTGACCATAAACATGTATTAGTTAATGGAAAACAGGTTAACATTCCTTCTTACCAGGTTAAAGCTGGGGACGTTATCGAAATCAAAGAAAAACATAGAACATCTCCAAGATACAAAGAGATCTTAGAAGTAACAGAAGGAAGAATGATCCCTTCATGGTTAGAAGCAGATCATGACAACTTTACAGGAACTGTAAAAGAACTTCCATCTAGAGATGAAATCGACGTACCAGTTAACGAAACATTAATCGTCGAGTTATATTCTAAATAATAACCCTCAAGTTAAACCTAAGCCAAAAGGAGGGCACGTATGTTTGAATTTGAAAAACCAAATATTGAGATTAATGAGATTTCAGAAGATAACCGTTTTGGACGCTTTGTTGTGGAACCTTTGGAAAGAGGTTATGGTACAACTTTAGGTAACTCCTTAAGACGTATCATGCTTTCTTCTCTGCCAGGAGCAGCAGTAAGTTCAGTAAAAATCAAAGGTGTTCTGCATGAGTTCAGTTCCATCCCAGGTGTGAAAGAAGATGTACCTGAGATCATCATGAATATCAAATCTCTGGCAATTAAAAACAACAGCTCATCCGCTGAAACAAAGCAGGCTTATATCGAGTTTTCAGGAAAGGGTGTAGTAACTGCCGGAGATATTAAAGCGGACAGTGATATCGAAATCTTAAATCCAGAGCTTGTTATCGCAACATTAAGCGATGACAGCAGCAAACTGGATATGGAGCTTACAATCACAAACGGACGCGGATATGTAGGCGCAGACAAAGCAGACAAAGAAGGAAAAGCAATCGATGAGATCGCTGTTGATGCAATTTACACACCAGTAGAGCGTGTAAACTTAAAAGTTGAGAATACTCGTGTAGGTCAGATCACAGATTATGACAAATTAACATTAGATGTATTCACAAACGGAACATTAACACCAGATGAGTCTGTAAGTTTAGCAGCGAAAGTATTATGCGAGCACTTAAACTTATTCGTAGATCTTTCTGAAAATGCCAAGACAGCAGAAGTCATGGTAGAAAAAGAAGATGACGAGAAAGAAAAAGTTCTTGAAATGAGCATTGACGAATTAGAATTATCTGTTCGTTCTTACAACTGCTTAAAGAGAGCTGGCATCAATACAGTAGAAGAATTAACAAATAAGACTTCTGAAGATATGATGAAGGTTCGTAACTTAGGACGTAAATCATTAGAAGAAGTTTTAGCTAAATTAAGTGAATTAGGATTATCCCTAAGTTCAGGAGAAGAATAGAAACCAGACCCGCCTAGGCCGAAGGAATAAGTAAGCAAGGCGAAAAAACACAGGAGGTCATTATAATGGCAAAATATAGAAAATTAGGAAGAACAGCTTCCCAGAGAAAAGCACTGATCCGTGCTGAAGTAACAAATCTGTTACATCATGGAAAAATCGTTACAACTGAAGCAAAAGCAAAAGAAATCCGCAAGGTAGCTGAAAAACTTATCGCTTTAGCTGTAAGAGAAAAAGACAACTTTGAAACAGTTACAGTTGACGCTAAAGTTGCTAAAAAAGATGAAAACGGAAAACGCGTGAAAGAAGTTGTAGATGGTAAGAAAGTTACTGTTTATGAAACAGTTCAGAAAGAAATCAAAAAAGATTTACCATCCCGCTTACATGCAAGAAGACAGATGTTAAAGGTATTATATCCTGTAACAGAAGTTCCTACAGAAGCAGCTGGTAAGAAAGCTAATACAAAGAAAGTTGATTTAACTGCTAAGTTATTCGACGAGTATGCACCAAAATATGCTGAACGTAACGGTGGTTACACAAGAATCGTTAAGATTGCTCAGCGTAAAGGTGATGCAGCATTAAAAGTAGTACTTGAATTAGTTTAATCAACAGTTCAGTACTGGCTATATTATTTAAATTCCAAATCGACAACAACAACAAAGAGGTCTTATCTCGGAATAACCGAGGTAAGACTTTTCTTTATTTTAGAGGAAAGTCCAGCGAGATAAAAATTCTTTTATTTTGTAGGAAAATCCCAGAGAATCTCTTATGAAATCTTGCTTCCGCTTCCAAGGTATACTATACTAACATTATTACGGCCTGAAATAAAATTCTTAAAATTGAAATAGAAATTAAGAAGAGAAAAGCCGAAAATCAGATAGGAGGATATTTATGTCCATACTAAAAATAAGAGATTTAGTTCACAAATATATAACATATGGAGATGATGAGGAAGATAAACAAGAGATTGCAGCGATCGACCATATTGATATTGATGTTGAGAAGGGAGAATTTGTAGCAATTCTTGGGAAAAATGGTTCAGGAAAATCTTCGCTGGCAAAACATATCAATGGATTGTTAATGCCGACAGAAGGTGCAGTATATATTAAAGGAATGGATACGAAAGATGAACGAACACTCTTAGATGTCAGACAGAGTGCAGGAATCGTATTCCAGAATCCAGATAACCAGATTGTAGGGACAACAGTAGAAGAAGATACAGCCTTCGGACCAGAGAATCTTGGAGTTGAACCAAAAAATATCTGGACAAGGATTACAGCAGCTCTTACAGGTGTGGGAATGATCGCATACAAAGAAGCAAGTCCCAACCACCTTTCAGGAGGACAGAAACAGAGAGTAGCGATCGCAGGGATCATGGCAATGGAACCAGAATGTATCGTGTTAGATGAACCAACAGCCATGTTAGATCCAGAAGGAAGAAGACATGTTTTATCATTGGTAAAGGCATTAAATAAAGAAAAAAATATCACGATCCTTATGGTAACGCATCATATGGAAGAAGTTATTCTAGCGGACCGTATTATCGTGATGGATCAGGGAAAAGTTGTCATGGATGGCAAACCAAAAGAAATCTTTTCGAGAGTCGATGAGATGAAAGCATTAGGCCTGGAAGTCCCATATGCAACGGAACTTGCATGTGAGTTAAAAAAAGAAGGTGTTAACTTGTCAGATACGATAACAACAAAGGAAGAGTTGGTGGAAGAATTATGTCAATTCGTTTAGAACATGTAAGTTATGCATATGAAGATAATTCCAGTAAGAAGAATTACGCATTAAAAGATGTAAACTTAGAAATAAAAAAAGAAGAATTTATTGCAGTGATCGGCCACACAGGCTCTGGAAAATCAACACTGATCCAGCATCTCAATGGTCTAATCAAACCAACATCAGGAAAGATTTATTTTGATGATGAGGATATTTATGCAGAAGGATATCCATTACGGGAACTGAGAGGAAAAGTTGGAATCTGTTTTCAGTATCCAGAGCATCAGCTGTTTGAGTCAACAATCTTGGATGATGTATGCTTTGGACCGATGAATTTTGGAAAGACAAAAGAAGAAGCAAAAGAGATAGCCATAAAGTGTTTAAAAGATGTCGGATTACCAGAGAAATTATATCAGAAATCACCATTTGAATTATCTGGAGGACAGAAACGAAGAGTCGCAATCGCAGGAATCCTTGCAATGGAGCCAGAATATTTTATTCTCGATGAGCCAACCGCAGGACTTGATCCAGTCGGCAAAGACCAGATCTTAAATCTGTTAAAGAAACTTCATGAAGAAAAGAAGATCACGATCATCTTGGTATCACACAGCATGGAAGATGTCGCAGATTATGCACAGAGAGTGATCGTTATGAATGGCGGACAGGTTATGTATGAAGGGGATAAAAAAGAGGTATTTTCCCATAAGAAAGAATTAGAAGAGGCAGGACTTGCCGTACCGTTTTACCGTCAGGTGTGTGAGGAACTCGCAGACAGAGGTTTTCCAATCCAGAGAGACTTACTGACATTAGAAGAAACAAAAGAAGCAATCTTAAAAGGATTAAAAGGACTGAGAGGAAAATAAAATGCTCAAAGATATCACAATTGGACAATATTATAAAGAAGACTCTCTGATCCATAGACTAGATCCGAGAGTGAAATTATTCGCAGTCTTGATCTACGTCATTACATTATTTATGCATAAATCACCTGCAACATATGTAATGTCACTGTTATTTTTAGTTATAACGATCAAGATTTCAAAAGTACCAGTAAAATACATTTTAAGAGGACTGAAAGCGATCGCAGTGATCTTGCTGTTTTCTGTAATGATCAATATGTTATTTATTCCAGGAAAACCAGTGATACAGTTCTGGATCATATCGATTTCCGCGGAAGGAATCAAGACAACGATCTATTTAGGAAGCCGCCTGATCATGCTGGTATTAGGAACGTCTCTATTGACATTTACAACAACACCAAACGAGCTGACAGATGGATTAGATAAATCCTTAGGATTTTTGAATAAGATCGGAGTGCCAGTTCACGAGATTGCGATGATGATGTCAATTGCTTTAAGATTTATTCCAATCTTAACAGAAGAATTAGAAAAGATCATGAAAGCCCAGACAGCCAGAGGAATCGATTTTGAATCCGGAGGGCTTTTAAAACGTGTAAAAAGTATGGTGCCAATTATCGTGCCACTGTTCGTTGCAGCAATCCGACGGGCGAACGATCTTGCAATGGCAATGGAATCCAGATGTTATCACGGTGGAGTTGGAAGAACCAAATTAAAACCATTAAAATACGAAAAAAGAGATAAAATGGCATATATTTTCTTATTTGCATTTTTGGCAGTTATGATCTATTTATCTTTTTTCAGTCCATGGAGGTAAGATACGGTGAAGAGAGTAAAATTAGTCGTAGCCTACGATGGAACAAATTATTGTGGATGGCAGGTACAGCCAAATGAGATCACGATCGAAGGTGTTTTAAACAAACATTTATCGGAACTTATAGGCGAGGATATCAAAGTCATCGGAGCAAGCAGAACTGATTCCGGAGTTCATGCCCTTGGAAATGTAGCAGTATTTGATACAGAAAGCCGGATTCCAGGCGAGAAGATGGCCAAGGCGTTAAATGCCAGACTTCCAGAAGATATCATCATTCAGGATTCCAAAGAAGTGCCACTAGATTACCATCCAAGATTTCAGGATACAAGAAAGACATACGAATATACCTTTTACAATGCAAGATATGATAATCCAGTCACAAGCAGACATCATCATTTTGTATATGTACCGCTTGATGTGGAGAAAATGAAAGAAGCAGCTTCTTATTTTTTAGGGGAACACTGTTTTATCAGCATGTGCAGCAGTAAAGCACAGGTCACATCCTATGTAAGAGAAATCTATGAATGTGATGTCACACAAAATGGCAGATATATCACTATGAGAGTTACAGGAAGTGGATTCCTTTATAATATGGTACGTTTAATGGCAGGAACGCTTTTAGAGGTTGGAAGAGGAAAACAAGAACCAGAATGGGTCAAGGAAATTCTGGCATCCAAAGAAAGAGTTACGCCAGGACCAAAACTTCCAGCGAAAGGACTGACATTAATTCAGATAGAATATCCGGAGGATCGAATCAATGCAGAATAGCTGGATCATATTTCAGAAATTATTAGTGCTGTTTGGGTTTATGTTTATTGGATATCTAAGTTACAAAAAACAATGGATCACAGATCGCACAGAATCACAGTTATCAGGACTGGTACTTAACATATTTAATCCAGCCCTGATCATTTCAGGGGTTGTTGGTTCTTCTGAAAATGGAAACTGGACAATGGTACTTACCAACCTGCTGCTTGCAGTTATCTTATTTGCAATATTGATTCTCATCAGTCCCTTGTTCGTGCGAATTTTAAGAATTCCAAAGGATCAAAGAAACATTTATTCAGTCATGCTGATCTTTTCAAATCTGGGATTTATGGGAATTCCGATCATAGAAGAATTATATGGAAAAGGTGCGATCTTTTATGTTGTATTGTATTCTTTTGTTTACAGTATTATTTTCTATTCCTATGGAATTTATCTGTTTGAGAAAGAGAAGGCATTGCAGACGGGGGAAAAGGCAAAGATAAAGTTTGAATGGAAAAAGATGATCAATCCAGGAATCGCAGCAAGTTTGATCGCAATGGCAGTCTTTCTGTTTAAGATCAAAGTGCCGGCACCAGCGGTGAGTTTCGTGGATTATCTTGGTAATTCATGCATTCCATTATCTATGATCCTGACAGGAGTATCTGTAGCGAAACTTCCACTGATCGAGGTATTCAAAGATAAAAAACTGTATTTTTTTACTTTTCTAAAGATGTTAGTCATTCCAATCATTGCAGCTGTTTTGATCAGAAACTTTCATATTGATTCGGTACTTTCAGGGATCATGGTACTGATGTTTGGAATGCCGAATGGAAGTATGGCAGTGATGATGTCGATTGATTATGGGTTAGACAGTTCCATTTGCAGCAGGGGAATTGTACTGACGACATTGTTATCGATCATAACCTTGCCAATTGTAGCATATCTCATATAACGTACGTTATATATTTGATAACAAAAATGATTTGTCCACATAAATATAAGAAAAAATAAGTTTTATCAACATGATTTCAACATAAAGAGGGACAATGAACCCATATCTTGTGGAAAGAATCATAAAAAACAGACCATCTTGTGGATAACATCAAAAATTTAGCAAAAACAACGAGAAAAAATCTTGACACACCCGGCTGCGTATTATATAATAAGAAACTGTGACATGCGAGAGAATACTACCCCAATGCCCCGGTGGGAGTATTTAATATAGACACATATGATTGATAGAAATTTTAAGGAGGAACACCATGAAAAGTTTTATGGCCAGCCCATCAACAATTGAAAGAGAATGGTATGTAGTTGATGCTACAGGACATACATTAGGACGTTTAGCATCTGAGATCGCAACAATCTTAAGAGGTAAAAACAAACCAACTTATACACCACATATTGATACAGGAGATAACGTGATCGTTATCAACGCTGAGAAGATCAAAGTAACTGGTAAGAAATTAGACCAGAAGATCTACTATCATCATTCAGACTATGTTGGTGGAATGAAAGAACAGACATTAAAAGAAAAATTAGCTAAGAAACCTGAAGACGTAATCTATCTTGCAGTTAAAGGAATGCTTCCAAAAGGACCTTTAGGAAGACAGATGATTAAGAAACTTCACGTATATGCAGGTGCAGAGCACAATCATGCAGCTCAGCAGCCAAAAGCATTAGAGATCAAGTATTAATTTTTGAAGGAGGAAGAAGCAGTGGCTACAGCAAAATATTACGGAACTGGTAGAAGAAAACATAGTGTTGCCAGAGTATATTTAGTACCTGGAACAGGAAAAATCACAATCAACAAAAGAGATATCGATGAATATCTTGGATTAGAAACATTAAAAGTAGTTGTACGTCAGCCATTAGTTGCAACAGATACAGTTGACAAATATGATGTATTAGTAAACGTTCAGGGTGGTGGATTTACAGGACAGGCTGGAGCAATCCGTCATGGTATTTCCAGAGCTTTATTACAGGTTGATGGAGAATTCCGTTCAACATTAAAGAAAGCTGGATTCTTAACAAGAGACCCAAGAATGAAAGAAAGAAAGAAACCAGGTCTTCGCAAAGCACGTCGTGCACCACAGTTCTCAAAACGTTAATCATACGTTACGGAATATACAAAGAATTATCAAACCTCTTGGCAGAGTTATCTGTCAGGAGGTTTTTCTTTTTAACTATATATCTACTATCATATGATAATTATTATCAATTAAAACCATTGATTTTTTCTTAGCAATCTTGTATGATAAATACCAGTTAGACAACACTAACTAAAACGTGAATGAATCATGTGGACTCCTCGATCTGAGATCAACACCTGCAACAAAACGATCTCAAACTGGAAGCTTACCCTTCTTCCAGCGAGGAGTACTGCTATGTAAAGGGAAAGGAGTTACATTCGAAAATGAATTATTTAGAAATTGAAAAGGTAGTCGGAAGAGAAATCCTAGATTCCAGAGGAAATCCAACAGTAGAAGCTGAGATCACATTAGTCGATGGAACAGTTGCAAGAGGAACAGCTCCAAGTGGTGCATCTACAGGAGAATTCGAAGCACTAGAATTAAGAGACGGAGATAAAGAAAGATATTTAGGAAAAGGTGTTACAAAGGCCGTAGAAAATATCAATACAAAGATCAGTGATGTAATCATCGGATTAGATGCTTCTGATACATATGCAGTAGATAAAGCAATGATCGATGCAGATGGAACAGCTGATAAATCGAACTTCGGAGCAAATGCAATCTTAGCTGTATCGATCGCAGCAGCAAGAGCAGCAGCTACATCTCTTGAAGTACCTCTATACAGATTCTTAGGCGGAGTATCTGGAAACAGACTTCCAGTACCAATGATGAACATCGTAAATGGTGGATGTCATGCATTATCATCAGGACTTGATGTACAGGAATTCATGATCATGCCAGTCGGAGCTCCATCATTCAAAGAATGTTTAAGATGGTGTGCAGAGGTATTCCACGCATTAGCAGCAATCTTAAAAGAAAGAGGACTTGCTACATCCGTAGGTGATGAAGGTGGATTCGCACCAGCATTAAAATCAGATGAAGAAGCCATCGAAACAATCTTAGAAGCAGTGAAGAAGGCAGGATATGAGCCAGGAAAAGACTTCAAGATCGCTATGGACGCTGCATCTTCAGAATGGAAGAGTGAAAAAGGTAAAGGATATTACAAACTGCCAAAAGCAGGAACAGAATACACAGCAGAAGAATTGATCGAACATTGGGCTGCATTATGTGAGAAATACCCAATCATCTCTATTGAAGACGGATTAGATGAAGAAGACTGGGAAGGATGGAAGAAACTGACAGAAAGACTTGGAGATAAAGTACAGTTAGTAGGAGACGACTTATTTGTAACAAATACAGAAAGACTTTCCAAAGGAATCGAAATGGGAGCAGGAAACTCTATCCTGATCAAATTAAACCAGATCGGATCTATCTCTGAAACATTAGAAGCAATCAAGATGGCACACAAAGCTGGATACACAGCCGTAACATCCCATCGTTCCGGAGAAACAGCAGATACAACGATCGCTGACTTAGCTGTAGCATTAAATACATGCCAGATCAAGACAGGAGCACCTTCAAGATCAGAACGTGTAGCAAAATACAATCAGTTATTAAGAATTGAAGAAGCTTTAGGAGACAGCGCAGTATATCCTGGAATCAAAGCCTTCAATGTAAAATAAGAAGAACACAATTATAAAAACGTAAATAATAGCCCTTTTAAGTCTCTGGATGTTATGTTCAGAGACTTTTTTATTTCATAGGATTAGGGTGTCAAAAGCCCCTTTTTGATATTTGATTTTGTTTGTACCTTGAAAATTTAACACGAACTGCTAAAGGATATGATTTTTTGATTTATGATTTTCTGATATCTAAAGCAGTGACTCATTGGTTTTATGCTGTTTCCTCATTTGAAGCATACGGATCCAAGCTATTTATATAATCTAATAGCTTCTGAAGATCTAATGCCGCTATTTTAAATCCAAAGAATAATCGGGTACGCTTTTTGCCATGTACAGGGATCTTATACACATGATATCTTCGGCGGAGAAGCGATGGAATTGCTTCAACTCCATTTCTAAACTTTACGTATTCAGAAAATTCTTCCGTTTGCATATACTGTAATTGTTTTGCACGACCAACGGATTTCCAAGATACTTCTTTTCGTACGCGTGTTTTTAGAAAACGTGGTTGACATCGTTCTCTGTAAACACAAAATCAGCATCTTTCATTACAGTAATGGTTCTCTCAGTGGCATCCATATTCCTTTTGTGATATATGCATTTATTATAATCATCCTTTTCAATGTAATGATGTTGTTTATCTGGAATCTTGGTTCCACGCTCGTTCATTATCTTACAAAGATTGGAAACACAGGTGTAAAACAATTCAAGCAACGAGAGATTTCTGATATTTGCAGCAACCATTAAGCTGTCCATACGTTGTTTATCAGGAGTGATGTTCATAAAATCAGATATTTCTTTTGCCATTTTTACGACGCATTCATGAATAAGATCAACATCATGTTCTGTTTCGTAAGACAGAACCCTTGCTCTAAATCGACTGAGTGTTCTGTCGCTGATTGGCTGTTCTTCAAAACTGGTTGTATGCAAAGCATACTGATAACGAATGTCAAACGCCATAGCTTCAACGATTTCATCATCAGTAACATTAAGAGCTTCTTTAAGAATCAATGCTCCAACAATCACATTGACCGGAGTATTAGGTCTGGATGCTTTTTTACTATACAGAACAGAAAAAATGTTTTCATCAATAGCAGGAAAAACTTTGTCTGCAAAAGTTTTTGCCCATGATTTTTCTAACATTCGTTTTTCGCGTTCTGTAAGATTAAAAGTACTATCTAAAAGAGAAATTTGTTGATTATCATTTTTTACAAAAGACATATGGATCACCTCACAAAATCATACTTATATTTTACCAGAGAATCCAATATTTTTACATATCGTGTTAAGTTTTCAAGGTACAAATTTATATCAAAGGTTATAAACCTTTTGACACCCTAATCCTATGAAATAAAAAAGCTCTCCGGGCAGGATCGCACTGTGACGGAGGGGGAATATGTCGCTGAAGCGACCCGCCACAGGCGAAGAATCCTGCTTTGCAGGATTCTTTCTTAACTTGGTTGATTCAAAAATTTAATAATAAAATGAAAATCATTTTCAAATTCTCTTGAAAAATCAAAAATAACATGGTAAAATGAAAACCGTTTTCAAATTAGAATATACGGAGGAAGATCAATTGCCAAGGAAATCACAATATAGAACAAAACAAATGATGCAGTTATTGGAATATTTAAAAAGTATTCCTGGAGAACATGTAACAGTGAATGACATATGCGATCATTTCAAACAGGAAGGAATTTCTGTAGGAACAACTACGATCTACCGTCAGTTAGAGAAGATGGTAGAACACGGAGAAGTTGCAAAATATATTGTGGATGGAACAAGCAGTGCATGCTTTGAATATATTGGACACGATCATGAAGAAACCTGCGTGGATAATTATCATTGCAAATGTGAGAAATGTGGAAAACTGATTCATTTAAAATGCAGTGAAGTAAAGCAATTGGAAGAACATATATTAAAAGAACATCGATTTAAGATTGATAGCAGACGAACCATTTTTTATGGCATTTGCGAGGAATGTCAGGAAAATTAGAATCATTAAAGTAGAAAGACAACGATAAGGAGGAAAAGACATGTATACAAAGAAACAAAGACTTTTAGCACAGATCATATGTATTCTGTTTTTATGTGTTACAGTCTTTTCTATGATTTTCTTTGCTGAAGAAGCTGATCATCAGTGTACAGATACACAATGTCCAGTTTGTACATGTATTCATCAGATTGAACAAGCACTAAAGACTTTGGGAACAGGAACGATAAGTGGAGTGATATTGATTCCAGTATTGATCTATTTATTTGTTTCCAGTGACCTTCAACAGGAGATTATTTTAAATACATCATTGATCAGCCAGAAGGTAAGGTTGGATGAATAAAGAACTCTTTTTATGAAACAAAAAATTAAATAAAAGGAGAATTTATTCATGAAGAAAATAATTACAGTATTTATTGCCGCAATCGCAATGCTTAGCCTTGTTGCATGTGGAAAAGGAAATACAACAAAGACCACAGCGACAAAAGAAGCAAAGTCAGAAAGCACAAAGAAGATTAAGATTGTTACTACGATCTTTCCAGAATATGACTGGGTAAAACAAATCCTTGGAGATAAAAGTGAGAATGCAGACATCACGATGTTATTAGATAATGGAGTTGATCTGCACAGCTATCAGCCAACAGCCAAAGATATTGCGAAGATTTCAGACTGTGATCTGTTCATTTATGTTGGAGGGGAATCTGACGAATGGGTAGATAGTGCATTAAAGAAGGCAACGAATAAGAATATGCAGGTTATCAATCTGTTAGATGTGCTTGGAAAGAACGTTAAGGAAGAAGAAGTCGTGAAAGGAATGCAGGCTGAAGAAGAGGAAGATGAGGGTGAAGAAGAAGGACCAGAATATGATGAGCATGTATGGCTTTCTTTAAATAACGCAAAGACAATCTGTCAGTCAATCGATGATGCATTAAAAACAATTGATCCAGATAATGCGAAGACATACGAGAAAAATACAAGCGATTATATCGACAAATTAGATACTTTGGACCTTGAATATAAGAAAGCAACATCTAACGCAAAACAAAAGACATTATTATTCGGAGACCGTTTCCCATTCCGTTATATGGTCGATGATTATGGATTGAAATACTATGCAGCATTTGTAGGATGCTCAGCAGAGACAGAAGCAAGTTTTAAAACAATTTCCTTCTTATCTAAAAAAGCAGATGAATTAAATCTGAAATATATTATGACAATCGAAAAAGCAGATCATAAGATTGCCAAGACGATCATAAAGAACACGAAAAACAAGGACCAGAAGATTTTGACACTGGATTCTATGCAGTCAACAACATCAAAAGATGTCAAGAACGGAACAACATATCTTTCTGCTATGAAGAAGAATCTTGATGTATTAAAGAAAGCCTTAAATTAAAGTGAGGGTGGAACTATGATACAGATAAGATGTAAAGATCTGCAAGTAGGATATGAAGGAAAAGCAGTGTCTTCAAAACTAAATTTTTGTGTAAAAGAAGGAGAATATTTTTGCGTTGTCGGTGAAAATGGAGCAGGTAAATCAACACTGATAAAAACATTATTGCAATTACAGAAATCAGTCGGTGGAGAGATACATTTTGAAAATGGATTTGATCTGTCACAGATTGGTTACCTGCCACAGCAAACGATGATACAAAAAGATTTTCCAGCATCCGTGAGAGAGATCATTCTCTCCGGATGCCATAAAGAAAATCGTTGGAATCCATTTTACACAGCCAAGCAAAAGAAAATGGCTTCAGATGCGATGAGCATCATGAATATAGAGCATTTGGATAAAAAATGCTATAGAGAATTATCTGGTGGGCAGCAGCAAAGAGTTTTATTGGCAAGAGCCTTATGCGCAGCAAAGAAAATGCTGTTTTTAGATGAACCTGTTGCTGGATTAGATCCAGAAGCTTCAGAAGCAATGTATCAGATGATAAGAAAATTAAATAAAGAATATAAGATTACGATATTTATGATCTCTCATGATATCAAGACTGTAATGACAGATGCCACACATGTTTTACATGTTGGGAAGAATGTATTTTATGGAACAAAAGAAGAATATCTGGTAAGTAATATCGGGAAAAAATTTATTGATATCGGAGGTATATACGATGAGTGAGATCATAAGTAAATTACAGTTTTATTTCCAATATCCTTTTGTATGGTACGCATTGATCGTAGGAATATTGATCGCATTGTGTTCGTCTTTGATCGGAGTGACACTTGTTTTAAAACGATTTTCATTTATCGGAGACGGATTATCACATGTTGCATTTGGAGCAATGGCGATCGCTACGATACTGAAGGTGACAAATAACATGGTCATTATTTTACCTATTACAATGATCAGTGCAGTTGTTTTATTAAGAAGCGGGCAGAATACAAAGATCAAAGGAGATGCGGCAATTGCCATGGTGTCTGTAGGAACGCTTGCAGTAGGATATCTTTTGATGAATATATTTTCGACAGGACCGAACCTTTCAGGAGATGTATGTAGTACATTATTTGGCTCAACATCGATTCTGACATTAACTCATGAGGAAGTCTTATTGTGTGCGGCTCTTTCAGTCATTGTTGTGATATTATTTATTCTGTTGTATCATAAGATATTTGCGGTTACATTCGATGAGACATTTGCAAAAGCAACGGGGATCAATACAGATTTTTATAACCTTGTGATCGCAGTGATTATTGCAGTGATCATAGTTCTAGCGATGAATCTGGTAGGTTCATTATTAATTTCAGCATTGATCATTTTTCCAGCACTGTCAGCAATGCGGATCTTTAAAACATTTTTCAGTGTTACGATCTGTTCTGCGATACTATCCGTTGTTTGTGCTGTATTTGGTATTATCATATCAATTCTTACAGAAACCCCTGTGGGTTCGACAATCGTAGCAATTGATATCATAGCTTTTGTGATAGCGAGTATTTTTGGAAGGCTTATAACGAGGTGATCAAATGAAAAAATATATGCCAATAATTGCAGGAATCTTCCTAATGATGTTTATATTTGCAGGATGTGGACATAATACAACATCTCAGAAAACATCAAAAAAGGAAATAGATTATGATCTGGTGAAGATGGATAAAGACGAAATATATGCGACGGTTTATCAATTGATGGCAGAACCAAAAACATATCTTGGTAAGACATTTCGAATGAAAGGACAATATTACTCATCATATGATGAGACGACAAAGAAGACATATCATTTTTGTATTATCAAAGATGCGACCGCCTGTTGTGCTCAGGGGTTAGAATTTGAATGTAAAGATAAGAAAGTAAAATATCCAAAAGAGGAATCGCAAGTAGAAGTTATAGGGACATTTGAAACGTATCAGATTGACGGAGATAACAATAAATATTGCAGGTTAGGGAATGCAACAATAGAATGATCATTATAGATAATGGAGGATGTATAATTTAATTTTTATATATCCTCCGTTAATTTTTGATTTATATAAGAAAATGACAAAGAGTATATTATAATAAGTAACATCTAAATTTGGAATAGGAATGATAGAATGGATAAAATTATAATAGAACAAACAGAAATCAAACAACAAGTGATATCGATCTGGCAGTAAGAGGCGGAGATATCGACCGTTTTGCATTAGATGTTGAGGAAGAAACAACAACATTATTAGAATATGATATTGTAGATCTAGACGAGCCTATGCAGCCAGAACTGCTAGAATCCATACAAAAGGAGGGAAAGATCATTTATGAAATAATGTGACACATTCTTATAATCAGAATATCGCATTATCAATCATTTCATAGGCAAAAGAAAAATTTTATGATATGTTTTGTCAGTTAAAAAAGGAAATAGATGAAAATTGGATATAAAAAAATCCGGCAAACACAAAAATGTAATGCCGGATTCTTTTATTTGCTATATTATTATGAAATATATATCACGGATATCCTATCCCCAAACTTCCTCAGCAATCTCCTTAATAAGAGTCATCTTCTTCCACTGATCTTCATCAGTTAAGATATTTCCTTCTTCTGTAGAAGAGAAACCACACTGAGGACTTAAGCAAAGCTGGTCAAGTGCAACATACTGAGCAGCCTCTTTAATACGTTCTTTAATCTCAGTTTTATCTTCAAGTTCTGGATCTTTAGAAGTAACAAGACCTAACACAACCTTCTGATCTTTGATAAAACGTAATGGTTTGAAATCACCGGAACGGTCACTATCATACTCTAAGAAGAAACCATCGATCTTACATCCACCGAATAAAGTCTCAGCTACTGGTTCATAACCACCAGAAGAGAACCATGTAGAACGGAAGTTACCACGGCAGATATGCATTGTAATTGTCATATCCTCAGGTTTAGCTTCTAAAGCTTCATTGATCATCTTCACATAGTTCTTTGCGATCTGGTCAAGATCAAGACCACGGCTTGCATAATCATCACGTTTGCTCTGGTCACAGAATTCTCCCCAAGATGTATCATCAAACTGTAAATAACGGCATCCACGAGCGTAGAATGCTTTGATCGCTTTCTGGTAAGCAAGAGCGATCTCATGATACAGATCATCTTCATTTTTATAACGGTCGATTGGCTGATAAGATTCACTTCCACGAACACAGCAGATTAAGTGAAGCATTGTAGGAGAAGGAATTGTCATTTTGCAGTCAACATCACTAGCTACTTCTTTTAAATAAGAAAAATGATCTAAGAATTCACTGTTCTCATCAAAATCAACTTTATCAACGATCTGAAGAGTTGCAGCTTTTGGCTGGTGTCCTTTAAATGCTACAGACCAGTGATCTGCTTTGATCTCCTCAACTCCAACTAAAGAAGCAAGGAAATCAAGATGCCAGTAACGACGTCTTAATTCTCCGTCAGTCACTGCTTTTAATCCGGCTGCTTTTTCTTTTTCAACTAATTCTTTGATCGCTTTGTCTTCTACTTCACGTAATTCATCAGCAGATAAAGTTCCTTCTGCATATTCAGCACGTGCATCTTTTAAATAAGCTGGTCGTAAAAAACTACCAACGATATCATATCTGTAAGGTCTCATAAATCTATATCCTTTCTATATTAAGTATTTTATTATTTGTCTATTGATATTATATAGAATATCAAATAAAAAAAAGAAAGTGAAATAACTATAAATAGCAGTTTGCCATAACTTGAAGCTATAATGAAAATAATTTTCAGATAATTATGTCTTTCTTTTAACAATGATTGTATGCAATGTACGGACATGCTTTGCGTTAAGAAACTGTTAATTGTACAACTTTAAAAAAATCACATATTTTTTGTACTTTTCTTTAAGCATTGTAGAGAAAAAAGAAAAAATTTGTTATAATGCACATAGATAAAAAAATAACAATATCTAGGGTGTTTTAGTTAAGTGTTTTAAAGGAAGGGTAAACTATTATGTATGATGTAACAAGCATTCAGAAGCTGAAAAAAGATGTACTGTATTTAGTAGCAAAAGCATCGTTTGAAGGGACATTAGAAGAGGAACGTGATCTGATTCCTGAGAAGATGATCGAGGGACCAAAACCAACATTCCGTTGCTGCATCTACAAAGAAAGAGAAATCGTAAGACAGAGAATCCGTTTAGCAGAAGGAAAAGCTCCAGGAGCAGAAGATGATGGAAATATCGTACAGGTTATCAAATCTGCTTGTGCAGACTGTCCGATCTCAAGCTATGTTGTAACAAATAACTGTCAGAACTGTCTTGGAAAAGACTGTATCAAAGCATGTCGTTTTGGAGCAATCCAGCCAGGACCAACAGGTTCCATCATTGATGCATCAAAATGTAAAGAATGTGGTATGTGTGCCAAAGCCTGTCCATACCATGCAATCGCACATGTATCAAGACCATGTAAAGACAGCTGTCCAGTTGATGCCATCTCTTATGATGAATATGGAATTTCAGTAATCGATGAAGAAAAATGTATCCGTTGTGGACAGTGTGCGGCTAAATGTCCATTCGGAGCGATCGGAACAAAGACATGGATCACAAATGTTATCGCAGACTTAAAAGCAGGTAAGAAAGTCTATGCGATCCTTGCACCAGCAACAGAAGGACAGTTTGGAAAAGACATCACAATGGAAAGCTGGAGACAGGCAGTAAAGAAAGCTGGATTTGAAGATCTCATCGAAGCAGGTTTAGGTGGAGATATGACAACATGCAGCGAAGCAGAAGAATGGTTAGAAGCTTACAGAAACGGTGAAAAGAAAACAACTTCATGCTGTCCAGGATTCGTAAACATGATCCGCAAGCATTATCCAGATCTTGCAGATATGATCTCAACAACTGTATCTCCAATGTGTGCAGTATCAAGAATGGTCAAAGCAAAAGATCCAGATGCAGTCACAGTATTCATCGGACCATGTGTAGCTAAGAAGTCAGAAGTAGCAGATCAGCAGATCGAAGGAAATGCAGACTATGCATTAAACTATAACGAGATCTTAGCAATCCTCAAAGCAAAAGATGTAGAATTAGAGCCAGCAGAGAATACATACCAGGATGCTACAACATTTGGTAAGTTCTATGGAAACTCTGGTGGAGTTACAGATTCTGTATTAGAATACATGAAAGAGACAGAACAGAACGAAGATATCAAAGTATGCAAAGCCAACGGTGCAGCAGAATGTAAGAAAGCATTAATGTTCTTACAGAGAGGAAGATTACCAGAAGACTTCATCGAAGGTATGGCATGTGAAGGCGGATGCGTTGGTGGACCAAGCCGTAATGAAGAGATCATCAAGGCACGTAAAGTCAGAGAAAATCTGATCAAATCCGCAGACGACCGCAAGATCACAGACAACTTAAAACGTTATGATATGGATAGCTTCTCCATGCATAGATAATAGATTTTGTTGAGAGACTAGAAATACAATGATGAATATCCGGAGCAAGATAATAGTTTTTGCTTCGGATATTCTTTTATAATAAAAGGAGCAGATCAATAATTATAAATTGTATTAAAAATAGTAACTATTACTACTAGATATTTCAACCAAACTATGTTATAGTAAGAACAGTTGAAAAAACATAAGTAATATAATTTTGGAGGTAAGACAATGAAAGATATTAAAGTGACAGATTCAGTAAAATATATCGGTGTAGATGATCATGATATCGACTTATTTGAAAGCCAGTATGTAGTACCAAACGGTGTTTCTTATAACTCTTATGTGATCTTAGATGAGAAAGTAGCCGTTATGGATACCGTAGATGCTCGCAAGACAGACGAATGGCTTGCAAACTTAGAAAAAGTATTAGACGGAAGAAGCGTAGATTACATTGTAGTATCTCATATGGAACCAGACCATGCAGCAAGTTTACAGGTATTAGCAGAGAAATACCCAGAAGCTCAGGTTGTAGGTAATGCAAAGACATTTAATATGATTCCACAGTTCTTCACATTTGATTTAGAAGGACGTAAGGTAGTAGTAAAAGAAGGAGATACATTATCTCTTGGATCACATACATTACAGTTTGTTATGGCGCCAATGGTTCACTGGCCAGAAGTTATGGTAGCATACGAAACATCAGAGAAGATCTTATTCTCAGCAGATGGATTCGGTAAATTCGGAGCTTTAGATGCAGACGAAGACTGGGCATGCGAAGCAAGACGTTATTACTTCAATATCTGCGGTAAATACGGAGTACAGGTACAGAATCTGTTAAAGAAAGCAGCAGGATTAGATATTGAGATCATCTGTCCATTACACGGACCAATCTTAAAAGAAAATCTTGGATATTATATCGGATTATACGATACATGGAGCAAATACGAGCCAGAAGACAAAGGAATCGTGATCGCATATGCATCCATCCATGGAAATACAGCAGCTGCAGCGAAGAAATTAGCAGAAATCTTAGAAGCGAAAGGAGCTCCTAAAGTTGTAGTAGCAGACCTTTCAAGAGATGACATGGCAGAAGTGATCGAAGATGCATTCCGCTATGACAGACTGGTACTGGCAGCAGCAACATATGATGCAGGAATCTTCCCATGCATGGAAGACTTCTTACATCACTTAAAAGCTAAGAACTACCAGAAACGTAAAGTTGCATTCATGGAAAATGGATCTTGGGCACCAATGGCTGCGAAACTTATGAAAGGTATTGTAGAAGGATTTAAGAATATTGAGATTGTTGATCCTGTTGTTACGATCAAGTCTACTATGAATGATGAGAATGTTAAGACTATGGAAGAGTTGGCTGATAATTTATTGGCATAAGTAGTCTTTGAGTATTTAGAGAAAAAATGAAAGATAGCATGGTGCGCAACACGAATTCCATGAACGGAGTTTAGACAGAACGCTTATCCGCTGGATCTCCTGCGATAACTCGTGTTGAAGGATATTGAAATCAGTATTCTTTGACACTCAAACAATCGCCCGATCCAGCTGCGATTCCGTCTAAACTCCTATGGAATTCTATCGTTGCTCACCATGCTATCTTTCATTTTTTCTCTAAATACCAGAAGGCTATGGCGAATAAATATAGGTTGTGTTGATTTCCAATTTATATTTTAACAAACAGAAAGTTGCAAGGAATAAACTACGGTCTTACACTGTCTAACTAGTAATCCTTTAAACTTTAACAGGAAACAACCTTTTGTGTTTTCAATAGCCTTGGTTGTATGTGACGGAAATAAGATTGAAAGAAATCGTTATCATCAGCAGGTGCAAACATGAGCAATTTTTAAGTGCTGTTTTAACAAATTCGCAGCGCCCTGTGGTTGGATGTCTGAACGTAGGTGCGGGCATTTTAGCTCGCAGCGAGAGAGTTTCCAAAGGAACAGGCGCGGATAAGCGATTTGTTAAAACAGCTCTTAAAAATGCGGAGTTGCACCTGCTGATGATAACGATTTCTTTCAATCTTATTTCCGTCATATACATCAAAGGCTATTAAAAGTAGACAAATTTTGTATACATGCCGTATAATAAGAATTATACAAAATCAATAGGAAAAGGAAACATCAATATGAGCGATTTTAAATATGTATTTGGTCCAATCCCATCCAGAAGATTAGGAAGATCTTTAGGTATCAGCCCATTGCCTAAAAAGACATGCAATTATTCCTGCATCTACTGTCAGTTGGGAAGAACTGATAAAATGACAAATAAACGTCAGGAATTTTATAAGACAGAAGATATTGTAGATGAATTTAAACAATACCTTAAAGACTCTGATAAATTTGATATCGTAACTGTTGTCGGAGAAGGGGAGCCAACATTGGCAACAAATCTTGGAGAATTAGTGGATGCACTAAAAGCATTAACAGACAAACCAGTTGCAGTTATTACAAATGGTGCGTTACTTTCTGATCCACAGGTCAGAGAAGAATTATGTCATGCGGATATGGTACTGCCATCTCTGGATGCTTATAATCAGGAGATTTCAAAGAAGATCGATCGTCCTTATGGAACGATTAAATTCGAAGAAGAATTTGACGGCCTCAAAAAGTTCACTCACATGTATGAAGGAGAACTTTGGTTAGAGATCATGTTAGTTGACGGAATTAACGATGATGAGCATTCTATTCTTGAATTCAAAAAGTTATTAAAAGAGTTAAAATACGATAGATTATACCTAAACACACCAGTTCGTCCGCCAGCAGAAGCGGATGTCAATGTCGTATCAGAAGAACGTATGCGTTATGCAGTTGAGACACTTGGTGGTATTTCGATTGAGATGATGAGTTCTGGTGCGTTCTTTAGCGAGATCGAGGATGATTACGAAGCTGTGAAATCAATTATCGGAAGACATCCAATGAATCAGTTTGAAGTCCGAGGATTCTTAGAAATCAGAGATGTGAAAGATCCAGAAGCAATGATGGAGCAGATGAAACAAGATGAAGAAATTAATGTGATCGATTATAAAGGAATTTTAACATTCCGCCTAAAATAATATTTCAGAATATTAATGAATAGGAAAATAATAAGATCACAGAACGAGGAGAAATAAAATGAAACATAGTGTAAAGAGAGTGGCAGCAATCCACGATCTGTCAGGGTTTGGAAGAGCTTCCTTAACAGCGATTATACCGATCCTTTCATCCATGGGAGTTCAGGTCTGTCCATTGCCGACAGCGATTCTTTCGAATCATACTGGGGGATTTGAAACATTTAGTTTTGTAGATTTTACAGATCATATGCAGGACTACATTGACCACTGGAAAGAATTAAAGATTGATTTTGACTGTATTTATTCAGGATTCTTAGGTTCAGAACGACAGATAGCGATTGTTTCTGGATTTATTGATGACTTTGGAACAGACGATAACATGGTTGTGATTGACCCGGTTCTTGGAGATAATGGAAATCTGTATTCAACGATGGATCAGGGATTAGTTGAAGGAATGAAACGTCTGGTAACAAAAGCAGATATCATTACACCTAACTTTACTGAAGTAAGCCTCCTCTTAGGAGAAGAATACAAGCAGACAACAACCGATGAAGAGATCAAAGAATGGATAAAACGCCTGTCAGATATGGGGCCGGATATTGTTGTTGTGACAAGTGTTCCAGATAAAGAAAAAGATAAAGATTCCAATGTCATTGCTTATGACAGAAGCTGTGATACTTATTGGAAGATCAAATGCCGTTATATTCCAACATTCTATCCTGGAACAGGAGATGCTTATACTTCAGTCATGATCGGAAGCCTGTTAGATGGAGACAGCCTGCCAATCGCATTGGATAAGGGTGTGCAGTTTATCACACAGGCGATCAAGGCAAGTTATGGATTTGATTATCCAAATAGAGAAGGAGTACTGCTTGAGAGAGTATTGGAAGTGCTGAAAATGCCAGTTGTTTTAGGCGGATATGAGATGATTTAGGAAACAGACAGGAGGTGTCTGATATATGTTTCATTTACTAGATCCAGATAAATGGGAACGACAGAAACATTTTGAATATTACATGCAGATGATACCATGCGGTTATACCGTCACAGTACGTTTAGATGTGGAAAATCTGTACCAGCAGGTCAAAAAATGTGGATTAAAATTTTATCCAGCATTTATTTACTGTGCAGGGAAAGTAGTCAATGAGAAGAAAGAATTTAAGATGGGAGTCGATCAGGAAGGAAGACCTGGATACTTTGATGTGATGCATCCGAACTTTACGATCTTCCATAAAAACGATCATACATTTTCAGACATCTGGTCTTATTATGATGATGACTTTCAGACATGCTATCAAAATATTACAAATGATATGGAAACATATAAAGATGTCAAAGGACCAAAAGGAAAAGAAGGGCAGCCGCCAAACTTCTTCTGTATTTCCTGTGTTCCATGGATGGATTTCACAGGATACAGCACATGGGTGCCAACCGGAAGACCGAATCTATTTCCAATCGTTACATTTGGAAAATATGTAGAAGAAGATGGGAGAAGAAAGCTGTCTGTTGCCTTGACGATATCTCACGCAGCAGCAGATGGATATCATGCGAGTATGTTTTTTGAGAGATTGCAAGAAGTATTAGATGAATTTGTAATTTGTAATTGAAAAAATAAATAAGATAAGTAAAACAGGAATCATCGAAATTAAGAGATGGTTCCTATTTTTTCATAGAAATTCAAAATGTTAATCACTGCAACACAAATGTAAAAAAGCATTGCTTGTGTAAATCCCTATAATACTTTACGATATTATATATAATAAATAACAGATGGGGGGATTCATTATGCTAAGTAACAACTTAAAATCAATTCGCAAATCCAGAAAAATAACACAAGAACTATTAGCGTCAAAATTAAATGTAACCAGACAGACAATTTCAAAGTGGGAAAATGGACAGTCAGTTCCAGATGCTGAAAGTTTGACGAAAATTGCAGAGATATTAGAGATATCAGTGCAAGAATTATTAGGAGAAGAAACAACTGAAAATAAAACGGCTGGCTTCAAAGAAAAACCAACCGAAAGAAAATACTTAAAAATTATTTTAATAGTTATTTTGATCATCATGCTGATACCGATTATTTACACAATCTTCTGGATGTTCATAGCAGCAACCATGTGATAAATAAAACTAGTTCCCCTGCAAAAAACCAGCCGAAGTAGAAGCAGACAACTTCTCCAACATGGAAGAAACTTCTTCCTCAGATTCTTTAAAACCACCCGTGATCCACTGCCGGATGACAGCCATGCACCCGCTCACGATATAAATGTGCAAAGAAGATAAAGTCTCCGCATCATAATCAGGCCGGCGGCTCTGCCACATCGGCATCGTCCAGCGCTGTGTGGCAAGCAGAAGTTTATTCTGAAATCCTGGATCGCCATGATCCGAAAATAGAAGTCTTACTAACTGTTTATGTTCACTAATATAAAAGATAATGGAATCCATCAATTGAGAAATGGAATTCTCCTTCTCAAACTGGATCATATCTTCTTCCAGTGTATCTAAAATCTCATCCTCAATCGCTTCCAAAAGATTCATCGGACTGGAATAATACGTATAAAATGTACTACGGTTGATATCCGATTTCTCACATAGACGGGAAACGGATATTTTCTGTATCGGTTGTTCTTTCAACAAATAAAGTAAGCTCTCTCTAAGAGCACGTTTCGTCTTTAAAATACGACGATCAGTTTTCTTCTCTACCATATCAAAAACTCCTTTAAAATCAGAGAGTGGCAAAATTTATTTTTGACATTCTCATCATAATCTACAAAATAATAAAAAATGTTCGATAACCACCAAAAACACCATTTTGGTGGTTGTTGTATACACATACATTTATTATAATATACACATGGATGAAAAACAACAGTTGTAGGATAAAAGGAGGCACAAAGATGAATCGGCAAGATTTTTATGATGGAAAACTATTTGATGCATATCGCTATATGGGTGCACACAAAGACGGTGATAAGATCCGTTTTGTAACCTATGCACCGAGAGCCTCCAGGATCTCGATCATTGGAGAATTTAATGACTGGAACGAAGAATTTATGGAACAGGACGCACAAAGCGGCTTCTTTTTATTCTACTCAGACAAAGCCAAAGAAGGTCAGATGTACAAGTACTGCATCTACGGACCAGATGGAAACCGGCAGGAACATTGCGATCCTTATGGATTTGAGATGGAACTAAGACCAGGGGCATGTTCGATCATTCGTGATATCACAACATATCAGTTTCATGATGATTCATGGATGCAGATGAGAAGTGTCGGAATGGAAGATGCGGTCAATGTCTATGAGATGCATATGGGATCATGGAGAATGAATGAAAAAGATGAGAATGGCTGGTATCAGTATGATGAGATTGCCAGGATGCTAGTTCCATATTTAAAGAAGAACAACTATACCCATGTAGAATTAATGCCATTATCTGAACATCCATTTGACGGATCATGGGGTTATCAGAATACTGGATTCTTTGCACCGACCAAGCGTTATGGAACGCCGGATAAATTAATGAAATTTGTCGATATGATGCATCAGGCAGGCATCGGAGTGATCATGGACTTTGTGCCGGTTCATTTTGCAGTGGATGGATATGGATTGAAATTATATGATGGAACTCCGTTGTATGAATATGATAATAAAGATACTGGGGAAAGTGAATGGGGAACTTGTAACTTTATCCATTCCAGAAGAGAAGTGCAGTGCTTCTTACAATCAGCTGCTAACTACTGGCTGGAAGAATATCATTTTGACGGAATCCGTATGGATGCAGTCAGCCGTCTGATCTACTGGCAGGGAGATGAAAACAGAGGGGTCAATGATACAGCGATCGATTTCTTAAAAGCCTTTAATCTCGGATTAAAACAACGACATCCAACTGCTATGCTGATTGCAGAAGATTCTACTGCTTATCCAGGAGTGACAGAACCTGTATGGAAAGGCGGACTAGGATTCGATTACAAATGGGATTTAGGATGGATGCATGATACACTGGAATATTTCCAGACAGGACCAGAGTGTCGAAGCAGGGATTATCATAAGCTGTCATTTTCTATGGTATATTTCTGGAATGAGCGTTATATGTTAGAGTATAGTCATGATGAGGTTGTTCATGGAAAGGCAACGATCTTACAGAAGATGTATGGAGATTACGAAGACAAATTCCCACAGGCAAGAGCGATGTACATGTATATGATGATCCATCCCGGCAAGAAATTAAACTTTATGGGAAATGAATTTGGCCAGCTAAGAGAATGGAGCGAGGCACAGGAGCAGGACTGGATGATCTTAAAATATCCGATCCACGATGCTTTCCATAAATATATGATCAAGTTAAATGATATTTATAAGAAAGAAAAAGCACTTCATTATGATTATCACAGGGAAAATTTTGAATGGCTTGACTGTCATCAGGAAGAACGTTGTATTTATGCAATTGGAAGAAAGACGGCAGATCACATGATCGTTGGAATCTTTAATTTCTCGGACAAAGAACAGAAAGATTATAAATTAACGATGGAAGGCCACTATACAAGAAGAACCCTTTTACATACCGAGTGGGAACAGTATGGTGGAACGATGAAGAAACGAAAGGAAAATATTCATCTAAAGAAAAAAGGAAAAGACAGTGAACTTACGATCACACTTCCAAGATACAGCGGAGTTTTATTAAAATTAACTTATAAAGAATGATAATAAACAGATGGTTTTATTTCCAAGAGGAAAGATATGAAACCATCTGTTTTCTTTCTGTAAATCCCTGTGCTATAATAGAAAAAGTATCAAAATAAATACAAAGGGGATAAAACAGCATGAGTTTATTATGGATGGAGTATGAGACAGAGTTTCAGAATCTGGTAGATGCCGCATTTGAGAATGAACGAAATGCCAAATCAGATTACTTTTCCAAGCTTTCATCAAAAGCATTAAATATCATTTACAGAGATACAAAATATAATATAGACTTTTTATATACTGCATTTGTACTGCAGGAAAAAAAGATCATGGAAGATTATGCAAAATGGTTATATCGTCTGATGTATTCTGTATTAAAGAAATACACACCAGAACAGATGACAGACTATGTAAATAATCATTTGGAATGTATCAAAATAGGGGTCAAAGAAACGATCGAGCCAGAGAAACAACAAACGTTGATCGATCTTTATGCAAAGGATGCAAGAGATTTTCTTAAAAAAGCAAATGAGATAGTGATGGATCAATGATGAGAGAATATATTTTTATCTGTGATGAGCAATGGAACATAGGGAAAAATTTATATGATTCACAGGGGGAACATATAAAGGAAAAGACAGCGATGGATGAGATCATTCAGGAAATGCCTCAGATATATCAACAAGCATCACACAATCATTTGCTTTTTAATGTTCATGACCGGTATGATGATCTGGAAATGCTTGCGGTCATACACAAATATGAGCAATGTTTTCTTGTATTTCTGGTACATATAGAATGTCAGGATGATTTTGCAGAATTTATTGATTCTTATCTCCATTTTCAAGCATGGGCGAAAGAGAATCTAAAGCCTCCATATCAGGATGAGTATTATGAGATCGAACAGATGAATAATCAGCTGATGAATTCACAAAGGGCACTTGTTAAGAATAATATGCAGTTGAAGAAAGCACTTAATGAGATCATAGAAGCAAATAATCTGATTGCAGTTTTAGAACATGATCAGTTGACAAATCTGTATTGTGCCACAGCTTTTTATCAGAAAGCTGATGCGAAAATAAAAGAAGAGGACAATAAACAGGATATCATTGTGGTCGATATCAAACATTTTCAGATGATCAATGAAGTGTTTGGAAGAAGTGCCGGGGATAAATTGTTGAAAGATTTTTCAAGATTTTTAATGGGGCTTCGAGATGCAGAAGAAGGGATTTTTTGTCGTGCTTATGCAGATACTTTTTATATATGTATACCAACAAGAAAAGAGTTTTTTAATGAATTAGATGAGAAAACAAAACGGTATTTTAACAAATATCCGCTGCCTGTTCATATTTCAGTAAAGATTGGGGTTTACTCGGTGGAAGATACAGATATTTCGGTGGAACAGATGTGTGACAGAGCCTTTCTTGCGATGGAAGATGTTTCACAAAATGAAACAAGGCAGATTGGTTTTTATAATGAAAAATTACACGAAAAACTGATCATGGAACATAAGATTCTTGAGAGTGTGAAAGAGGCATTAAAAAATCATGATTTCCTTATGTATCTGCAGCCAAAGGTAGAGATGAGCACAAGAAAGATCGTAGGAGCCGAAGCACTGATCCGGTGGATACATCCAGAGTTTGGTTTTGTAAGACCTGATCAGTTTATTCCATTGCTTGAAAAAAGACATCAGATCTATGAGATTGATCAGTATATCTGGGAAGAAGCATGCAAGGCATTAAAATACAGAAGAGAACATCAGCTGTCCATGATCGCAATCTCTGTGAATGTATCAAGAGATGATCTTTACAAAGAAGATCTGCTTGATGTCTTAAATAGTCTGGTCACAAAATATGAGATTGATCCAAAACAGCTTCATCTGGAGATTATTGAAAGAGCATATGTGGATGATTCCGATCATATGTATCAGATTCTTACAAAGCTTCGAGAGCAGGGATTTATCATTGAGATGGATGATTTTGGAACAGGAGAGTCGTCTTTGGCGATGGTAGCAGATATGCCGATCGATTATATCAAGCTTGACCGGCAGTTTCTTGTATCAGGGCTTGATGATAAACGCCATATTGAAGTGATCCGTGCGATGATCAATCTGGCAAAGACATTGGATGTTGAGGTCCTTGCAGAGGGAATTGAAACAAAAGAACAAGAAGAAATCTTATATAAACTAGGATGTCGGTATGCACAGGGATATTTCTATGGAAAACCTGCACCAGACATTGATTTTGAATAAAAGGAGGCTGAAATTATGAAAATATATGATTTAGTTATTATAGGTTCCGGACCAGCTGGAATGTCTGCAGCAATCTATGCACAGAGAGCAATGCTTGATTTTGTTGTGATCGAGAAAGAATACATGCCGGGAGGACAGGTTGTGCAGACTTATGAGGTTGACAACTATCCTGGAATTCCAAAGACAAATGGAATGGATCTTGGATTAAAATTTTCAGAGCATGCCAAAGAACTTGGGGCAGAGAGTATTGTTGGAGAAGTCAAAGAAATTAATGCAGATGATGAGATCAAGGAGATTGTTCTTAAGAATGGAGATATCTTAAAGACAAAGACGATCATTCTTGCAACCGGAGCAGTGCATCAGACATTAGGTGTGGAAGGTGAAGAAAAGCTAAAAGGAATGGGAGTTTCTTATTGTGCAACATGTGACGGAGCATTTTTCAGAGATAAAGTGACAGCTGTTGTTGGTGGAGGAAATGTTGCATTAGAAGATGCATTATTCTTAAGCCGTATGTGTAAAAAAGTTTATCTGATCCATCGAAGAGACGAATTTCGAGGAGCAAAGATCCTTCAGGATGAAGTAAAAAAGAATGAGAAGATTGAAATTTTATGGAATACGATCTTGACAAAAATCGATGGAGAAGAAGTTGTTCAAAGTATACAACTACAAGATGTAGATAACCATGTGGATAAGTCACTAGATGTTGATGGAATCTTCATTGCGGTAGGGACAAAACCAGCTTCCAACCTTTTGTCTGGAAAGTTATCAACAGACGAAAAAGGGTATATTCTGGCAGGAGAAGATGGAGTTACAAACCTTCCAGGAATTTTTGTTGGTGGAGATGGAAGAAGCAAAAATCTGCGTCAGGTGGTGACAGCAGTTTCAGATGGAGCCAATTGTGTATACTCAGTGGAGCGATATCTTCAGAATGCCTAATTTTCAGACAATTCGACACATTTTTTTATAGTGACTCATAAATTAAAAATCAACCGCTTTTTGACGATTTGTGCTAGTTGTATAACAAAAAGCAGGTTGATTTTTTAGTGGAAAAATTACGCACATATTGCTCACAAAATACCCACAAAGTTATCCACATAGACAAATGGCATATTTTAGCCAAAAATGAGTTACCCACAGAGTTATCCACATTATCCACATCCATAATTCGACAAAAACGAACTGTGGATAAGTCGAAAAAGAAACATATGTTTTGTTCACTATTTATAAAAAGATTTTGTTTTCTTAAGAAGAATTATATGTTATAATGAATTCATACAAAAAAGGTAAAGGAGATGGGAGCCATGAAATTCATTATTAGTGGAAAGAACATTGAAGTTACAGAAGGTATCAAAGCAGCAATTGAAGAGAAACTCGGACGTCTCGACAAATATCTTGTTGACGATACGATCGTGAATGTAACATTAAGTGTTCAGAAGGGAAGACAGAAGATAGAAGTTACCATTCCTATGAAAGGGCACATTATCCGTGCTGAAGAAGGCAGTGAAGACATGTATGTATCTATTGACCTGGTAGTTGATGTCATTGAACGCCAGATCCGCAGATATAAAACAAGACTTATGAATCAGAAACATGATGGAACAAGCTTCAAACAGGAGTTTATGGATCAGGAAGACGATGTGGAAGATGATGAGATCAGAATCATCCGAAGCAAGAAGTTTGCGATCAAACCAATGGACGTAGAAGAAGCTTGTGTACAGATGGAATTATTAGGACATGATTTCTTTGTATTCCGCAATGCTGATACATTTGAAGTCAATGTTGTATATAAGAGAAAAGGAAATACATACGGACTGATCGAACCTGAATTTTAGAAGATCGGAAAATGGAGGAGATCCTTAGTGATAAGGATCTCCTTTTTTGATGCCAAGATCACAAAAAGTTTATATTTT
>ERZ1035025.92-NODE-92-length-61910-cov-85.050053_pt1 | contig 61910 bp, 50 predicted proteins | sample MGYA00520619_ERZ1035025 | MGnify/ENA primary metagenome ERZ1035025 (study PRJEB33766, sample SAMN09781742) | gut metagenome | biome: gut microbiome | host: Homo sapiens | place: Madagascar | study: EMG produced TPA metagenomics assembly of the PRJNA485056 data set...
AATGCTCAATTCAGTTGTTTGCTTCCCTAATTAAGTTTTCGGACGGCCTCCCCCAGATTCCACTTGATTCCTCCATTCTGACCTGCTACATAGTTACAGAGCGGGATGCCGGGATGGCTGAGGTTGGAAAGATAAAGCGGCTGATCCTCAACAAACTGCGGGCAGGTGAAGGTATCCCCCTTTGCCAGCTTGCTGTTGATGCTATCCACAACCTCAAAGGTATCATAGCCCCGGTACATGATGGAAAGCACTCTGCCCGGGCACCAGGTCAATCTCACCAGTTCCCCCTTCTGCAAGGCATCCGCTATAAGCTTACTCTTCACGAAGAAGCGGCTGGAAGACATAACTTCGTTTCCACCCGAAAAAGCCTCCCAGTCGGAATAACCTATCATACGGGAAAGCAAATTAAGATTATACTTGCTCGGTTTGCATGGCGAAGCCACATATCCCCACATACGCTTCAGGGTACTCACCGAGATGGTCTCGTTGGTATAGCCCTCTATCTGGCGGGAGAGAAATTCAAAGTCTTTAGGTGTCTTGACGGATCTTCCCACCAAGGTTTCCACTTCCTGCTTCAAGCGCTCGAAATCTTCTGGATTATAATTATCTGTCATTTTCTATTCCTTTCTTTTTTGCAGCAAAGATACACATTTTTTCCCACTCTCAATCATTCTTTTTTCATTTTCTTCATCAGTCTTTGAAAATGAACCAATTTGAACCAATGCTATCTCAAAAGTTTTTCGTAATTTTGCAGCACAAATAGAAAAACTAGGATATGACAATCCATCTATCAAACATAACCAAATAGGAAACAACTCCTATTCCGGGACAGAATCTTCGCTAAGAACGGTACATAGATAGGCTCTCCTCCCAATATTTTAAGGTAGGAGAGCCTTTTTCCTTAAAAAAGTTGGGCGATTAAGAAAAAAATCGTATCTTTGCCCCATATCTATCAATACGGAAAGTAGAAATCTTAAAATTACAGATTATGAATAGAATTTATCCTACTCTCAGTTTCATATTGCTGCTCGGTTTGCATGCAACACCAAGCTTTTCGCAGAACGATGACTTTGTGAAACAGTTCCAGCAATCAAGACAGGCGATGCTGGATGATTACAACAAGTTCCGCAACACCATACTTACCGACTACGATAAGTATATGCAAGGCGTATGGAAAGAATACAAGAAGTTTAAGGGAGATGTGCGCTCGCAGGTGCCTAAGCCTAAGACGCCACCAACATATACAGCTCCGAAACAGCCAGAGAAACCGGTTACCGTGAAGCCAAAGATGCCGGTAAGCCCAATCCTGATTCCGGAAACTCCTGCAGAACCGGAGACTCCGAAGAAGCCAGATCCAAAGGCTCCTACCGTCCGTCCAAAAATAGAGCCGGTGAAGAAGCCGAAACTGCCAGAGGTAAAGCCTGATATTCCAGACATCGAATACACCGGTTCGGGTATCGAACTGCCGCTGATGCCTGCCGTAGCAGCCGTGCCAGTCATGCCTGCCCTGCCAAACGTGCCTCACGTCAACATTCCGGCAAGCAAGCAGACCATCGACGTCAACTTCTATGGCGCAAACCTGCAGATGCAAAAGGCAACCCGACTCGCTTCCATGAGCATCAGCTCTACAGATGATGTGGTGAACTACTGGAAGAATCTCAAGCAATCAGACCTCAAGGAAGTAACCCAGGCTTTCGCCACCGAATCACGCAAGATGGGACTCAGCGACTGGGGTTCTGCCATGCTCGTAGAGAAATACATCGATACCGCCATGCCAAACGCCAGCCAGAATGAGAAGATCATCGCTTCACAGTATGTGCTTGCCAACTGTGGCTACAACGTACGCCTTGCCCTATGCGGCAACCACGTGGTGATGCTCATCCCTTACGTGGAGCACGTATTCGAGAAGTCGTACCTTAATATCGACGGCAAGCGCTACTACATCTATCCGAACGTAGAGGATGAAGGATCCTTCCGTTCCTGCGAACTGCCTAAGGGCGCAGAGCTGGGTAAGGACATGGGACTGAGATTCACCGGCAAGACCGTGATTGGCGATGAAGCCAAGCCGTTCAGATACGAAGCTGCGGGCATCACCCTGCAGGGCGAAGTACCAACCGGCGTCATGCCGCTGCTCGATGAATATCCTATCATAGATATTCCTACCGTAGCCGCATCTGTAGTAGATAAGAGTCTGCGCGACGATGTGGTGAAGCAGATCAGAGCACAGGTACAGGATCTCGGCGAACAGGAAGCAGCCAACCGCATCCTGCGATTCATACAGATGGGATTCCCATACGCTACCGATGATGAGCAGTTCCATCGCGAGAAGTATTTCTACTTCGAGGAAAGTCTCTACTATCCTAAGAACGACTGCGAAGACCGCGCCATCTTCTATGCCTATCTGGTACACGAGATACTCGGACTCGATGTACATCTCATCCAGTTCACAGGACACGAATGTACAGCCGTAGCCTTCCATGAGCCGGTAGAGAACGGAACCTCATACGAGTACAAGGGCAAGAAGTTCTACATCTGCGACCCGACCTACATCGGAGCCAAGATCGGTAAGTGCATGCCTAGCTATGCCAAGGAATCACCACAGATAGAAATATGGTATTGATACATATATAATAAGGTATAAACACCTGATATAAGCAATAAACGCAAATAGCCGCATCTCACGCGAGATGCGGCTATCTGCATAATTGAAGCGTAACTCTATCATATTCTATTCATATTCAATGATATTCTCAAACTGATTCCATACAGAATTGCGATAAGCATCGAAGCTGCCTTTGGGAACATACAGGATGACACGCTTGAAATCAGATTCACTGAAGACATCCTGAATCCTGGTCTTCCAGATGGCATTGCCGATGACTGGCGGCAAGGCGCTTCGGAAACAGATGCTGTGCAGATTCGGACTGTTCTCCACCATCTGCTTCATCACATGGAACTTGGTATCTGGGAATACCAGTTTCCTCAGATCAGGCTGATTGGCAAACGCCTTCTTTTCGATTTCATCTATCTTATAGGTCATTCCCTGGAAGTTCACTGTTTTAGGCACCTCGATGCAGGAATCCTTGGAATTGGCAGCCCTGACCGACACGACTCCACCGCCCCACGACTTATAAGCCAGGTTTCCCACCTTAAACTCTGCCACCACATCGTATCCACGAGGAGGCTCGTTCACCTTATTATATATAACCACCCCCGTAGTACATGCAGCCAATATTCCCGAAGAAATCCAGAAGGCAAGCAGGTTGCGATGCAGAGAATGAATATGCTGGCGCATGGCGGTCATGTTGGGATATCGCTCCTCCAACGGACGGAGGCAACGCTTCAATCCCAGCCGATAAGAGAAATTCAGCCTCATCTTATCTAGGATAACGCCCACGCTGTAGATATCATTGCGCACATCGGTAGGTCCGCCCTTCTGCTGTTCGGGAGAAACATATCCATCTGTTCCCGCCGGTTCCTTCAGCACGGCATAACTGTCGGCATCAGCCAATCCGAAATCTATCAGCTTCAGCACACTCCCATTGCGGGTAACCATCATGTTGGAAGGTTTCAGGTCGCGATGCACCACCTGCATGTCGTGTACAAACTCAAGTACCACGAGCAGCTGGTTGGCGATATGCACCCTTTCCGCCATGGAATGATGTTGCAGGAGCCACTCTTCCAGAGTCACTCCATCTATCCATTCCATCACGAGGCATTTGCCATATCCTTCCACTTCTTCGAGACCCATTACCTCGGCAACTCCGGGATGCTGGACATGCTTCATGATATCGAATTCCTTCTGAAGCAAGCTCTGATACACCTCGCTATTGCGCACAGCGGGAGCGAGCGCCTTCAAGATCCACCACCTGCCATCACGCTTGGCACGGATAAGGATATTAAAGCCACTAGCCGAGATTTCTGTCATGTTGCTGAACTGCGCAGAAGTCGTTTCTGAGGGAGGGAAATAAAAACCCGATACTTGCTCCATGCATGCAAAGATACAACATTTTATAGAAACCCACACTATTTTTTCAAATTTTATCTCCTTTTTGAACAGAATCATGGTGATAAATCATCAAAAAGTCGTATCTTTGCAGCCGAAATTGCAATTTTATATATAATTCATGAAGATTCTAGTAACGGGTGCGTCGGGCTTTATCGGCAGTTACATCGTAGAAGAAGCCTTGCGACAAGGCATGGAAACCTGGGCGGCAGTACGCCCTACCAGTTCCAGAAAATACCTGCAAGACGAGCGCATTCATTTCATCAACCTCAATCTTTCTTCAGAGGAAGAGTTGGAGAAGGAACTCGCTCCACACGAGTTCGACTATATAGTGCATGCAGCTGGCGCTACCAAGTGTTTGCATGCAGAGGATTTCTATAAGGTAAACACCGAGGGCACCAAGCACCTGGTGAATGCCATCCTGCATCTGGGGATGCCCATCAAGCGATTTGTCTTCGTCAGCTCGCTCAGCATCTTTGGAGCCATCCGCGAGGAGCAGCCTTATCAGGAAATCTGCGAGAACGATGTGCCTAAGCCTAATACGGCATACGGCAAGAGCAAGCTTGCCGCAGAGCGCTATCTCGACAGCATCGGCAACAACTTCCCTTATATCATCCTGCGCCCTACCGGCGTATATGGTCCAAGAGAAAAAGACTATTTCCTCATGGCGCAGAGCATCAGACAGCACGTGGATTTTGCTGTAGGATTCAAGCGCCAGGACATCACCTTCGTGTATGTTCAGGATGTGGTGCAGGCTGTTTTCCTTGCCCTAGACCATGGTATGAACGGCAGGAAATACTTCCTCAGCGATGGCGAAGTTTACCAGTCGGAAGCTTTCAGCGACCTGATTCATAAGGAATTGGGCAATCCATGGATGTTGCGCATCAAGGCTCCTATCTGGGTGCTCCGCATCGTAACCTTCTTTGGCGAGTATCTCGGCAGAATGACCGGTAGGATGTCGGCACTGAACAATGACAAGTATAACATTCTGAAACAGCGCAACTGGCGTTGTGACATCGAACCTGCCATGGACGAGCTGGGCTATCATCCCCACTACCCTCTGTCAAGAGGTGTAAAGCTTGCCATCAAGTGGTACAAGGATAACGGATGGCTGTAATAAAATTAAAAATCAATAATGATAAAAGATTATTTTAAGATAGAAAAGAACCCCAAGAAGGGACTCCTGCCACTGGAATGGGTGATGCTGGGCTATATGGCGATAACAGTCTTCACCATGCTCTTTACCTTTACCAAGGTAGTGAATCCGGAGTCGATGCTTTGGGGCAGATTGAGAATTCTGGTCATGACCCTCGCCCTTTGGGGCGTATATCGCATGATTCCATGCAGGATAACGAAGATGGTACGCATCATGGCGCAGATTGCCCTGCTTGCCTGGTGGTATCCAGATACTTACGAGATCAACCGCATGTTCCCCAACCTCGACCATATCTTTGCGGGATGGGAACAGGATCTCTTCGGATGCCAGCCCGCCCTGCTCTTTGCCAAGGCACTGCCCTGGGCGGTGGTGAGCGAACTGATGTCGATGGGATACTTCATGTATTATCCGATGATAGCAGCGGTAGTACTCTACTATTTCTTCTGCAGATACTACGAGGCAGAAAGGATTAGCTTTGTACTGCTTGCCAGCTTCTTCATCTACTATCTCATCTACATCTACGTGCCGGTGGTAGGACCAACGTTCTACTTCGACGCCGTGGGAGTACAGGATATTGCCAAGGGCATCTTCCCGGCAATGGGCGATTACTTCAGCACCCATACCAACTGTCTGCCAACCCCAGGCTATACCGACGGAATCTTCTACCAGCTCGTAGAGGATGCCAAGGAAGCAGGAGAGCGACCTACCGCCGCCTTCCCGAGTTCGCACGTGGGCGTAAGTACCATCTGCATGCTCCTTGCCTGGCACAGCAGAAACCGCAAGCTGCTCTTCACCATGCTGCCATTCTACATCTTCCTGTGTATGGCTACCGTGTATATCCAGGCGCATTATCTCATCGATGCCATCGCCGGATGGATCTCTGCCGTAGTCATCTACTTCATGCTGATGGCAGTTTCAAAGAATATGAAATGATGCGGCATGGAAGATACAGGAAAGAAATCATATTTAATACATCAAACATAAATTAGAATTCATCTAGAACAATGAAGAAACTGTTTATTGAAACTTATGGCTGCCAGATGAACGTGGCAGACAGTGAGGTAGTTGCCTCTGTGATGCAGATGGCAGGCTACGAGATTTGTGAGAAAGAAGAAGAGGCTGATGCCATCTTCCTGAACACCTGCAGTATCCGCGAGAATGCGGAAAACAAGATTTACCATCGCCTCGACACCCTCCATGCTGAGCAGAAGAAGGGAAGGAAGGTGATTCTCGGCGTATTGGGCTGTATGGCAGAGCGAGTAAAGGATGACCTCATCCAGAACCACTATGCCAACCTGGTCTGTGGACCAGACAGCTATCTCAATCTGCCGGATATGATTGCGCAGTGCGAGATGGGTACCAATGCCATCAATATTGAACTTTCAAAGACCGAGACTTACCGTGACATCGTGCCTCAGCGCATCGGTGGCAACAGAGTGAGCGGTTTCGTAAGCATCATGCGTGGTTGCAACAATTTCTGCCACTACTGCATCGTGCCTTATACCCGTGGACGTGAGCGCAGCCGTGATGCAGAGAGCATCCTGCGAGAGGTGCGCGACCTGCACGAGCGTGGCTTCAAGGAGGTTACCCTGCTGGGACAGAACGTGAACAGTTACGGTCTCTCTCCATCGGGCAAGCGCGAGGAAGGCAGTCTTTCCTTCGCCGAACTCCTGCACATGGTAGCCCAGGCTGTACCGGATATGCGAGTACGCTTCACCACCTCTAACCCAGAGGATATGACCGAGGACATCCTCCACGCCATCGCCGAAGAGCCAAACCTCTGCAAGCACATCCACTTCCCTGCACAGAGCGGAAGCAACAAGATTTTGAAGCTGATGAACCGCAAATACACCCGTGAGGAATATCTGCAGCGCATCGCCGACATCAAGCGCATCATCCCAGGCTGCGGCATCACCACCGACATCTTCGTGGGTTATCACGACGAAACCGAGGAAGACCATCAGGAAACCCTCTCGCTGGTGAAGGAAGTAGGCTTCGACAGCGCCTTCATGTTCAAGTATTCAGAGCGCCCGGGCACCTACGCAGCCAAGCATCTGCCAGACAACGTTTCTGAGGAAACCAAGATAGCCCGCCTCAACGAGCTCATCAAGCTGCAGACCGAGGTGAGTGCCGAGCAGAACAAGAAGGATGAGGGCAAGGAATTCACCATCCTCATCGAGAACTTCAGCAAGCGCAGCCGTGAGCAGATGATGGGTCGTACCGAACAGAACAAGGCTGTGGTCATCGACAAGGGCAACCACCACATCGGAGAGTTCGTAAAGGTCCGCATCACCGGTTCTACCTCTGCTACCCTCTTCGGAGAGGAAGTAAAGGAGTAAGGATGCTCCCTCTAAAAGAGTAAGAATGCTTCTTCTGAAAAAGATGTGAAAATTACCCAATCACTCCCTAAAGAAGAAAAAACGGAGCCAAAACGACTCTTCTATAAGAAAAAACTGAATAAAAGTCAAGAAAGACCGCCAAAAGTTTGGCGGTCTTCCTTAAAAACACTATATTTGCACCTATGAAGGAATTTTTGCAAATCTTACGACGATTCGTCCCTCCCTACAAGAAATATCTGGGGCTCTCTGTTCTGTTCAATATCCTGTCAGCGGTATTGAACATCTTTTCGTTTGCAGCCTTGATACCAATCCTGCAGATTCTCTTCCAGGTAGATGGCGGTATCCGTGCCAACGACTATATGGAATGGGATGGCACGCTTGGCAGCATCAAGGAAGTGGCAACCAATAACCTGTACTATTATATCCAGGAGTTCATCGTGGCGCACAGTGCTTCTCTGGCACTTCTGGTTATCGGCTTGTTCCTTGCCTTCATGACATTCCTCAAGACGGGAGCCTATTTCCTGTCTTCAGCCACCATCATCCCTATCCGTACGGGTATTGTTCGCGATATCCGCAACCAGCTCTACCAGAAGATTACCTCGCTTTCGCTGGGCTTCTTCAGCGAGGAGCGCAAGGGAGATATCATCGCCCGAATGAGCGGTGATGTGCAGGAAGTAGAGAACAGCATCATGTCGTCGCTCGATATGCTCTTCAAGAATCCTATTCTCATTCTCTTCTATTTCATCACACTCATCTGCATCAGCTGGCAGCTCACCCTCTTCACCATCCTCTTTGTGCCACCATTCGGCTGGTTCATGGGTGTTGTGGGAAAGAAACTGAAGGCACAAAGTACCGAGGCACAGTCGCTTTGGAGTGATACGATGAGTATGGTAGAGGAGACCTTGGGCGGATTGCGCATCATCAAGGCTTTTTGTGCTGAAGATAAGATGAACTGGCGCTTCAACCAGGTGAATAGCAGTTATCGCGACAACATCATGCGCGTAAACATCCGTCAGCAGATGGCTCACCCGATGAGTGAGTTCCTGGGAACCATCCTCATCGTGGTAGTATTGTGGTTTGGCGGTATCCTGGTTCTGGATTACGGCAGAATCGATGGTCCTACCATCATCTTCTACCTCGTGATGCTCTACAGCATCATCAACCCGCTGAAGGAATTCTCCAAGGCGAGTTACAATATCCCAAAGGGATTGGCAAGCATGGAACGTATCGACAAGATTCTGAAAGCCGAGATCGAAATCAAGGACAAGGAGAACCCTGAGCATATCAGCAGTTTCGAGCATCAGATAGAGTTCCGCCACGTATCTTTCGCCTATACCGATCATCAGAACGATGAGCTGGTTTATGTATTGAAGGATATCAACCTGGTGATTCCTAAGGGAAAGACCATCGCACTGGTGGGACAGAGCGGTAGCGGAAAGAGTACGATGCTCGACCTAATTCCTCGCTACTACGATGTACAGGAGGGCGAGGTGCTCATCGACGGCATCAATGTGAAAGACCTTGCCGTACACGATCTCCGCCAGCTGATAGGTAATGTAAACCAGGAGGCAATCCTCTTCAATGCCAGCTTCAAGGACAACATCCGCTTCGGCAAGACAGATGCTACCGATGAAGATATCGCCAATGCGGCAAAGATAGCCAATGCCTACGAGTTCATTACCAAGTCGGAACATGGTTTCGATACCGGAATCGGTGATCGTGGCGGCAGACTCTCCGGAGGTCAGCGCCAGCGTGTGAGCATCGCCCGTGCCATCCTCAAGAATCCTCCTATCCTTATCCTCGACGAGGCTACCTCTGCTCTCGATACTGAGAGCGAGCGCCTGGTACAGGATGCCCTGGAGAGATTGATGAAGACCCGTACCACCGTGGCTGTCGCCCACCGACTGAGTACCATCAAGCATGCCGATGAAATCTGTGTACTGCACGAGGGTAGGATTGTGGAGCGTGGTACCCACGATGAACTGATTAGAAAAGACGGATATTACAAGAAGTTGCATGACATGCAGCAGGTGTAATTGAGTAAAGAGTTAATAGTTAAGAATTTATAGTTTTACAGATGGTTAAGATTGTTTATGCATTCTTTTATGCGATATCGCTGCTGCCATTCAGGCTGCTCTATTGCATTGCCGATTTCGAGTACTTCATGATGTATCGCGTCATCAAGTACCGCAGGGGTATTGTGCGTAAGAATCTCACCACCTCTTTTCCTGAGAAATCAGAAGAAGAGATTATCGACATCGAGAAGAAGTTCTATCGCTGGTTCAGCGATTACTTCTTCGAGGCTGTAAAACTGCTCAGCATCAGTGACAAGGAGTTGCACCAGCGATTCCAGGTCATCAACAGCGAGGAAGTGGAGCAATGTTTCCTGGAAGGTCAGAACGTGGCAGCTATCCTGGGCCATTACTGCAACTGGGAGTGGCTCTCATGCGTGGGTATCGAACTGCCCAAGTCACGCAAGATAGGCCTCATCTATCACCCTCTGCGTAACCATGCCTTCGACGAGCTCTTCAAGCGCATCCGTTCTCACGAGGAGAATGGCGTGGTGGTGCCCAAGAAAGAAATCCTCCGCTATCTGGTGGATTACAAGCGCAAGGGCATCATGAACATCTTCGGCTACATCAGCGACCAGGGTCCCAAGTGGGAGAACATCCACCTGTGGCTTCCTTTCCTCAACCATCCCGAAACCCCAGTGTTTACTGGCGGCGAGAGAATCATGAGAAAGATGAACGATGCCGTGTTCTATGTAGAGATGTCCCGCCCTAAGCGCGGCTACTACACGGCAACATACAAACTCATCACCCGCAATCCGAACTCTCTGCCGGAGCACGAGATTACCCGTCGCTTCTTTCAGATGCTGGAAGAAACCATCCGCAAGAATCCACCTTATTATTTATGGACGCATAACAGATGGAAGCGAACCAGGGAGGAGTTTGACAAGCGATATGAAGTGGTGAAGGGGAAAGTTGTGCCAAGAGAATAGAGTTGTTCCAAAAGACTAGAGTTTATCTTAATAATAGAAAGGGTTACAAGATGATAGAAGCCAAAAGAGTACCTTATGGAGTCTCTGATTTCCTGAGAGTTATCAGAGAAAATCAGTATTACGTAGATAAGACTATGTATATTCCGTTGTTGGAGGCTCAACCCGACAACCTGATATTCATTCGCCCTCGCCGCTTCGGCAAGAGCCTGTTCCTCAGTATGCTTGAAGCTTACTATGACTGCAAGCTAAAAGACCAGTTCCAGGAAATCTTCGGAGGTCTCTGGATTGGCAGTCAGCCTACCCCACAACAGGGTAAGTATCAGGTACTGACGCTCGATTTCTCGCAGGTAGGAGGAAACATCGACAACCTGGAAGAGCGCTTCAACTCATATTGCAATATCTGCTTTGACGCTTTCATCAACAGATATGCACAATTCTACGATGAAACAACCAGAAAGGCTGTTCTTGCAGAGGATGTAGCATCCAACAAGCTTGCTACAATCCAAAAATACGCAAAAGAACAGAATTATCAGCTGTATCTCATCATTGATGAATACGACAACTTCACCAATACCGTGCTCAACGAGCAGGGCGAAGAAGTGTATCATGCGATGACGCATGCCAGCGGTTTCTACCGCGACTACTTCAAGAAGTTCAAGGGCTCATTCGCCAAGATTTTCATGATGGGTGTAAGCCCTGTAACACTAGACGATGTTACCAGCGGCTTCAACATCGGCTGGCATATATCAACCAAGCCTGAGTTTGACAAGATGCTGGGCTTCAGCACAGAAGATGTGCGAGCCATGTTTACCCGTTATCGTGATGCGGGACAGATACCGGCAGATAGCAATATCGAGGCAATGATAGAAGAAATAAAGCCGTGGTATGACAATTATTGCTTCTCAGCGGCATGCTTAAACAGCAAGGTTAGGGTTTTCAATTGTGATATGGTGTTATATTATCTCCGTAACTACATGGACGATGGTAAAGCCCCAAAACAGATGATAGACCCCAACACGAAGACCGACTACAACAAGATGAAGCGACTGCTCCAGCTCGACAAGCTAGACGGCAACCGCAAGGGCATCATCCGCAGGATTACGGAGGAAGGCAGCATCGTATCGAATCTATACGAAACCTTCCCTGCCAGTGAAATCGTGAAGCCGGAATACTTCCCAAGCCTGCTGTTCTATTACGGCATGCTTACCATCAAGGATACTTTCGGCGACCAGTTGCTCTTGGGAATCCCGAACAACAATGTCCGCCGTCAATATTATGGCTATCTGCAGGAGCAATATCAGGAAATCAACCATATCAACCTGAATGAGTTTGGTTATATGCTCACCTGCATGGCGTTTTATGGAAAATGGGAAGATGTCTTGGGCTTTATGTCGAAGGCTTACGCCGAAGTGGCATCAGTAAGAGATGGTATCGAAGCCGAGCGCAACCTGCAAGGTTTCTTTATGGCATATCTCTACCTGAGCAGCTATTACATTACGGCTCCCGAGCTTGAGTTGAATCACGGCTATTGCGATTTCTTCCTCTTACCCGACCTAACCCACTATCCTACCAAGCATAGCTACATCATCGAACTGAAGATGTTGCCAGCCAAGGATTTCGAGGCAAAAGCCGAGGCACAATGGCAGGAAGCAGTAGAACAGATCAATCGGTATGCCGAAGCACCAAGAATAGAAGTCTTGCGCCAAGGCACGACATTGCATAAAATCATCATCCAGTTTGCCGGATGGGAAATGAAACGAATGGAAGAAGTATAAACTTGCACATCTAATCAATAGGCTATATGAAGGAAAGAAGATTATGTTATATCAGCCGCACTTATTACAATCAGACAAGTGCTGGCAACAAGGCAAAGACAGATTACGAAAAGGTGCTGCACTCGATGGGGGCAGCAAGCATCGGCTTGCCTTGCAAAATCGACAACAATAAATTCCTGGCCTTCTTCTATAACCTGGCGAGTACCCTCATCGCCTGCTCTCGCATACAGAAAGGAGATGTCATCGTACTGCAATATCCTGTAAAGAAATATTTTTCCTTCATCTGCAAGATGGCACACCTCAAAGGAGCCAAGACCATTTCCCTGATTCATGATTTGGGCAGTTTCCGACGAAAGAAACTAACCGTAGCCCAGGAATTGAAACGCCTGAGCCACACCGACTATATCATCGCCACCAACCAGGCGATGAAACTGTGGCTTGAGCAACAAGGCTTGGAAAAGCCTATCGGAGCCCTGGGATTCCATGATTATCTGTCGCCATCCGTTGCAGCAGACAAGAAGCACCAGCCCAACAAGGTATGGAATATCGTATATGCTGGCTCACTCAACCTGCGCAAAAACGCCTTTATCCTGAAGATGCAGGAACTGGATTACCAGTTTAAGTTTCATCTTTATGGAAACATGGAAGATTATGATGCCGTGGCAAAAGACAAGAACATCGTATGGCACGGCTTTATGAATGCCGACGATTTCATCAAGCAAGTGCATGGAAACTTCGGTTTGGTATGGGATGGAGATTCCCTGGAAGAATGCCATGGCGACTTCGGAAGCTATCTGAAATACAACACCCCGCACAAGGCATCCTTCTACCTGCGTGCCGGATTACCTATCATCGTATGGAAAGAATCTGCCATTGCTCCGCTTGTAGAAGAGAGGGGAGTGGGATTTGCCATCAACTCCCTGAAAGAACTTCCTGGGCGCCTAGCCAGCATTTCGGAAGAAGAATATGCCGGTATGCTTGCCCAAACAAAGCAGATGGCGATAGCTATTAACAATGGCGAGAATCTGAAAAACGCTATTCAGGAATGTTCGCTTTAGAAATCCTCAACAGTAAGTTTTTAACATAAAAAGTCGATGAACAATGAAGAATATATTAATAGACTTTACACGATTAGCGGAAAAGTGCGGCTTTGGTGAAATCGCAGACAACTACAGCCAGCAGCTCATCAGCATTTCCGACATACAGGATATGCACTTCATCTTCCTGGTAAAGGAGAAGCATAAAGGATTTGCCGGAAACAACCTGGATTATGTATCAGTGGAACATCTGGCACATGATTTAAGGAAGCTCAACAAGAAAATTGATTTGTGGCATTCCACAGACCAATTGTTCATCAAGCGCAAACACAAAAAGGGGATGAAGAACATCCTGACTATCCATGACCTCAACTTCCTGCACGAGAAGAAAGGTATCCATCGCCTGAAAACCCTCTGGAAGATGAAATGGCATATCAGACGTTCTGACTATATCACCGTCATCTCTGAATATGTAAAAGATGACCTGCTGAACCATATCGATATAGGCAACAAACCATTGGATGTGATTTATAATGGCATCAAAGATACGGATCTGGAGCTGCAGAAGAAGCCGGAATACATCAAAGACGACAAGAAGTTCTTCTTTACCATCGGTCAGACCAGAGCCAAGAAGAATTTCAAGACTCTGATTCCGATGATGAAGTTCCTTCCGGAATATAAACTCTATATCTGCGGAAAGCCTTATAGCAAGCACTATTACGAACTGCAGAGAATCAAGGAAGAATGGGGTACGGAGAATGTAATCTTTACAGGAGAAATCAGCAATGCCGAGAAAAACTGGATGTATGCCCACTGTGAAGCCTTCCTCTTCCCTAGCCTTTTAGAGGGATTCGGACTCCCGGTACTGGAAGCCATGAGATTCAACGCCAAGGTCTTCTCTTCCAGATTCACCAGTCTGCCAGAGGTATGTAAGAACCATGCCACCTATTTCGACTCCTATGTTCCGGAAGAGATGGCGGCTACCGTAAAGGCTGGTATCGCCCAATGGAGCAAAGACTCGGAAGAGGCAAAAGCTGCCAGGGAATATTCGCTAGGCTATACTTACAGCAAATATACCCAAACCTACATCAACCTGTATAAGAAGATGTTAGGCATATAAGATATATGATATGACATATAAGATATGGCATGTAGTAAGATATGCCCTTCTCACTTTTTGAAAAGGGCATATCTTACTACATGCCATAAATGCTTGATCTTAATCTCGATGAATCGTCCCAGTTTTCTCTTTCGCCAACTACCCGCAACGCGATGCACTCCTATCGTCTCGCTATCCACCGGATAATGATTGTTGGGAGCAACAAGATGCGTAGGATAAACCGTCAAGCCAGGCATCACCTGCTTTTCGTCCTTCATCTGCCATCCGAAAGACTTCGCCACAGCCGACATCGTATAAGGTGAAATCGTATCATTGAAAGAGCCATCCGGATTCTTGAAATGGCGGTTCTGATAATATTCAAACATCTTCTGGCAGAACGCATTGCCCGCAGTACCCATAAAGAAGGCTGCCTGCAAGCCAAACTCCTCTTTATCCTTCTCGTTGAAAGTGGCAAAGCCATCCTCTGGAAGAATCTCATCAAAACGACGATGCAGATAGATATCGCTATCCATATAAATACCACCTTCTTTGTAAACGGCATAGAATCGCACAACATCGGCAGCGAAAGCCCACTTTCGGGCCTCCAGGGCCTCATCGATAAAGGCACAGCCGATAGACTTTGCCGCAGCATAATCCCAAACTTTAACTACATAGTCGGGCATCAGGCACTTCCATGTATCCAAACAAACCTTTATCTCTACAGGATAAGGGTCATTGCTAAACCAGCAAAGGTGAATGAGTTTTGGTGTCATCTCTATTATTCTCTTTTTCTGCAAAGGTACGAAAAACTATCCAAAGAGCAAAAAAAATCCCGGAATATTTGCCATACTCAATTATGTTTAGTACCTTTGCACCTATACACAATATAAGCTTTAACATTTATTGTTTATCTTGCATGCAAGATAATGGCAACAAGGATGTTATAATATATAGAAAGTAAGAAGTAAAGAAAGAACAAAAAGTCAAAAGAAAGTAATATAAAAGGATAAAAGCAGTTATGAATAAGAAGCAATTGAAAATTGTAACAGGAGTAGCTATTGCAGTTCTAATCGTATCCATCATTCCCATGTTATGGATAAGCCAGTATCTTCATCCATTTGCGGATGATTATGTCTTTGGTGCAGAAGTATATAAGATTTGGAATGAGACCCATTCATTTCCGGCTTGCGTTCAGACAGCCTGGAATGTAGCAATGACGATGTATCATACATGGCAGGGCACCTATTCCGCCTGCTTTCTCATGGCTCTACAACCAGGAGTATTCGGCCAATATTGGCTTGGAACATTCATCTTGATTTCCAGTTTGGTGACCTCCACTTACACCTTATTATATATGGTTATGCGAAAATTACTCCATTCGTCCAGATTGGAATATCTCTTCGTATCTACCCTCTTCGTTCTGATGACCATCCAGTTTACATGGTCATACTACGATGCATTCTATTGGTATAACGGGGCGATGTACTACACTTTATTCTATAGCATGTCTCTGTTTTTAGCATCTCTGCTCATAGGATATCAATTAAGTAGTTCCAAGTTCAAGAAAGCCCTTATCAGAGGGGCTTCCATCGTTCTATCCATCATCATTGCCGGCGGAAACTTCGTGTCAGGACTTGGCATGGGAGCGATTCTGTTTGCAGCCATTCTCATCATGAAGATGGAACAAAGAAGATGGCCACGTTTATATATTACTATTCTCGCCATCTATGGCATCGCCTTCCTTTTCAGCGTGTTGGCTCCTGGTAATGCGTTCAGACAAGTTACCATAGAAAGCAAGCCAAATGTTGTCGTTGCATTCTTCATGGCAATAGGAAAGAGCTTCGAGTTCTTATCAGAATCCATCAATATCGCTCAAATTCTGATGTTGATGCTTCTTAGCCCTACCCTTATCAAGGCGGCAAGTAGCTCGAGATTCAAGTTCTCTCACCCTTGGCTATGCATCCTGATTACCGTTACGCTTTACAGTTCATTCTTCTTCGCCCACAGCTATGCCATGGGAACAAGAGGACCGGGCAGAGTACAGAATATCTATTCGTATATACACCTGTGGCTCATCTGCATCAACATTTATTATCTTTCTGGAGCTGTTCTGAGAAAAGCTGAGGCAAAAGCGCCATTAAGTTCTGCCATTATAGATTTCGTAACGGCATCTAAGAAGAAATATGCCAACTCGCTGCAGTATGCGCCATATTGTGCCATTGTCATCTTGATATTATCCGTAAGTCTCAAGGAAAGGACAACCAACAGAACCGTTTCACTTATGCTGAAAGGAACTGCCGTGAAATTTGACAAGGAAATGAACGAGCGTGAACTGGCACTGAAGACGAATACCCAAAGTGCCATAACATTGAAGCCTCTTACGGTAAAAATGCCTTCGGATGCATTCAATGACATCATGATTTATCCAGGATATTGGATCAATCAGGGAATGGCCCGATACTACGGCAAAGATAAGATTGTTGCCTCACCTGCCGCAAACATGCAGGAATCTCCAACCATGCTTCTTGCACGTTGCAAAAGAGACGTAGGACCAGGTAATTTGAAATTTGTATATATAAAATAATTGAACTTTCGCATATAAGCTCCACACGCCCTGAAAGGGCAGAAGCTCCTAGCCCAGGGCGTATGGAATTTACTTGCAAGAGTTTAGCTACTTATAGCTCAGGCTTAAACTTGAGAAGTTGCTTATGGCTTAAACTTAATTCGTTTCCTATAACTCCAGCTTAAACTTGATAGGATGCTTCTTGCCATAGCGGGTCCAGAACTTGGCGCGTTCCTTCATCACATAATCCACAGCCTCATCCACGTTGTAATCTCTTACCTTGGCATATTCAGAGACCAGGATTCGGATAAATTCCTTAGGTCCCCAGAACTTTCGGAGATTATAGAGTCCTTCCTTGACGCTGATTTCTCCAAACTTCATGCGATTGATATCCACGATGATGAAATGGAAGCCTTCATCATCCTGTTTCCACAATACGTTGCCTGGCGTAAAATCCTTATGCAGAATTTTCTTGTCGTGCATATCTGCGGCAAAACGTGCCAACGCCTTAGCCAGCTTTTCGTAGGTACCAGGGGCTGCATCACCCACTTCGTAAAGGGTATGCAGGTTATCACACTGCAGGGTGATGAGATAGGTATATCCCAGGAGTCCGATGGCATTACGCTCTTCGATGAGCGCAATAGGCGCAGGGGTTCCGATGCCTTTCTTCTCCAATATCATCGGATATTCAAAGGCACGTTCCCCCTTAGGCTTTCTGATGCCTAGGGAATAAACCAGACTGTTAGGTCCCTTTGGCACATGATAGCGCTTTACATTAATAATGGTTCCATCAGGAGCCTCCATCACCTTAATGAGATTGCGCCCCGTGTAAATCACACGTCCTTCCTTCTCGAACACATCCGGGATGCGTTCGATGAAACTTCTCATCTCTTCGTATTTTGGGTTTATCTTTATCTTCATTTGTTTACTATACTTTTATATTTTTGCCTAGGACGCTTTTGAACTCCAGGGAACATCATTTCCAAACTCTTCTCTTGAGCCACAACGCCAAGATGGGGACACTCATTTCCAGATGCTTAGGGGCTGATATCGTAATCAGATCTTTCACCATCAAGGACTTCTTAAGGCGGGTTACATTGGCAGCAGTACCTAGGCGATAGGTTTCCAATATTGCCGTCTGCGTGAAACCTGTATGTACCCCATTGATAATAGCATGCAGGAAATTCATCTGATAGGCAGAAAGGTCTTCGGTCTGCTGGATAAACAAAGGCTCGCTGGCATCCAGCAACCTGTCTATTCCATATTTCAAGTCCTCTTCTGTAGCTACAGAATCATCCAGTACACGGAACCATACAAACCATGCCAACTGTTGTACATAAGAAGAATACCTATCTGTTACCTGACAGATTTCACGAGCCAACTCTTCCGAGATATGCTTGCCGGTAGATTCGAATCGCAGACAGATATACTCCACCCAGTCTTTCTCGCTTATCTTGTTCAGATAGAAGAAATCTCCAAAGCGATAAAATGGGTAACTGGCATTCTGGAACATTTGTTCCATCATGTGTTTCTTGCTTCCATAAAGGCAGTAAGATACATGGCTCTGTAATTGCCATACGCTACGGAGCTTCTTTACTTTTTCTCATAATTACCACCTTATTTTATACTATACAGCTTTTCTTCTGCAAAGAAAATGCAAACGAGCGCAATGAAAGCTGGCTTTCAAATTGCCGAGTGCAGCTTTTCTTCTGCAAAGATAGCAAAAAAAAACAAATTAAACAAGGTTGTTTAAAACAATGTTGTTTAAAGCCATCTTTTTTTGCAGAAACAGCGATTCTTCGTCTGATAAAAACATAAAGTTTCATAAATTATACCCTAGGGTATAATACCTTTGGGTATAATTTTGTAACTTTGCAGAGAATCAAGACTTTAAGTATATGAACAAGATACCATTCGAATATGGTTCTATCGCTGAAAATGAATATTTCATTGATAGAATTGAAGATAGAAGAGACCTCAAGACTTTTCTTGGAGGAGGCATCAACGTGATGCTGATTTCTCCAAGAAGATGGGGTAAGTCTTCACTTGTCAAAGCTGCAATGGAAGAGCTGAAGCAAGAGCAGAAGGATGTGAGAGTATGCTATCTGGATGCCTTCAAGATTTTCTCTGAGGAAGAGTTCTACAACAAGTTTGCAAGTGCAATTCTCCAGGGCGTTTCTTCCACGATGGAAAAGAGATGGGCAGACATCGTAAAGTTCATCCAATCCATATCTCCAAGCCTTACCATCAACAGCGATCCCGTGAATGCCGTAGAAGTAAATCTTAACTTCAAGCCCCTGAAGGAAAGTGCCGAGGAAATTCTCAATCTTCCAGAAAAGATAGCCAAGGCAAAAGGTATTCACGTCATCGTGTGCATTGATGAATTCCAACAATTGGCAAACCTGCCCGACTGGAAGCGACTGGAAGGAACCATGCGGTCGGTATGGCAGGGGCAACACAATACGACCTACTGTCTATATGGCAGTAAACGCCACATGATGATGGATATATTCGGCAACTCGAAGAATCCATTCTACCGTTTTGGACAGATGATGACATTGAAGAAGATAGCCAAGGAATACTGGAAGCCTTTCATCCACGACAGTTTCTACAATTATGGCAAGTCTATCAGCGATGAAATGATAGAGCGAATCTGCAATGCCGTGCAATGCCACTCCTGGTACATGCAGCAATTCTGCTTTCTCATCTGGACTCGTACAGCAACAGAAGTAACAGAGGAAATCTATCAGTCACAACTCGCCAAACTTCTGGATACCAATGCCGATATGTTCATTACCGATATCGATGGCATGCCTGCCTCACAGATAGCATTCCTGCGTGCCGTCTGCATGGGAGAGACCCACTTCAATGCCCAGCAGGTAGTAGCAGATTATGGACTCGGTGCTCCACGCACCATCACCAAGAACAAAAAGACTCTTGTAGAAAGAGACTTCATTGAGAAATCGGGCGATGGCTTCAAGATGGTTGACCCCGTCTTCGAACTGTGGTTCAAACGGGAATACTGCAACATTTTTCCTCAATAAGATATAGAAGAAACAATGTAAACCGATTAATTCCCCATCACGCAGCCAAAGCGTGATGGGGGATTTCTATTTTTTAGCAAAGATTAATAAGCAAATTAGCCAGTATCTCACAAAATATCAATACCTTTGTACCCATGAAACAGATTATGAAGAAATTATTTCCACATACTTTGTGGAACAGAGATACAACTTCTCTGTTAGGATGTGCAGCCAGTAAATTTATCGTATTCGATATCATCTGGTGCCTGCAGACTACTTTCACCTCTTTTTCCCTGCCAGAGGTGTATGTCAATTCCCTATTGGCAGCTCTGCTGTTCATCCTCCCATTTATGCTTACCGGTAAGAAATGGCTAGAATATCTCGTGCTCTTTATTCTAGACGGACTGCTCATCAGCAACCTGATGTATTGCCGTACCTACAACTCGATGATACCATTAGAAAGTTATCTGCTGGCTAGCAATCTGAGCGATTTTACTGCGAGTGTGGTTGACTCGATGAGATGGATAGATGCCCTACTCCCGCTATCTACACTTATCTGCATCTATTCTCTCCATAAGAGAAAGAACCGAGAAGCAGAAGCGTCTGGAAGAGAGCGAGGAGCTTACGCCCTGCGAATCAAGCAATACGCCTTAACCACACTTGCAGCATTCCTGCTTTCTGTTATTTTAATCTTTGCTAAAGGAGGACCAGAAAAGGCATTCAATAACTTGGATAATGCCAACATGTACACCTGCAAAGTGCCAATGTACACCATCTTTGGCAATTTGATACACGAAACGAACCAACAAAAAACGGTATTTACCCCTAAGATAAAAGCAGAAATTGATAACTGGATGAAACATCAACCAGCCTATCAGCCACTCGCTGACAGTATCGCCAGGAAGAAAACCCTAGTAGTCATCTTCTGCGAATCGCTAGAAAGTTGGGAAATCAACCGTAAGGTAGAAGGTAAGGAAATCACTCCAAACCTGAACCGTTACATCGCCGACAGTCATACTCTCTATGCTCCACACGTTCTCACTCAGGTGAAAGGCGGACGCAGCATAGACGGACAGCTTCTGGTAAGCACAGGTCTGTTGCCGCTGATGAGCGGATGCTACGCCATGCAATTTCCTTTTACCCACTATCCTTCATTGGTTAAGGCGATGAAGGAAGAGCATCCCGACCTGAGTTCTTATCTGATGACGGTGGACAAGCCTATCACCTGGAACCAGTCTGTGGTGGCAGAAAACTTCGGCATCAGCCAGATGTTCTTCAACGACCAGTGGGTGAACGATGAGAAAGTGGGCAGCCGCAAGAAACTGGGCGATGTATCCTTCATGAAGCAGATTGTGGCAAAGCTCAAGAAAGGCGGAATCATGAAGAAGGGAAAAAGTAATTATCTGCAGATTGTAACTTACTCCGGTCACAACCCATTCGTCCTGCCCGACAACCTGAAGCGTATTCATTTTAAAGGCGATTATCCGGAAAAGATGCGCGACTTCATGATCATGGCCAACTATACCGACCACGGTTTGGGCATCCTCCTCGACTATCTGAAGAGTCGCCCGGACTACAAGGATATGATGATTGTGATAATTGGCGACCACGAAGGTCTTGCTGCCGACCGCAAACCTATCTGCGAATCGCCAGCTGCCAAAGGCATCGTAAGCGACAAGCAGTTTACTCCTTTCATAGTTGTAAACGCTCCTGTAGGTGGAATATATAATAAGGTGATGGGACAGGTTGACCAATATCCTACCATCCTCAACCTGATGCATCTGGATCACTACAAATGGAAAGGTATGGGACAGAGCATCTTTGATCCTCGCAAATATCCTGCTGCTGTAGGTTCAGATAATATGAACGTAGAAACGACAGGTAATGTACCGGAAAAGGAAATCAAGCGACTCACCCAAGCCCATCGCATCTCGGATTTTCTGATTCGCTACGACAAAATTATAAAATAAGACTTCGATAAGACATGAACATCAAGTACAACAAAGCCCTATGGCTCATCATCATCCTGGCTATCGTGATGATGATTCCATTCCTCGGACTCTCTGATTTCAATACCAAGGGAGAACCTCGCGAAGCTGTGGTTGCCTACACCATGCTGGAACACGGCAATTGGATTCTGCCCATCAACAATGGTGGCGACATCCCTTACAAGCCACCTTTCTTTCACTGGTGCATCGCCTTCTTCAGCCTCATCGCCGGCCACGTGAATGAATATACCTCCCGTCTGCCGTCTGCCGTATCGCTGGTTTTGATGACCATTGGCGGCTTCGTATTCTATGCCAAGCGCAAGAATACACAGACCAGCCTCATCGCTGCCATCCTCACGCTCACCGCCTTCGAGGTGCACCGTGCCGGAATGAACTGCCGTGTGGATATGGTGAACTCTGCCCTGATGGTAGGAGCTATGTATCTGCTCTATCGCTGGTGGGAGAGGGGAAAGCACCAGCTGCCTTGGCTTGCCATCCTCTGCATGAGCGGCGCCACGCTGACCAAGGGTCCTGTGGGCATCATCCTGCCTTGCTTCGTGATGGGCGTATTCATGCTTACCCAGCGCGAGAACTTCTGGGGCATCGTATGGCGCATGGCTTTAACCGCCCTACTCTCGCTCATCATCCCATTCTGCTGGTACTATGCCGCCTATCTGCAAGGTGGCGACGAGTTCCTGCGACTGGTGAAGGAAGAGAACATCGACCGATTCATGGGTAAGATGGCATACGAATCGCACGAGAACCCGGCGTGGTACAACCTGCTTACACTCGTGATGGGTTGGGCTCCTTATACCTTATTATTACTGTTCTCGCTCTTCATCCTGCCTTGGAAGAAGTTCTCCAAGACCCGATTCCTGGAGAATGCGAAGAAGGCTACTCCGCTGCAGGTGTTCACCTGGCTCGCCTTCCTTCTGGTGCTCTTCTTCTACTGCATCCCAAAGAGCAAGCGCAGCGTCTATCTGCTGCCATGCTATCCGTTCATGGCTTATCTCATAGCTGAATACATCGTCTGGATGATGAAGGAGAAGGTGGGAGCCATCAAGGTATATGCAGGGGTGATTGCCTCGCTGGCAGTTATCCTCGTGATTGCTACGCTTGTTATACGAGCAGGCGGCATACCAGATACCATTTTCCATGGCAAGCATGCTGCCGACAACATCGCCATGCTCCATGCCATAAGGGAATCTACTCATGGTATCCTATTCTATGTATGCTATATGTTTCTTATAATAGGGGCTTATCATATATTCAAGGCTCTCAAGAAAAAAGAGGCAAGCCAAATGATGAAATATACATTGGTGATGATTATCGCAATTTTCATCACACTCGACTCCACCCTGCAGCCTGCCGTGCTCAACACCAAGGCAGACAAACATCTGGCACCGGTTATCGAAAAGAAGTTTGATACAGGTAAGCTTTACTCCTATATGTCGATAGAGATGATGCATTTCTTCAGCCTCAACTTCTATCTGGGCGATAAGATCCAGCAGTTTGACAAGGTATTGCCACAGGATGGCGTGCTGATGATTCCGGAAGGAGATATGCCAGACTTCAAGGAGAAATTCGGCAAGGACTATACCTTACAGAAGGTTTGGGAAGTAAAGAGACTCGTAGAATGGCATCATCCGGTAGGCTTCTATCGGTTTGTGAAGACAAGTGCCAATATCGCACAGAACAAATAATCGCACTAAACAAATAATCAGATACAAAAATAGCATCGGGATTCATCAACCCGATGCTATTTTTGTATCTAACAAATTTATTTTCTTTCTTCAAATTATACTCTTTCTTCGATAAAGTATCGAGGACGGCGCTTCACCTCGGTATAGATTTTGCCGATATAGACACCTGTGATACCCACACCCGTGGTGATGATGCCACCGATAAACCACATGGAAACGAGCAAGGAGGTCCAACCCTGGATGGTCTTGCCCTGGAAATGCTCCACCAAGGCAAAGATAATCATGATGAAGGCTACTAAAGTCATTGCCAGACCCAGGAAAGTGATAAACTTCAATGGTGCCACGGAAAACGAGGTGATGCCATCGATACTGAAGCTCAGCATCTTGGTGAGCGGATACTTGCTCTCACCTGCCTCGCGTGCCTTGCGATCGTAATAGACGAATCCCTCACGGAACCCCAACTGGCGGACGATGGCCCTGAGGAAGAGATTGCGCTCGGAGTACTGCATCAGAGCCTTCAGAGTGCGGTTGGTCATCATGCGGAAGTCGGCATGGTTATACACCGTATCCTTATCCACGCTCTGCATCAGCTTATAGAAAGCCTGGGCGGTGAATCGCTTGAAGAAGGTATCGGTCTTACGCTCCTTGCGCACACCATAGATGATATCCTTGCCTTCCTGCACCTGCTGAACCATATCGATGATGACATTCTCATCATCCTGCAGGTCGGCATCGATACTTACCATCGCATCGCAATGATCTACAGCCGCCTCCATTCCTGCCCAGAGCGCATTCTGATGTCCCCGGTTATGAGATAACTTGATGCCGTGTACATACCTGTGCTCCTTGGCAGCATTGGAAATCATCTGCCAGGTACGGTCACGACTACCATCGTCAACAAGGAGCAACTCCGTGTCGGCATCTGTTTTTACCTTGATGTTCTTGATCAGATTGCCAAGCACCTCCAGGGTCTTCGACAATACCGCTTCCTCGTTATAGCAAGGAATCACTATGAATATCTTCATCACTTTTCTTTTTTTCGTCGTTAGCATGGATACTTATCAATTGCAAAAATACCCCGATTTTCTTACATACACAAATAAAACGCCAGTTTTTTTATAATCTTGCATCATATTCCTGAAAAGAAGGACTAGGAAAGCAGGATAAACCCCAGATTTTACCACTTTCACCTCACCACTTCCACTTCACCTGTACCTCCAGATCCATCTGATGAGAACCGGCGATTTCCTGCAAGCCGGAAGAGATGTGGGTGCGGTCGAAATAATCAGTGCTGCCCAGCTTTGCGATAACCAGCAGATGATGGCTGATTTCCGAACGCGCCACCAGGGCATAGCGGATGCCCTCGCCAAAGTAACTGCCAAAACTCATCTGATAGAGCAAGCCCGGCTCATAGGCATAGATGCGACTGGCGAAATCCTGGGTATGAAAATAGCTGAAACTGCCCTGCAGTCTCAGCCACCGCCAATGATATCCGATGTTTTCATTCAGCAGATAACCGCTGCTGGAAACATTCTGGGTGCCGCTGCTGTAAGCATTCCCGGTGCCGCTGCCCGCATTTCCTTCCCGGTACTTCGTATAATCCACACTCGTCTTGGAACTCCAGTTTTTCATGGTAACGCTGGCATAGAAACGGAGACGACCGGTAGCGTTTCCCGCCTTTTCCTTATAGCGGACCCGGGCTCCCAGTGTCCAGGAACGGGCAGGAAGATAGAGGATATTCAGCAGATGATCCCAGCTCTGCGTACTCTGGCGGGTATGATACTTAGGCCAGGCAAAATAGGCAAAGTCGCTATAGGCGGTAAGGGTCCAACGACTGCCTGGCGACCACGTAGCCCCCACATACATGCCATTTTCATCCTGCACGCTGCTTCCCTCGGCAAAACTGTTGCTGAACAGGGAATAGTATCTGGCAGAATAGAACCGCTGCACAGCCGTGAGCGAGAAATGATCGGAAACCAGATAAGATGCCGCATTGAGCGTGGCGACAGCTCCACAATCACCCGTCGCCGTTTCGCCCCCTATCGTCCAGCGATGGGAAATATAGCCATAATCTACACTCACATTCCAGAAGGCATCACCTTCGGGAGCAAACCGCTTGTACAACTGCACCTTTTCTGGCATCAGCGGAAGGGAGAACGAAGTATAGAAACCAGTGGCTCCAATATGCCAGCCCTGATGGCGATAGTTGATGTTGCCACCCACCAGCGTATTGGAGGCTATATCCTGCCTGGCTATCTCCCTGCGTGTACGGTGCAGACCGGTCTTGAGTATGGTCTTGATGCCCCCTTCATCACTCAGCGTGGCATCTATCTTGCGATAAGAGAGGAATCCGGTAAGGTCGAGTCCCTTCAACAAGGTATAGGTGGCTGCAGCTCCCTGCAGATAGTTGGCAGAAGAGCGGGAGGAATGAACCTTGATCTGGCTGGTGGTTCTGCCCAGCGAGGACAGTACCGAGAGTTTGCCGAAGCTGAAGTCGTTGTTGAGAATCAGTCCCATTCCCTCGTGCAGCCGATACCTGCCCAGGGTGATATTCTTCCATCTGCCTAATTTCCTGACTTGCAGATAGAAGGAATAGAAATCATATCCCAGGTTGTTCCTGCCGCTTCCGAAAGGTTCGCCCGCATCCTGGGCACCAACGAATCCCATCTTCACATAGTCGCCATACCTGAACTGATAGCGCACCCCGTGCCTATACTTATATCCCAGGTATCCATCGGCTCCCTTGCCATCGCCCTTGCGCTCATAGAAAGGCACTTTCACCATTCCCATCACCTCGTGCTTGCCATACTTCAGGATATTCTTCAGGCTCGGGAACTGCTGGCGGGGAGTCTCGTCGGCTACATAGAAGAAGCTGTTCATCAACTGCCGCTGATACCAGCTGATACTGGGGATGAGAGCCAGTTCTGCCATCGTCTTCATCCTATGATAGCGATAGAGATATGCCTGGATATCCTCTACCTGCAAAGGGGTGAGGAAAGGCAGATGCTCCATCTCTTCGCGGGTAGCCGTGTTCAGATTCAGCGGATGCTGCGCCAGCTCTTCCAGTTCCTCCTCATAATCCTCCCAGGCAGTCTGTTCGAAATCCTCCATCTCCGAGAGTTCCATCAGATATTCCTGCCAAGGACGCGAAGAGACATGCTTCTCCCTATCTTCTTCCGACCGGGAAGAGGAGTCCTGGGCACAAATAGAAGGGACATAGAATAACTGGGAGCTGCCTATGAGAAACAGTTTCAACAAAAAGCGGATGATAGGTTGCCAATACTTCATAGACAGGCAAAAGAATTATTAAATTTCCACAAAGATACTGCGAAATTCTGAAAATGAGTAAGAAAAGAGTAACTTTCTTTCTCTAAATGGGAAATTATCTGTAATTTTGCGGCATAATTAGGAATAGAAGAGGATTACACCTCTTTATATATACAAGAGATGCTCCGGACAGGAAGCGGATTTTTAAAATTGGATCAAGAAGATTTTTATGAAACAGAAGATATTCTTTTTGCTGGCGATGCTCTTCTGCATCACGCTGCAGACAATGGCACAGACGGATGACGACAAGCCTGAAAACAAGGAAGTCGATATGGATGCCCCTACCTTCGAACCGATGGTGAAGGTGGGAAAGGTGCTGCTCGATCACGACAGCATACAGTATGTACAGGTGAACAACGTGTATGTTTACCCACAGCCGGTGTTCAAGAATGCCAAGGAAAGAATGGCATACAACCGTCTGGTATATAACATCAAGAAAGTTCTGCCGATAGCCAAGGAGGTGAGAAAGATCATCATCGAAACGGGTGACTATCTGGAAACCCTTCCCAACAAGAAGGCGAAGGATGCGCACATGAAGCTGGTGGAGAAAAGCATCAAGCAGGAATATACACCGAGAATGAAGAAACTCACCTATGCACAGGGCAAGCTCTGCATCAAACTGGTGTATCGTGAGTGCAATTCATCCTCCTATCATCTTATCCAGGCATTCCTCGGTCCTATCCGTGCCGGCTTCTATCAGGCTTTCGCCGCCCTCTTCGGTGCCAGCCTCAACAAGAAATATGATCCGAACGGAGTGGATAGATTGACAGAAAGAGTGGTAAGACAAGTAGAATCAGGACAGATATAAAAAGAAAAAAGCAAAGCCCACGAGCATGAAGCCATGAGCATTGCTTGATGCCAACAGTAATCTTAGTAGGAAAAATCAAGTTCCGATTTCAATTTGCTGTCTTAGCAGATTGTAATAGTATCCACGCAATTTGACCAATTCTTCGTGCTTACCCACTTCCACAATCCTGCCTTTGTTCATCACGATGATTTGGTGGGCATGTCTTACGGTACTGAGTCGGTGAGCCACCACGACAACAGTACGATGCTCGTAGAAACTATGGAGATTCTCAACAATCATACGTTCATTGAAGGTATCGAGCGAATTAGTTGCCCCGTCCAAGAATACATAGCAAGAATCTTTGTAGAAGGCTCTTGCAATCAAGATACGCTGCTTCTGTCCTTGACTCAGTCCCACTCCATCCCTGCCTATCTTGGTGTCATATCCAAGCGGAAGAGTCACGATATAATCATCGATGCAAGCTACTCGTGCAGCCACCTTCACCCTGTCCATATCTACGTCACCATCCCCTACGGCAATGTTACGAGTAATGGTATCTGAGAAGATAACGCCATCTTGCATCACGACGCTACACTGACGGCGCCACCACTTCTTGTTGAGCCTATTGATGTTGGTACCACCGATGGAAAGTTCTCCATTTGAGACTGGATAATATCCCAGCAACAACTTTAAGAGCGTAGTCTTGCCACTACCCGACTCTCCCACGATGGCTGTAGTATGTCCATAGGGTATGAATACACTCACGTCGTCAAGAGTTTTGTGGCTAGAGTGAGGTTCATACTTGAAGTCCACATGATACAGATCCATTCCATCAGTCTTGTCCTCTATAGAGGTAAGAAGTCCTGGCTTGTCGTCCTCGCCCTTCTTGTGATGTATCTCATTGATGCGCTCCAAACTGATATTCACATCCTGGAGTGAATAGAAGAGCACCATCAACTGCTCTATTGGCGAATTGAGCTGACCGATGATGTACTGCACAGCAAGCATCATACCCAGCGTCATCTCCCCATGGATGACAGAGGTGGCAGCCACCACAGTAATAAGGATATTCTTCACCTCGTTGATAAGGATGCTTCCAACCTGCTGAGTCTGCAGAAGTTTAAGCAACTTAGCCTCAACGCCCAACTGGTTTTCCTGCACATGCTCCCATTCCCTGCATTTGCGCTGTTCACAATCCTGGAGTTTAATTTCCTGCATAGAGGTAATAAACTCGTAAGTTTTGTTCTTATTGATGGATTGTTGCTCAAAGAACTCATAATCCAACAACTTCCTGCGATGCAAGAACCTTTGCATCCACAATCCATATACGATGCTTCCCAAAAGGAACACGAAGAACACTACTTTATCATAAAGGAAGAGCACCACACCGAAGCCAACGAAGGTGATGAGAGAGAAAGCCACATTGAGCGTCTTTTGGGTCAAGAAGCTATTGACACAGTCATGGTCGCCCATACGCTGCATCAAGTCGCCCATCAACTTGGTATCGAAGAACGACATCGGCAACTTCAACAATTTCTTAAAGAAGTCGCTGAGCAAGGATATGTTGATCTTCATGTTAATGCGCAACAACACCCAACTACGAATAAAATCAATGACCGTACGGCTAACAGCGAGCATCAACTGCCCAAGCAAGATGAGCCAAACTAAGTCGAGTCTCTTATACTTAATGCCCTTGTCCACTATCAACTGGGTAAAGAAAGGAAAAGCCAACTGAATGAAGCTACCAAGAACCAAGCTCAAGAAAATCAATGCAAAAGACTTGCGATACTTCTTGAAATAGCCCAAGAGGAAACGGAAAAAGTGCTGCTCACCCTCATTCTCCCACTCCTCTGGCATCTTGTAAGTCAAGAAATCAGGAGTAGTTTCCACAAAAATGGCAATCCCCTTAAGCGTGCCATCCGTCAACATACTTGCCCAATGACGTTCGAATTCAGCACGAGAATAAGTTACCAACCCCTTGCCAGGATCGGCGACATAAAACTTGCGCCCCTTCTTTATTTTATATAATACTACAAAATGATTTTGGTTCCACTGTAAGATACACGGAAGGACATTAGCCTTCAATTCAAAGACAGAAGCCCTTGCACAATGTGTATGAAGGCCAAGCGTTTTAGCCGCCTCATTCAGTCCAAGCATAGAAACACCCTGTGGTGTAACAGAACAAAACTTTGACAGAAAATCCAAAGAGTATTTCCTGCCAAAGTACTTACATATCATTTGCATGCAAGCAATACCACATTGCATATTGTCATGTTGAAGAGCTATTGGAAATTTCATTACAAACGTTTGATTTCAGAGTTGCCTGCACCTGTACCTTTATACTTACTACGAGTGGAATTAAACTTATATCGAAGAGTCAAATTCAAGTTTCTTGTTCCTCTTCTCGCAACTTGCAGCAAAGTCATTTTCTGATTATACAGCAAATCCGCATCCCAATTCTTATATAGCAAATCATTACCTTGCAATTCCAATGTCAGAGCGTTCTGCAAAAAAGACTTACTGATGCTAACATCCAATACATGCTGTTCTTTTGCCATAAATACATTCTGTACATTACCCTTGCTTTGATAGCGATAATTCACATTAAACACTATGTCGCAAGGCAATCTAAAAGCATTATTAAAGGTTGCCATAAAAATAGGGCGGTTGAGTTTATATGACTCCACATCTGTATGAAGAGTAAACCATTGTTTCAACATTGCCAAGTTAGCTTGTGGAGACCAGAAGCCAAACTTTGGAGCCAAACTGACATAAGCCGTCGCACTCTTTACACTCTTTAGGTTCTTATGATTCACCATAGTGATTGCTTCATTGTCGGGAATCTGTTCTGCCCAATAAATAATGGCATCACGAGAATCTTTGTAGTTGACCATGAACTGAATAAATTTCCAAACTCCAGATACCTCAACCATATGGTTCGTTTCATTATTCAGCTGCGGATTACCCTTTTGTAGGGTGAGACGATTCATATAAACAATGTTGTTGCTCAACTGAGAATATGTTGGACGCTTGGTCTTGATAGAGTAGCTCAATTGCAACATTGCCTTTCCTATTTTTGCACCATAAGTCAAGCTAGGGAAAATATTATTGAAAGAACGACTCTGCTCTGGGTGATAGATTCCATCATTATAATATCTGAATCTCACATTCTCATATCTCAAACCTGCCGTAACATTACCTATCGAAGTTAGATGTGAGTATTGCAAGAAAGGACTTACTGTTTGCTCTTCTAGTTTACCATAAGAATTAGCAAGTAAATCCGTTCGATTCACTTCATAGTCATCATTTCTATGGGTGTTGATATACTCTGCACCATAAGTAAGCCATCCTCCCAATACAGGAGATGTCAAAACCAACTTAGAGGCTACCATCTTGTTATCTACCTTATTCTCGGAATCTATCAGACGAGAGTCTTGCTCTTGGCTTATCTCTGTAAAACAACTATACATGCGTTTTTTTGCAAAATACAAGTCGGTATTAAAGTCTATGGTTGTCTTACCAACTCGACCATTATAATAAAAATTCAACTGATGGTCAGGATTGTCTTTGTTCACTATAGCACTATTAGTCGCTATGTTATCATAGAATTTTTCTGCTACAGTTATTTTACTATTAAATATACTATGCGTTCTTCTATATCCAGGACTATTCAATGTATACCTTGCACCAATAGAATGGTTGGCTCTGAAGTCATAGCTGAATCCACCTATAACAAGATGATTTTCCGAACGACGTGTCTGGTAGTTACTATTGTTTTGCTTCCAAATTTCACCAACATAGGTAATTTGCTCAAAAGTCGCATCCTGTATGGTCTTCGTATTAGAAAACTTATAGGTTGCGAACACATTCAAGCCATCATGACGATAGTTTGTATTCAACTCCTGAATAGTACCACTATATTTATTATACGAATAAAGAGAGCGAGTATCGAAACTAAATCCATCACCTTTCGCTGGTATTGTCTTTATCTTGATGACAGCATTGACAGAAGCACCATAAATTGCACCAGGAGCCTGGATAACCTCTATACTTTTAACAGCACTAGACTTTAGGTTGTCCAATTCATTCACATCAAGCACTTTTCTGTTATTGATATAAATGAGCGGAGTACCTTTTCCCAACACCTCATAAACATCCCCTCTTTTGATAATTCCAGGCACATGCTTCAATACATCTTCTGCCGTACCCATTCTGCTGAGCACGGTACCATCAACATGGGTCAACAAGCCTTCATTGGTCATTTTGTATTGAGAACGAAGACCTTTCACCACGACTTCATTTAAAATCTTGGCATCTTCTTCCAAGCAAATCGGCTTACCTTGATAATTTTTCAGCTCTTCATAAATTGTTCTATACCCTATAGAAGACACTTTCAACATCATATCTTTATTAGAAGATTGCAATTCAAAACTTCCATCCTCTTTCGTCACAGAACCTGCAATAAAAGCAGAATCACCCTTGGATATCAGAAGTACATTTGCAAAAGCAATAGGTATCCCCTTATTATCAACGACCTTACCCTTCAGATTTTGAGACATAGCTTGTAATACAAAAACAGCCATCAACAGTACTGCAAAAATTCGCTTTTCCATTTCAAATGTTATTTTATAGTTTTATCAATCCTAATAAATGCAGCATAAGTTTCATCACCAACTGCGTTGTCATATATGACGAATCTAGATATAAATTGGTTTCAACAATATCTATTCCTAATATTTTTTTGTTTTTTAATATTTTCGATAAGAATGCAAAAGTCTCTTCATAGAATCCTCCATCAATCATTTTAGAAGCTGTTCCTGGAGCTATGCTTGGATCAAAGAAATCTACATCAAACGAAAGATAGACATAATCTTTTCTTTCCATCAAACATTGGCAAGCAGCGTTCTCGGATCGCATTTCAGATAAAGAAATTTGCTTGCATTTTGGGTTCTCCACAAAGAAAGGCTCCCTAACTCCTATTTGGATAATTTCCTTAACCTTATCCAATCCTGCACAAAAAGACATGACCGTTGCATGATTCAACATCTCACTTTCAGAACCTTGATAAACCTGAAGATAGTCAGAATCACTCAAATCTGAATGGGCATCAAAATGCAGCACCAAGAAAGATGGATTGTTCGTACTAATGCCCTTCAATATGGGATAGGTTATCGAGTGGTCTCCCCCTATACAAAAAGGAACATTCCCCATTTCTACAACTCTAGAAATAACATTCGTTATTCTATCATAATAACTCACGCAGCTATCTCCTGTTGCATAAAAAACATCTCCCACATCATACATTTTTTCCATATTGTTGTAGAAAATATCTCTAAGAAAACTCTGATGGAAAAACGAACTATTGACTTTTTTGTGTTTTATCCCTAATGGGAAAAAACTACTTGTCGCCTTTCTTAATGTGCGGGGAGCATCTTTGCACCTTGCATCTACATCATTACCACCTCCAAAAGGAATTCCTATCAGAGATATTTGATGTTGTTTGCTGTATAAACATCCACTTTTTATTCCAAAGAAAGTTGGATGTTGAGGTACTAATTCACAAAAAACATCCGACAACTTAGACACAATCATCTTACTATTCACTAAGTTTTGCAAAGTTAGCTCTACCTGCGTTTTATCCAAAGAGTCCTTCAACATCCTTTCCACTAAGGTTTCTCTCTGTCTCCAATCACTACAGAACTCCAGTAAATCATGCAAGTACGCAGATATGCGGAAACTCTTGCCAGAAATTACATTTACCATCTCATAAGAACCATTTTTTAATTGGCCCTTAAAAGCAAATGATTTTTTATATTTAATACTACTTTCCATAACGTAACTAAATCAAAATTTGACTTTTCTGTAAATCAAGTGCCAACATCGGCTTGCCGATATTAGATACATCAATTGAGCAATCATGACTATGTAAAGTATAAAGCAGATCAAAAAGACCTTTTGACAACTTAACCTTTGTTGAGTTTGCCTTATCATATAAATACTGAGTATCTGTAATCACAAAATCATATCGCTCACTATTAAAACGCTTAATCGGCTCACTGCTAGTTGTAACCTTAGTCTCATTATGCTTATACTTGAAAAAAGAATTAACATAACACCAACCTTCCCATTGAGCAATGTCATTTTTCATATACTCACAAAAAAAACTCCACATATTCCTTATTCCACATTCCCTAGAAGAGATTGCAGGAAAGAGTTCTATATAGGGTTCTTTATTACAAACATCTCCTAAAGTCGCCAAGACTGGCATTACATCTAAAGACAATTTATCCGCCAAGAATTGCACACCTTTTCGTATTTTTATGGTCTCTTGAAAGAAGTGAAAATCCTCCAACTTTTCATCATTCCGACTCATTCCCCCTATTCCTGAATTTCCATCCAAGTATATCAACAAAGAATACCCAAACCGAACATATTTAAATAAGGATATAAGCCCAGAACGTTTTTCGACATTTACAAATACTAAATTCGTTCTATCGTCAACCAAATCAGACAAAGATTGCTCGAAACTATCTTTTTGTGTATCATACACTCTTTGCGTGACAGGAATACACAAACTTATCCCCCTAGAAAGCAAATAACGACCTATAGCCTTGTAAGGACCATAATGCATAGTTGCAAAAATGCAGGGCGTACCGACTTCAACATTTCCATTTTTACAAGTCATAATTGGAGCATGGCAAGCATCGTACATGTCACCCACGTGCTCTGCAAAAAACAACCGCTTAAACATATCGACAGTTCCTTCTTTTCCTACGCACCTCTTTATATTAGAGCAGAAAAGCAAATAATTCTCTCGCTGAACATGGTTCAAATCTGTGTCGACCCCATTCAGGTATTCTAGTTCTTCGAATATTTCCATACTAATAACCTTCTTTAATTTTATTCATAGAACACAATTTAAACATTGACAAAACTAACTTGTAAAAACCATAGCAACAAGCCACACTCACAATAAAAGATTTTAAATATTGCAACGTAAAATATGGAGAATGCAAGTCCATAATAAAACTCACAACATACTCTAATAATTTTAGCGCAATATACCCTCTAAAGAACCAATTCAAAATGGCAAATTGCAGAATTGGCAAGCTAAACCGCCCCTGCTTGTCTTTCCATCTAAAATTATCTGCCTTTTCTATCAAATTAGGTATGTCAAAGAGGTCTGAATACACCCAATAGCCATCATTTCTAAAAAATGGCAGCAATGAGTACAATATCACCAACGTATTTGACAGTATTAAGTATCTCAAATAGTTTTCCGAAGCGGAGTTTGCCCCCAAAACATATCCACTCATAAGCAGCACATTAACAATGAGTTGAAAATATACACCTCCTGCATTTACAACTAGCCTTTTTCGCCTCGGTAGCAACCAAGATTTCGTCACATCACTAAACAGAACAGGAAATATTAAATAAAAACCAAACCCTATTTTTCCAGGTTGTATTCCATGCCGAAGCGAGGCTGTGGAATGCCCCAGTTCATGCAAAAGGACAAAGGCATTACTCAACATAAACAAAATAAGGAAGTCTCCTAACGAAAAGGACAATAAACTTAAACTAATCTCATCCTTATTTATCAATACAAAGAATAGGATGTTTACGATAGAAGCCAGTACCAAAACTAGCCAAAATATCTTTACCCCAAATAGCACTTTAAACAACCGTGATACTGCGACCACCAATGAACTTCTCAACAAGGTATGCTGAAACTTAATATAACTATTATTCACAGTGCTAACTGTAGTAGATATCTTTCTAATAAAAGACAGGAAAGAATCTACGATATTTTGCTTATCGTTACAATCTAGATTATAGAATTGCTCCAAATTACCAACAGCCTCTTCTAATGTTGCATCTTTTTTCAAAGATGATAATATAAGATAGAAACATTCGTTAATAGCGTAAGCCTTTCCATTAGCTACTGCAACAAACTGCTGTTCTCTATGAGAAACCTCAATCATATCATAAATTCTTTCCATATCTTTCAACTTACTTCGTTAACATTAACGCTGAACGTCACCCAAGTTGCAACGAATTACATCACTAGCGGCAATCTGTGCCATTTCTAAACGATCCTCAAGCTCCTCGAACTCCAAATTTACATTTTTCTTTTCCATTTCTAATACGAATTAAATTGTTAATACTTAACGCGTAACATCACCGATGTTACAACGTACTACTTCACCTGCGGCAACCTGTGCCATCTCCAAACGATCCTCAAGTTCCTCGAACTTTAGATCAATAGACTTGTTCAATTCTTTAACCATATTTTTTATTTTTAAATTAATAAATGTTCATTAACTCTATTCTTAAAACTAGCGATTACACGAATATAATATCGTCATCATCACCTTCATCATCTGGCAAATATACTTTTGTGCCATCTGGTAAATAATACCATCCACCTCCCATGATGTTTGCCATTTCTTCTTTGTCCAATGCTTCCATTTTTCTACTTTTTAATTGTTTTTGTTTTACGGCTGCAAAGGTACAAACATTTTTGCTAAAGATTTCTAATATAAACCTAATGCTTTTCTAATATTTTATTAGCATTTTCATTAGAAGCAATTATACATTATTATAATAGCTTAACCTGCATATTTCATACAAAAGAAGTTTTACGCACACTGAGCAAACACAAAATAACCTTCATTTTTTAATTAATACGCAATATTCAGGTTAAAATCTTACTAAAGTTTGGCTATTCCATTTATTTTCGTTACTTTTGCACTCAAATAGTATAAATTACGATGAAAAAAGTATTTTTTATATCAATTATAGCTATCATTATGATAGATTGTTTGCAAGTCTATAATATATACTTGCAATACAAGAATTATACACAAGAACAAGCCAATTATATAACAACAACTTTAAAATCTTCAATAGACGAAGAACTTAGCCTCCGTTCTAGAAGGGATTATAGTCCTGACACTTTAGGACAACAACACTGTTATTTCAAAATCGCAAAAGAAATTCCAAAGGAAACTCCTAAAGAAGAGATTACAGACCTAAGAGGATATGATGTAAAACTGTTAAAAGCACAAGGGCTTATCAGCTCTAGTGAGGAACTTATCCAGCTTGCATCTCAAGATCAACAAATACAAAAAGGCCATCCTTTAGACATCACTATACTCGACACTATTTTTACAAGAAATCTCAACATACAATATGAGCATAGCATGATATTGGTTGACAAAAACAAGAATGTAATAAAGACAGTTGGCACAAAGAATATTCCTAGCTATTGGGTATATTCCAAGGATATAGCCGTCAACCTCGCCAATCCTCGTTTTATTCGAGTTGCCGTTTTTATCACCCCTTCCCAGTTTATCATCCAATTCATTTGGACTTTAGTCTTGTCGCTTCTATTTGTATTGATTGCCTCTATTTGCATAGGCTATCAATTACGAGAGATTAGAAACAGAGATGAATTACTAAAAAATAGGGAATTAACAGTCAATAGCATCATTCATGACTTAAAGGCTCCAATAAATAGCATCATTGCGCTCATGGGAGTTATCAAGCTAAAGGTTACGGATGAAAGCACTAAAATACTAGCTAGGCAAATAATTGACAAAGCAAAACTATTAGTACACGATATTGAGACTATTCTATCTACAGCCAACAATAAACCTAGAATGATTCTTAATCGTGAAGAGGTTAACATCATGAAGCTAATCAGTCTAGCTAAGTCAGATGTCGATATTCTCTACGAAAGCAAAGAACATACAATTACTATCGATGATAAAACTAGAGGAAATCAAATCGTTGATGCAGACAAGATGTACTTACTCAACGCAATCAGAAACCTCATCGAAAATGCCATCAAATACGCCGACAAAGGAGTCATGGTACATATTTCCGTTATAAGATACAACAATGAGCTACAAGTTTGCGTATCTGACAATGGTTGGGGAATCAGCAAGAAAGACCAAAAGATGATTTTCAACCAGTTCTACCGAGTTCCACATGAACATGGACCTAGAGGACATGGTGTAGGACTGGCACTCGTAAAATATGTCATCGAATCGCATGGTGGTCATATCACCGTCAACAGCGAACTTGGAAAAGGCAGTAAATTCATTTTTAATATTCCTTTCAAATAAAAAATATCACAAAAAATTATGGACGAAATAAGAGTTCTCATCGTAGATGACGATGCCACACTTGGCGCAACGCTTACACTTGGTTTGGATGCACTTGGAATGCAGCCTAGCTATCAAACTTCTTTGGCAGGTTTACAATCTGTTGTGCAATCAATAAATCCTAACATTATAATCCTTGATGTTGAAATCGGAGAAGATAATGGTATCGACCAAATGCAACAACTTAAACTCTATGCGCCGAATATTCCTGTCATATTCATGTCTTCTCATGCAGATGTAGGATATTTGACAAGGGCGATGGGTGAAGGAGCTGTCAATTATCTTAAGAAGCCTTTTGAAATAGAAGAACTTGCTGCATATATTCAACGATTTGCAAAGGTTGAAAAACATCAAGATAACTCAACAATTGTTTCTTTTGGAAATTATTCATTATGCATTAATACTAGGGAACTTTTCTTACGACAAGAAAGAGTTTGTAGATTAACTACAAAACAGTTTGAAGTGACTCGTCTCTTCTTGGAATATCCCCACGAAACTATCCTACGTAAAACTTTAAAGCATAAACTTTGGCCAGATGGCAATGATTCGGATGCTAGTCTCGACAACTACATCTCACAACTCCGCAAAATATTTACTGCCGATAAGAGTATTCATATCATAACAATTCCTAAAATCGGCTTTAAGCTCGAGATTTCTTAGTTACCACAATGGATGGGGACGGCGGGTATCATCCTCTAAAGGAAGTCGATATGGATGCCCCTACCTTCGCCCCGATGGTGAAAGACAGGAAAGGTACAGCCGATAGCCAAGGAGATGGGAAAGAGCATCATCGAAACGGGTAATCTGATAGCAGGAAACGGCTTCTATCCCTAAGGGTATTTTTTGATGGAACAAGGGAAAGTTGTGGATACTATTAGGAGTATTTGTCTATACTATTAGAAGAAAAAGTCTATACTATTAGGAGAAATCTCCGTTCATAAGTGTTGAATGTGCGTTCAGCGTCGTTGAATGTACGTTCAAAAGTGTTGAACATACGTTCAACGACGCTGAACGGAGATTTTCCCTAATAATAAAAAGAAATGCCCCTAGAGGTAACAGCTTTTTCCTCTAGGGACATTCCTTTTTATTCCTCGGTGTAAAGCACCTGAATCATAGTCTGACCCACTGCCTTCAATACGTTCTTATCCAGATGAGCCATATCATCGTTCACGGTGTGCCAGGTAGGACCAAAACTGCTCTGCTGGCAATCAGGATAGTAGGCTATCACGTCGATAGTAGGAATCTTCGCCTTCTCGTTTACCGGGATATGATCATCCGTAATCATACCACCATCGCTCTTAGGGAAGAAACTGCCGTAACCAGCCTGACGGGCTGCAGCCCAAACTCGCTTCACGATGCCACCAGCATACTGCATAGACATTCCTTCGCGGTAGAAGCGGGCACCCTGACCGCCTACCATATCCAGGAGAATGCCATAGCGAGGATTGTAATCCTCCGGCTTGTTCTCGCTCCAATACTGCGCACCCAAAGCCCAGCTGTTACCATCATCCTGTGCATCAGACCATTGAGGTACGCCCCAGTCCTCGGTATCGAAACATACGAAATCTACGCCGATACTTGGATTCAACTTTTTATCAGCCTGCAACTGGCGTGCAATTTCCAACATGACGGCTACTCCGCTGGCACCATCGTTGGCAGCCATCACAGGCTTGCGCCAATTGGTACTGTCGGGATCGTTATCCGCCCAAGGGCGACTGTCCCAATGGGCACAGAGCAAGATACGGGTTTCAGCCTTCGGGTTGTAATGGGCAATGATATTGGTATTCTTCAATATCGTGCCATCATAACCCTTCAGGTCTGCCTTCTGGGTCTCTACCTCGCAGCCAAACTGCTTGAACTTGCTCACAATCCATTCGCCACACTTATCGTGCGCCTCGCTGTTCATCACGCGAGGTCCGAAATCGCATTGCGCTGCACAATAAGCCAATGCCGAATCGGCATTGAAAGCCGGACCTACGGGATTCAGCTTCTCCGCTTCCTCTACCTCCTGAACATCTGGCGAACTTGCGCTGCTGGCATTCTTATAGCTGATGGTACCAGCCACCAGTCCGGCAGCTACCACCACACCTAATATGATCTTCATTTTTTTCGTCATAACATTATTGTTTAAAGTTCTGCACCTGCGTCATCACTCTGAGCCAGTTGCCTCCCCAGATCTTGGCGATATCCTGCTCGCTGTACTTGCGGCGCAACAGCTGGAGAGTGAAATTAATCAGCTCGGAAGAATCAGCAAGTCCGCGGATGCCTCCGTCTCCATCGAAATCGGTACCCAGACCTACATGGTCGATGCCCATCACCTCGATGGCATGCTCCAGATGGGCAATGGCATCCATGATGTCTGCCTCGCCCTCCTTGCGCAGGAATCCGTGATAGAGCGTAGTATGAGCCACACCTCCACGGGCTGCCAGGGCACGCATCTGATCATCGGTAAGATTACGGGGTACATCGCAGAGCGCACGGCTGCTGCTATGGCTGCATACGATAGGAGTCTGGCTGATTTCCAATGCATCATAGAAACTCTTTTCGCCTGCATGGCTCAAGTCCACCATGATGCCGTGGCGGTTCATCTCCTGAATCACCTTGGCTCCGAAACTGCTCACGCCATTGTGGGTATTGCAGCCACGGGCACTGTCGCAGATGTCATTATCGCCATTATGGCAGAGGGTGATATATACCACGCCTCGCTGGGCAAAGTACTTCACATTGCTCAAATCGTGCTCCAGGGCAAGACCATTCTCAATACCGAGCATGATGCTCTTTCTGCCCTTTCGCTTGTCGCTGTAAAGATCGGCAGGAGTTCGGGCAATACTCAGGTAGTCGCGGTTCTTGCTCACGATTTCCTCTATCTTGTCGAAGATGAGATCGGCATACTGCAGAGGTCCCTGCACGTCGAAGGCTACCTTGCTGCTGAAGCTCTCGCCTATCTTAGGCTGCGGCAGGTAAGCCACCATGGTGGTAGCATCCTGATGTCCGTCGGTCATCTTGTGCAGATCTACGAGAATGCGGGAGTCGCGATGATCGAACTTCACGCCCTGCGGGAAGAACATCGGGGTATCGCAATGGGTATCGAGTGTTAGGATACGCTTGTGCAACTGCTTGGCAGCATGGAAATTGCCTGCCTGGTTCACCAGCCACTGGAAGATCTTTCCGCCTTCCTCGCCCAGCCACTCAGGATGCCACTGCACGCCGAGTATCTGCTTATACTCGTTGCTCTCTATCGCCTCGATGATGCCATCGGTAGATTTTGCGATGATGCGCATGTGCTTGCCCGGCTCGCTCACAGCCTGATGGTGGAACGAGTTGACGAGAATCTTTTCCGAATTATATATATGATATAAGGTGGAATCCTTCTTGATTTCTACACTATGGGTTGGTTCGGAGCGGTCGGCATCCTGACTGTGCTTCACCATCTGCTTGATGTCCTGATACACTTTTCCGCCCAAGGCTATCGCCAGGGTCTGGATGCCTCGGCAAATGCCGAGCATCGGTATCTGACGGTTGAAAGCCAGACGGACAAGCATCAGCTCTGCAGCATCACGCTCCTGATTGATATTGTGAAGACGGGGAGACGGCTCCTCGCCCATCCACAACGGGTTATGGTCGCCCCCACCCGTCAGGATCAAACCATCTAGATGCTCCAGAGTATTGATGATGACAGTACTGTCGGCAACTGGCGGGATGATGACAGGCGTTCCACCTGCCGCAATCACCTGCTTATAATAACGGTCACGAAGCGTAGCATCAATGTTCTCGTAATTGGCAGTAAGACCGATTACGGGCTGATGCTTCGCTTCGGGAAAAGAAGAGTACGCACCCTTGAGATGCGACTCTAAGTCAAATGTTTCCATTTGTTTATTTCTAAATACAAAAAAATTACTCTTCCTCCAAAAGGACTGGAACCTCGCGCTTGATGCTCTGCTCAAGCGAGATGAGTGTCTCGGTAGATACTACACCCGGAATAGCCTGGAGCTTGTTGTTCAGCAAGTCCATCAACTGCTCGTTGTCACGGGCATACAACTTCAAAAGCATGGTATAAGAACCGGTTGTGAAGTGGCACTCCACAATCTCAGGAATGTTCTGAAGGCGCTCTACCACCTTCTTGTACATATTACCACGCTCCAGGTTAAGTCCTACGTATGTACATGTAGAATAACCCAGACTCTTAGGGTTTACATCAAATCCACTACCGATGATGAATCCATCCTCCATCAAGTGCTGAACACGCTGATGGATGGCTGCACGAGACACGCCGCATTCTGCAGCTACGTCCTTGAAAGGAATACGGGCATTCTTGGAAAGGATGCCGAGAATCTTTCTGTCAAGATTGTCTATTTTCTCCATTTCTTCTCTATTATTATGTTCTATTTTAAGGTATTCTTCTATACCAGATAGCAAAATTAATAAAAACTATCGAAACAGACAACAAAATGCACGAATATTTTGCAATATCCGTGCATTTTGTTGTTTTTTATACTGATTTTAACCAAAATTTCAGATTTTTCCTGCTATTTGGCATTACTTTCTCTTTCTGGAAGCAGACTTTCTGCCAGCAGACTTGGCTGGAGTCTTAGCCACCTTCTTCTCTGCACCTACGGCTACATCATCCTTCTGCTCGCTGTCAGCCTCAGGCTTTACCTCAGGCTTCACGATGCTGACAAGCTCCAGGTCGAATACCAATGTAGAATATGGAGGAATCTGACCAGCCTGACGCTCGCCGTATGCCAACTCATAAGGGATGTAAAGCTGCCACTTGCTGCCAACAGGCATCATGGTGAGAGCCTCTGTCCAACCCTTAATCAGGCTGCCGGCACGAAACTTGTCTGTGGCAGCACCGCCATGCTTGGAAGTTGCATCGAATACGGTTCCATCGATGAGACGACCCTCGTAGATAACCTCCACCTCATCAGAAGCCTGAGGAATCTCGCCCTGACCTTCCTTGATTACCTTATACTGCAAACCGCTAGGCAAAACCTTGACACCTGGCTTCTTGGCATTGGCAGCCAGATATTTCTCGCCAGCACCAGCCAAGGCTTCCTTCTTGAACTCGCCAGCCTTGTGCTCGGTAAAGATAGTGGTATCATTGGCAAGAGCTGCCACGAAACCACGGCTGAAGAGTTCGTCATTGATAGAATCCTTGGTGCTCTTCAGCTCCTCACGGGTTCCAGGCAGGATGCGCTGATTTACCATCTGGGCAATCTGCATACCTACGATATAAGCTGTACCCTTAGGAGTATTTGCCTGCTGGATAGCCTCCTCGTAACCACGGATGAAGTCTGCCATATAAGCAGTATCCACCTGATAACTCTGCTGGATGAATGGAACCAGACCACGGGTGGCATAGACACCAGCCGCATAACTCAAGGAATCACCCTCACTGGCAAGAACCACTGGAGTTACCTTCTTCACATTCTTCTTCTTGCTTGCAGCACTGGCTGTAAACAAAGAAGCACTCGCCACGAGGACGAGTGCTGTCATTAAATATTTCTTCATTTCTTATAAGTCCTCTACTCAAAATGAGTTCCCACAAAAATTACTTGCCACCTACAGAGATCAACTCAATCTTGAAGATCAATACAGAGAATGGCTTGATCTGACCCTGCTCGCGCTCACCATAAGCCAACTGCTGAGGAATGTAAACCTCCCAAACAGAACCTGCTGGCATGTGAACCAAAGCATCAGTCCAACCCTTGATAACCTGGTTAGCACGGAGATCTACGGCCTGACCACGCTTGAAAGAAGAATCGAATACCTTGCCGTCGATTGTCTTACCCTCGTAGTTAACCTTTACCATAGATGTATCCTTTGGCATAGGACCGTTACCCTCCTTGATTACCTTGTACTGAACACCTGAAGGAAGAGTTACCACTCCTGGCTTCTTCTTGTTGGCAGCGAGGAACTTCTCACCAGCCACCTTATTAGGACCATATTCCTTCTCCATGTTCTTTGCCTTGATGGCCATCATCTTGGTCTGTGCTACCTGAGCAGCCTGCTCTACAGTCATCAAACCCTTCTTGCCGGTAGTACCTGTGATGAAACCAGCCATGAAGTTCTTCAAAGAGATGGTCTTGGTAGAATCGTCACCGAATACCTCGTGATTGATACCCTTAACCATCTGGTTAGAAATCTGCTGACCAATCTGAATACCTGCATAGTAAGCAGCCTTCTTCTTGTCATCACCAGCGTTGGCACCATCGTTGAGACCCTTGATGAAATCATCCATGTAAGCGGTATCCACGCCCATGCGCTCTACCATAAACTCCTTCAGACCCTGAGTCTGAGACATACCCATGGCATAGCTCATTGTATCTACATCATTCTTGAGATCTGCCTTTGGAGTAGAATTGCCACAAGCTACAAATGTAGCGGCAACACAAGCCACGAGGGCTCCGAAAAATAACTTTTTCATTTTTTACTTTATGTTTTATTCTTTGTTCTCTCTATATATTACTTTACCGCAACAAGCTCTACATCGAAGATCAATGCTGAGAATGGAGGAATGGCTGCACCTGCGCCACGCTCGCCGTAACCCAACTGATAAGGGATGAAGAAACGGTACTTAGCACCCTCAGTCATCAACTGAAGACCCTCTGTCCAACCAGCGATTACCTGGTTCAGTGGGAAGGTAGCTGTCTGACCACGGTCGTAAGAGCTATCAAACTTAGTACCATCGATGAGTGTACCCTCGTAGTGGCACTCTACCTGATCTGTAGCCTTAGGAGCCTTGCCGTTACCCTCGCGCAGGATCTGATACTGCAAACCGCTCTTGGTAGTGATGATACCATCCTTCTTAGCGTTCTCTGCGAGGAACTGCTCACCAGCCTCCTTGGCAACCTTGCCCTTCTCTGCAGCTGCAGCCTGAGCCTTAGCCTCCTGCTCTGCGAAGAAGTTCTGTACCAACTCCTGTGCTTCCTGCTCATCAAGCTGAAGCTTGCCTGCAATCGCATCCTTTACAGCCTGTGCAAAATCATCAATGTTCAAACTCTCTGCACCCATAGAAGCCAACTGGCGACCGATGCCAATGCCTAAAGCATAACTTACTTTATCCATAAATTTATCTTATAACTTTGTATTAATATTCTTTATTTTGTACTTATTGTCCTTAAAACGAGTGCAAAGATAACATTTTTCTCGCTGATAACGATGATATTTAAAGAAAAAAGTGTAAATTTGTGCATTCTTAATAAGAAAATTAAGAAAATATGAATAAATAAAACGTGATAAGATGAAGAAACTCGTATTTTTAACCGGCGCTGGAATGTCTGTGGAGAGTGGTTTCAAAACTTTCCGTGGAAATGATGGCTTGTGGGAAAACTATCCTGTGGAACAGATAGCTACCCACGAGGGATGGGAAGCTGACCCTACCCTAGTAACTAACTTCTATAATATGTTGCGCCATAAGCTCTATGCCGCTCAACCTAACGAGGGACATAAACTTATCAAGGATCTGGAGAAGGATTTCGACGTAACGGTGATTACACAGAATGTGGATAACCTGCACGAGAAGGCGGGCTCCAAGAACGTGATCCACCTGCATGGAGAACTCTCCAAGGTCTGCTCTTCGCGCGACCCTTACGACTATCGATACATCAAGGAGTTGCCAGAGAATGACTGTGAGGTGGAGCCTGGAACCAAGGCGGGCGATGGCAGCTTGCTGCGACCATTCATCGTCTTCTTCGGCGAGAGTGTTCCGATGATAGAGCCGGCTGCCGAGGCGGTACAGCAAGCCGATATCTTCGTCATCATCGGTACTTCGCTCAACGTGTATCCTGCCGCTGGCCTGATAGCATACACCAAGCCGAACATTCCTATCTATCTGATAGACCCAGGTGCCGTAAACACCAACGGCTACTATAAGATTGAACATATCATGAAGGGGGCTTCTGAAGGAATGAAGCAGCTGAAGGAGATCCTGGAGAAATAAAACGCAGAAGAGGATATAATTATAAGACGCTAAACTTTCACAAGTAAGCTCCACACGCCCTGAAAGGGCAGAAGCTCCTAGTAGATTGTAAAGTCTAAAAGTTGCATAAACCAACATCCATTTTTGTTGATATTCAATGATGCAGTATAATATATCTTACCCAACTTTTAGACTTTACAGACTACTAGGAGCTTCTGCCCTTTCAGGGCGTATTGGGTAATTTCAACCGTACAGGTAGAACATTTTTTATGCGCTCATGGCTGAGTTTTCCTTTTCTCGATCCTTTAGGGATTATCAGAAGACTATCTTCCGTAAAAGAAGCAACCTTGCTCCTTGATTACAACAATTAATACCACACCTCAATCTGTGGTGAAACTTTAGCAAAAGCAGGCATACACCTACCAATGTTAGCACCAATATAGGTAGGATCACAGATGTAATATCGCTTACCCTTATACTCATAAGATGTACCAAATTCGATAGGAACATTAAATGCCACCGCCGTACATTCATGCCCTGGGAATTGGACGAGATGCACATCCAGCCCAAGAATCTCATGAACCAAATAAGCGTAGAAGATGGCACGATCCTCACAATCGTTCTTTGGATAATACAACATCTCCTCGAAGTAGAAATACTTTTCCCGATTGAACTGCTCATCATCTGTAGCATATTCGAAACCCTTTTGGACAAATCGCAAGATCTGGTTGGCTGCCTTCTGCTCATCCATTCCTTGTACCTGCGCCCTAATCTGCTCAACTACATCAGTACGTATGCTCTTGTCTATGATAGACGAAGCCACAGTAGGAATGTCCACAATCGGATAATCATCAAGAAGAGCCATGATGCCTGCTGGAACCTCTCCGCTTATCGTGATACCCGCAGCCTCATGGTAGAAGCGTTTAGTCTCATCTCCCAACTGTGCCTTGCCCGTGAACCTCAGTTCCATACTTTTGCCCAATTCCGCATCTTTAGGCAACTCGCATGAGCGGAAGACTCCATCATCGTTGATATCTGGATAGATATAATATTTCTGCCCATCAATATTGATATACGACTTCTCGTACACATGCTCAGCATATGGTATCAGCATGGTTACCTGATTGCCATTCATGCCCAATCGCACATTATAGCCACAATTAGCCAAAATATATTGCGTGGCAACAACCTTCTCATTGCTGCTGGCCTTTGGCATTACTACATCTAGATATTTCTCCACAAGCATAGCAGAAGCCCAATCGCTGAGTCCCAACCTACGCACTTCGGTGGCAAAAGCCTGTGTTACATCCTTGAGCTCCGACTGTTTCAATAATTTCCAATAGGAAGCTACATCTTCGTGAGTCACGATGTTCATCGTTGTTATCTGTGACACATCCTGAAATTGTAGGGTCTCGCCATAGTAGTCAACCGACACCATCTTCTTGCCCATTGGCACATGCACATAAGCAACCTTAGGCAAAGCGGGCATCAAAGGAATATCTGGCACAACAGGCATCAAAGGCACATCAATACCAGACCCTGTATAGTCGATGTCTGGAATCTCTATGTTCGGTTTTTGAGCAAAAAAATCAGGATTCTTCACTGGCTCTACCGAAGGACGCTCAACAGGAGCTACTGGACTAACAGGCATCTTCGGTTCTGCACACACTACTACTTCTGGCAAGATATAGTTTGTACAGACAGGAGCTTCCTTCGGCTTCGGAACCTCGTCATTACGCTTGTCGCCCTTGAAGCGTTGGAAGTCCTTCCACACACCTTGCAAGTACTTATCGTAGTCGGTAAGCACCGTGTTTCTGAACTTTTGATAATCATCCAGCATAGCTTTCCTGTGCTGTTGATAGTTTTTCAAAAAATCCGAGTTCTGAGAAAAAGCAGGTGTTGCATATAAACCAAACAACAAGACCATGCTATAAGTTAGATATTTTCTTTTCATTACGTTTCTTTTTAAAAGTTACTAGGCCCGATGATGCCCCAGTCTCTGCTGGAACGAGGTAAATTAGAATTAATGTCTGGATTGCGGTCAGGTTGCCAAGTTCTCACCTTAATAGAAGGATTCTCCGGGTCATTGAAGTCGACCATCAAGAACAAGTATCCCTGGTCACCGTAGCTAGACGAATAGTAATCTTGCCGTATCTGGATGCCAAAAGTCTCGCCACCTTCACCCATCTTGACCACATCATTGTCGGCAAATCGGATGTTGATGAACTGATTGCTCTGAAAGCACATACCTAACTTTCTCAAATATTCGCTCTTCGTTTGGCGAGTGTATTTGATGAGTTTCTTGTCGTTATAGATATAGCGTTCTCCCTCCAGAGCCTTCTTGGGTGCTTTCTTGATGTAATGTCCCGTTATGATGGTAGCGTTCTCATCAAACACACTCTCCAGGTAGTCCATTCGCTTCAAGGCAAAAGCCGTCTTATAGTTTTCCAAGAAAGTTGCAATGACCATCTTCACGTAGTCACTCCATGCCCCCATTCCCTTGTTGAAGATGTCATCTCTGGCCTCGCTGCCGAGTCCAAATGCAACAGTCTCTATCTTCTTGTTCTCGTCAAAGGTGAAAGTAACATCCTCCACAAATTTTCTCTTATTGTTCTTAAAAGAGAAAGCCATCGGGATACTTCGGCACACCACTCGCTTACCCATGGTATAGAATGAGAATTGAGGAGTACCCAAGAGGCGCGCCTTACCATAGTTGAGGAGCTTGTGATACATCTCCACACCTTCACTCGTGAAACAATCATCTACACTGGAATAATCTTTGTTTCGTATGGCATTGACGATTCTTTCTATCACAGCTGCATAATCTTTTGTTTCCGCCTCCTGAAGGTTTTGTACAACAGCCTGCCCCTCTGCTTTGACGGTTTTTTCAAACTCCTTTTTTACTGAAGAAGATGCCACCTTTTTATCTATATCCGATATATAGACCGTAGAATGTTTGAAGGGGGTACCCTTAAAGAGCTGCATCACCGACTCCAGCTCCTTGTCTATCTGGCATTGGTCAGCATACTCATATTCGTACTTAATCTGCAAACTGTTGACTGCCACATCAGGACGAAGCTCCACCACTCCCATTCCATCCTTGGCGCTATAGAGATTGCTCCAGGTTCGTCCATCAAAATAGGTATAGTCGAGGCTCGTAACAGGCTTGCCCTTATATTTCAGCAACAGGTTTACATCGTTTTCCTCCTTACCAGCAATCTTGACCGAAAGATTGCTTAAGATTTCCTCTATTTGCTGTGGAATCCAAGTCACAAGCAAACGTTGCTCGCCATCCACCTTCATCTTGACACTGTTAGGATACTGAAGACTTCTCAGCATGGCAAATGCCCAATAGTAACTGCGCAGCGCATCGTCAACCTTGCCCTTCACCTCGGCACGGTTCGCAGAACGTACATAATCGAATACCTTCTCTTTACGCTCATCAAAAATCTTATTCACCTCGTCACGCTTGATATATCTCAGCACATGTACTTGTGGAGTGTTGGCTATAACGAGATTATTGGTATTGGTCAATGTGGCTTGGGTATAGCTATTCATCACCGAAGTGATGGCAGTCTTGGAGTCCAATCCACCATTCGTATTCAACTCTTCCTCCTTGATTTCGAAGGAATTGGAAATATTGACCGAAATCTTACTAATCAAGTCGGCAAGCGCTGCCTGGTCGGCAGAGTTATAGGTTTCTCCCCATCCCTCACCACAGATATATGCAGCGTCAGCCTTCAATTCTTCCGCTCTCTGCTCAGAAACTTGAGCCATGGCTTGCAACTGTAAAAAGCAGCAAGCCAAAATCAAAACTATATGACGCATTATCATACAATAGTCGTTACCATTAAAAATAGTTGCTCCCCCTCATGGCATAGCATATGCCGTGAGAGGGGGCAAACAACATAAATATTAATTATTAAAACCTTCCTTGATAAACTTGCTAATCTGCTCGGCATTCATCTTGGCAGCAGCAGACTCCTTAGCTGCCAACTCAAAGGCACGGATGCGAGCCTTGGTGGCAGCTTCGTTATTGACGATGAAAAAGCTCTGCATCTCGTATGAACCATCGCCCAAATTACGAATCATACTGAAGCTCTCCTGCATCTCGCCTTTGATTTCCTTCTCCACCATCGACTCGTATGCAGCATAGAAGTGGTCGAACTCTGCAGCAATGGAATCGGAGTTGGCACCCATATCACTTACAATACGTCCCTTGATACTGCTTTCCGCCTGACGAGCATAGATATTGCAAGCATTGTTGATAGCCGTCTGATGTCCAATGTTCTTCGACTTAAACTTAGAGGCGGTGCCTGTCACCTCAAAAGCAGCATCGCCAGCCTTTGCCAACTTCTCATAATGAGTGAGCAAGGCAACCTCCAAGGTGCGAGAAGAACCAAAGATTTGCCAATTGTCCTTCTTGAATTCCTTCACTTTCTGCTTGTACTCTTTCTGCATTTGCTTTTGCAACTGCTTGCTTACCGCACTCTGGGCATTGGTGCTCAAAGCCATGAACACCAACGCCATCATCATTAAAACTTTCTTCATATTATTATCAATTTACTAATTACTACTTAATTACGAACTTCTTTTTACCCACCAGATATATACCAGGATACAAGTCGGAGACTGTCGTGATGTCAGAACCGACCTCAATAGTCTTGCACAACACTCCATTGATGCTATAGATATTCACCTTAGCTGTATTTTTTCCTCTCAGGCAAAGTTTGCTGCCATCAACCCATACCTGCAAGCCTTCATCAGACTTCATTGGAATCGCAAAGATACCAGTAGTGTTGCTACGGTTCTCGCCGATGTAGAAGCGGCTGGTGTTTACTTGTCCAACTGGCATATATGCCTCAAATGGATAGATGTCGAATGAATTCTGAGCAAACAAGCTACCAGGCTGATTGCCCTCATACTCCTGATTTACATTGAGCGAAAGGAAACTATTGTTTTTTGGAGTATATACATAGCAAGGCTCAAACTTATCATCCATCCTTTGCTCGAGCGGAGTAACATCCACTTTTGCATTCGTGGCAGAGAACGTTACCTTGCCATTCAAGTTAAAGCGGTCGGCATAGTCAGCATTGTTAGGCATCGCAATGACATAAGGAACACCTGCTTGCATATAACTTGCATCTACAAAGCTATTATCTTTCAAATAGCAAAGCCAGAAAGGTTTTGCATTTTCATAACTCAAACCAAGACTATCCAAAGCCGCAAAAGGCTTAATTTCTTTGCTGCTAGCAACATGAGAGATTGTAGCGACATCGAATGGCAACACGATTGTATCCCATCCTTGTCCTTTGACTTCTTTGCCCATAGCTGTTGTCTGTTCAAAAGAGCGGGTATAAGATATATTGTCTGCCGTAAACAACTCTGGGCAATAGAAATTTCCATAAGAAGTGGAATTTTCACCTACACTTGACAAAGTAATAGACAAAGCCCTACCACCTGAATTACCAGAAGTTACTACATTTCCAAAACCCGAAGGAGCCAACTCCGCCCTGTTCACATAGAGAAGCAAGTTAGGATTGCCAATTCCATCCAAAACATTTGCTGGCATTTTCTTCTCAGAAGTCCAAATTACTGTTGCCAAGGATTTGCATCCTGTAAAGATTTCCTTGCCACAAGAAGTTAGGCTACTTGGCAAATATACTGCCAAGACTGGCATTGAAGCAAAAGCTTGGTCTGCCAAAGTCTCAATCTGAGCTGCGGTCATATTAAGTATAGATACATTCGTCAATCCCTTGATATATGTTATATCCTCGGCATTCAAGTCTCCATTCACATATAATCTATTTGTAGAAAGACTAGTAGTAGGAACACCACCACACCAATCAAACGCCTTTTTCAAACTTCCTGGTGTTTTTACCGTAGCGGTCTTACCATCATAAACACTTGGAGTAGTGAATGAGGTTACATCAGATGCATCCATATAATCCACTTTTGCTATAGCTTTGACTGTCGTAATTTCTGTGAGCACAAAGCTAACTCCAGAATATAAATTTGAAGGTTCAGATTTAATATCCGTCGTATAATATATTTTTGCACCCGTAGTTTTAGTCTTCATTGACAAGTTACGACCATCGAATTCAAATTCAACAGGCTCACACTTATCCTTTTCTAAAGAACTTAAACTATAGGAAGCTATATGAGAGTTAGCATACCCTTCGCAAATTGCCACTGCCTTAACATTCCTACTGCGCTCTACTTTAAATGGCTTCTCGTAAAGAGTACTTGCAACAGTTGGTTCCTCACCATCTGTTGTATAATAAATGGCAGCACCTTCTGAGGATGAAGAGATTGAAACCAACTTGGTGTCTTCATCGAAGGTAATCTTAGGAGTTGTCAGACTCTTCACACCTGCACTTGTAATTCTGAAACTTCCTGGATTTGGCTGATTGTAAATGATCGCATAATACGTTCCTGTATCCATATTTCTTCCATACCCTTCTTCTGCATTGATTTTATCCAAAAGAGCAGCATCATAAGAGGTTCCCTTATATAAAGCAACACTAGCAGTGCTTAAAGTGCTGAAATTATAAGTTCCTGCCTGAGATAGCTCAAATTTGACCACATCAAAGTCAGCATGGCTCAATCCCTCAACATAAACAGAGCTATTGACATTCAGGGATTTGATTTCCTTCGTAATCTCAAAAGGAACAACTTCTGTAACGAATGCAGGTTCACTCCAATTACCTAGCTCGTTTTGGAACTGAAGGAAGTAGGTTACTGGAGTACTTAAACTCATCGTAGCTAAATTCTGATTAAATGTCACTGTCATAGGAGCAGGACTTGCCAATTCCATCATATCAAACATTTGGTTACGTTCCGCCTCTGGCAATGAATATTCGATAGCAGCAGTAATAGTGCCAGTCTCCACCTTGTCATTGAAACCTCTGCGGAAACCTATGATAGGAGAATTTTCCTCCTCTTTATCTTCCAACTTAGACAAGTCATCCACAAAGAAGGCCTTACTCATAATCTTACCCCACTCGCCATTAGCACAAACCAGGTTATAATACAAAAGGTGCTTACCAGCTGCAAGGCCTGTGACATCTACATCCAAATCAAATCCAGACTCTGCTTCTTTAAGCTCCTTGAATTTCATTTTTGCGACATCGCCATCTATCCAGTACTGGCACATCGAAACTGTGTTGTCATCTGCAACATCCTCGTCTACAGCATTAGCAAGCATAAAATCCTTATAACCATAGCTTCTATCTCCTGACTCTGTAATAGCATCATAATAAAGGGTATAACTACCTGCAATATAATCAGAAAGGGACGCACTGATATGAATATCTTCTTGCGTGTAGTCTTTAGTTTGCATCTCACTATAATCCTTTATCCAATACTCATACTTTAGGACTGGAGAAGCTGTTTCCACAGTCTCATCTGTATTTAGATTAGCAATATAGAAATGCACATTGTACACCTTACTGAAAGTTTCGTCGCTACCTTTCATTTGATAAGACAGTACATGCTTACCTTGTGCCAGGTCTTTGATATCTATGCTTTCTTTCAGCACTTTATCAATGATTGCATCAGAAGAGACCTCGATGTCTTTCAGATGAGATGCATCTCCATCTATCCAATATCGGAATCCGATGGCCGCCACATTCTCGGTGACATCCTCTTCCGCATTATCTGCTGCATACGTAGAATTAGCAAAAACTAAACCTAATATACACAGCATGAGCCATATTCGTTTTAACATAAGCCTTATCCTTTAGTTTGCTGTTACTTTAATATCTGCAGAAAGCTCTTTCTTTATAGGGTCGATAGACAAGCTCTTAGTTGTAAATACCGGCACATGGCGCTTGAGGGAGAATGGATTTACGCCACCCTCAACACCATATACAGTTCCATCATAACCCAAATAGTTATTTTGTTTCAACTGTTCAGCTGTATAAACACAATCCAAAGTAACATCATCATCATAATAAGACCCTGTACTAATCAAATCCTCATCTACTCCTTTACAATCCTGAAAATTAATCGAAGACTCTGAAGAAGATTCTGAGGACAAATTTTTATATAAAGTATTGACAAGCATGGCTCCAGAATTTAATGAAGAAATATCTCCAAGGATTGAGTTGGAGTACACTGCCGATAAACGAGGCGAAGATATATTACAATGATTAAATCTTATATTCTCATTAAAGGTGTTAGAACCCTCAACACTATTTAGCTTACAATTTTTCGCAAACAAAGACTCCACATCGGACGCAACATTTACATAATAACGAAATTGGCATCTGTCTAAGACTACATTTTTTATTGTACTTACGGAATTACTACCTCCACTATTTCCTAAATAAAGAAAATAACTAAAATAACATTTACGCAAAACCAAGCTATTGATACCTTTTAGATAATGACCATTAGAATTTGTAAATCTAACACCTTCTATTAAAACTTTATCTATCAGTTTAGAAGATGAAGAAACATTACATGACAAACTACCACCATAGGCTGTATATGAATCCAAAGAATTATCTGCCCCCACACCAATAATAGAAATCGGTTTGTCGATAATTGCATCACCATCGAAAAAACCACTGCTCAAATAGATTATGTCACCCCCTTCTGGAGTTGCTTCATCAATAGCTGCTTGCAAAGCGTTAGATTCGAATATGCCTTTCACCTTACCATTACTCTGCAAAAAGATTTTTCCTTTTTGGTTTTGGGTACTAGATGCACGAGTCACTTCCTGGGCATACGCAGTCAACGAAATCATAAAGCAACCTAACAGAGTAAATAAAATCTTTTTCATAAAGTATATCCTCCTTTATTTTACTGATTAATATTGATTCCCAACTCGATTTTTTTATTGGCAATGTCCCAATGAACAAAAGTAGAAGAAACACCAGGCAAACTACTATTCAAACTATATGGATTCTTGCCGCCATACTTTCCAACCACAGTACCATCAGTACCTTTCCATTCATCGTGGAGCAACAATTCTTCTTTTGACATATTTATCAATGTTTCATTGCCATCATACGGATACACTTTGTTGGGTGTACACTTATTGATAGCAGAAGCATCACCCTTAAATAAAACATTCGTCAAGGAAACAGCCTTAGCAAAGTATGGATAATTATAAAAACCTCCAACTATACAATTAGTCAAGTTACCCCTAAATGCTCCAGCATCTTCATATTCCTCAGATTCTCCATAGATACTAGCGATATTACAATTAATCAAATTACATGATTCTGGTGCTGCAATATTGCCGCTCAAATAATCTATATCACAATTGCGCATAGTCAATTTTTGCACATTCGATGGCAATTCATTATAGGATGCTAAATCACATCTATCGAAGGATAGGTCAAGTAACGTTTTATTACCAAAACTAATGCCATTTCCAAAACGACATTTGCGGAACTTTACGTTAGCAAGGTCTTGATTAAAATCACTATCAAACGTGATGGAGCCTGTAAAATCAATGCTATTCATCAGTATATTGGTCAATGTAGTGTTCTTTGGGAAACAAAACTTGATGCTATAGCTACAAGTTGTGTAATCATAACTTGAAGAGGAACTATTTCCCGCTGCACCACAACCTACAAAGGAGATGTTCTTGTTTACCGCAATGGCTTCTGAACCATTATCTGAAGAAAAATATCCACCCGTAAAGTATATTTTATCTCCATCAACAGCGGCATCCACCGCCTTCTTCAATTCCTTACCCTCATATACACTTGTTACCTTGCCATCATGCTGCAAGAATATCTGCTGAGCAAAACTTTGCACTGCAATGACTATCAAGCTAGTCATCAATATTAATTTCTTTTTATTCATAGTCGTATATTTTAATCTAATTCATTTCCTTTACTTTTGAGGTTTGTTGTTATCACTAACATCTGGAGTCTTTCCTTCAGTTAAGACCTTAAACGCTTCACTGTATTCATGGCCCAATGGCGACTTTACATAGAAACGACAATTATAATTAGTCCCCGACTCTATTTTATCTGAGACCGTGAGCTGAATAGTTTTGTCTTCAGGAACCTCACTACACTTGAGTACATTCCCATTTTCTACAGTAGGAATTACATTTATCGCAGAATAAACAATACCGCATTCTGTGATTGCATACGGTGAATCATAAGTGTTCTTTACTGTAAAAGAATATCTACCAATATCAGATGATTCACAATCTCCAAAAGTTGCCTTTATTGCTGGATTTTGTGTGACTTCAACTTGGGGGTAATTCCATTCATTGTCATCATCATAACGAAAAATGATTGTACCTGTACGAGACTCAGTTGTAGAAGTATTATCTACACATGTTACATCTACAGTTCCGTCTTTTATACCACTAGTAGTGCTCAAATGAATCCAAGAACTATTTGTACTCACTGTCCATTTCGTATTAGATGAAACTTTTAACGTAGTAGGTGTGCTATTGATAGCTTCTTCTACCGTGATTTGCTTCGGATCTACACTCAATGTATAGGATAACCATGTAGAAGGATACTTCCCCAACTCTTCCTCGCTGGTACAGGAATTCATCAATCCAAACAAGCCTAGGCAAACACAAACACCTAATATTCTAATATATTTTCTTTTCATAATGCCTATCTTTTTAGAAGTTTATCAAAATACCTGCATTTCCATAGAAACCACCTTCGGAAAAGCCGCCTACATCAGCAATTTTTGCAAAAGTATCGCTCTTTTTCATCGGGATGGCGTATTCAGGATTCAAGAAGAAGCAGAAATGGTTTACAGGAGCTAGGTTGAATCTAACACCTATTGTTAGGTTGCCACATACAGCTTTCGAACCATAGTCTGCCCCATCAGAAGTTAGCGTCTGAGACAAAAATCCAACTTGTGGGGTGACACCCACACCTGTACTCAAAGCCAACTGATAACCCAACTTTACTGCTATTTGGTTCATCTTGTAGGTACAAGAGCCCAATCGCTCGTTGGTATCATCCTTATACCAATACACCTCATCCGAACAGGTTAATCCTACGGTATAAGATGCTTGTAAATCCACATTATAAATAGTAAAGCCTACGACTCCCATAACTCCCATCATAGAATTGTAGCTATAACCTACACCTAGATAGAAACCATTCTTCTTGATATAGGTCTTAGGTTTCAACTTGATGGTATCCACAACTTCGCTATCACGAGGGATAACGTATGTCTTCGAGATGGAGCGATAGCCCTTCTTGGCAAAAGTAATAGTATTCTTACCAATAGGAAGGTTGCATACATTCGACTCTGTTATCAGCTTATCATCGAAATACATGCCCGCTGTCTTTGGAGTCATTTCCACTCGAAGATAACCTGTATAAGGAATAGGTGGATTGATAGTTACCGTTGTATCTTTCTTAGCAATCACAGTAACGGTGGAACTAACCGGCTCTGCATTCTTCTGGCGAGCCTCCAAGATGTAATTACCCGCCTTCTTGCGAAAATGCCAAGAACCAGCAGCCATTTTCTTTCCTTCAAAGTAAATGTCTGCACCATTAGCTACCTTCACCGTCATCGTACCATAAAGGTCATTCTCATCCAACAGCTGCAAGTGATATTCATCCTCACTTTCAGGAGTTACGTTGATGGTTCCATCATAGTACATGTTCTTGTTGCGCACCGACACACTATGGATGCCATACGACAAATAGGCGGTAATAGGTGCTTCGCCTAAATTCTCGTTGTCTATCACGATGTCAGACTTCGGAACAGAAGTCGAAAAAGACACATTCTTGCCCTCCAAATTGAGCTTCATCGTATAAGTACGAGCCGCCTTGATCTCATCCTCATAGTAGTATTCTACCTTACCATACTTAGGATGGCGGATGGTGATGCGTTGCGCTCTTTGAGGCACATACACCCACCACTGACCTGTCTTATGCACAGTTGTTACAATACCATACGAGCCACCATCAAACGCTAGGTCGTTCAATGTGGTCTCGATTTTAATCAAAGCCGCCGTCTTGCCATTCTTATCTTTCTTCATCGTTCCCTTCAGATTGGCAGTCTGGTCGTATTGGAGATATTTGAAATCCCTCACGACCAGATTGTTCTGAGCAAACAATGGGAAAGACAGAACTGCGAGAAGCAATAAGAGTAACGTTTTCTTCATTCTAGTGTTAGTTATTTAAAATTTATAATCCTTTAACCATCTTAAACTCATAAGAGTCACCATTAAAAGATCCGATAGCATTGAAATTCCATCTATAGGTTCCCCCAGTTATCATATGCGGGTCATTTATGTCATCAACTTTCCCTACCCATTTTTTACCAGAATTGGCAAATTGAGTAGCCACATCCATGATATCAACAAGCACCTCACCTGTATCACGATTAAAATTCCAAGAGCTACTGCATATTGTCTCTGACTCAGAATAGGATACAGTTCCATCCTTTTTCAAGTTTACAACATAGCCAACTTCATAAGAAGTACCACCCAAACTATAATGGATTTCTTTACAAATCCAAGTACCAGAAAGGTCAACTGGTTCAGCTAAGACCTCTGAGCTAAATTCAATTTTATCCTTATCATGAATCTCATCAATATTTTTTTCTCCATCTTTCCAAACTATTTGTTTATCATGTCCATCTTCATTAATAAATGTCACGCTATCAACAGAAGAAATACTTAGCTCTTTTTTTACACCATCAAGCATGAAAGTAACAGTATGAATATCTTGCGCTTTCACGATCAACTGTAAAGCAAGCAAAAACAATATAAATAAAGACCTTCTCATCTTTTATAAACTTTATAACTTGTATTACCAATCGTTATTACATACAAACCAGCAGACAAACCAGACAAAGACATATACCCATTTTCTCCTGCCAACACTTTTGTTTTGCGTACAAGAACTCCTTTGGCATCGTATATCGCTAATTGTTCGTTTTTCTTCGAAGAATACAATATTGCTCCATCCGCATACTCAATCTTGTTTTCTGCTTTAATTGTTACTATTCCTGCAGTATTAACTACCTCATAAGATAATTTATCTATATCTTTCATGGAATAATGTATTTCCATTGCCTTGATAGATATCAGTAATTCTATCGTAGTAAATACTAATTTAGGTTTTTCTTCCAAAAGATAAGCCACACGACTTCCGTCCTTATTATAAACAACAATATTCATCTCACTCATAGCTTTTATTGGAGGACCAAACAATGTACTCAAAAAAAGCAAAAAGACTATACGTTTCTTCATATTTTTGATTTTTAATTATTTCTTCTCGATAAATGCACTCGGCACATATGCCGTACTCACCAAACAAACGCCCTCGACCTCTACCACTACACGTTGTTGACCTGCCACCCTTGCCACCTTGCCAACAACACCCTTAAATGCCCCATCTATCACCTTAACCAAGTCACCACTCTTGTAATGGCAAGCCTCTGGATTTACCACCTTGACATGCTCGCTAGGCACACTTGTGATACGAATGAAATTCATCATTGCCTCATAAGGTACGACAAGAGGAGGATTACTGCCATCTTCAGACTTGTGAAAATGATCATAATAATGATTGAGAAAAGTAAGATGAGAATGATTCTTAGAATAAGTCTTGATGACTTCGGGAGTAGTATAGACAAAAAGTAGGTTGGGGAGCAAAGATTCACTAACGACTCTACGCTTGCCTTTGACAATCTTGCTTTTATAATGCAAAGGCAGATACGCCTCGACACCTTTGCTTACCAGGTAATAATAGGCTTTTCTTTCACGATGGTAAGTGGCACGCATCACATACCACTTCTTGCTTGGGTCAGGGGTATACCCTACCGACACCCCATCATGTGTAGTTCTGGAGGGGGCACAAGGGATAAGCCTTGTGCTTGGAGGCGGTTCTTCGCCTCGCTTGGGTGTCACATTAGTCAATGTGCTCATTGATATAAATCCTTAGATATAACCTTAGAAAGTTACTCTAGAAAATAGTCTAGACATAAAAAAGCGTGAACCTCCGTTGTCCGCTCCACACTCTGAGGCCGTGAGAATTGCCCTATACTGCTGAACGAACAACAGTATAGCCCACGCCGATATGATAAGCGTCTCCGATAAAAACTAGCAACAGTTTTACGGTTACACACAATCACACCCGGAGCATCTACTGCTGCTAAGTCTCAGGCAGTACATTTAGCTTGAAATTTCTCACGTTTCAGAGTGTCTGCTGAACATAGCGTTGTAAACGCTTTATAAATATGTCCCAGCTCTCATCTTCCCACCCATTGCCCGCTTCATGCTTTCACCACTCACTTTCGAGCTTTCTGGCACTCAGCCCGGCGTGGGCTGTCTCTATTACTCATTTTCTAGACATTCTTGAACATTCTAATATTCTTTGCCGTCCTTAGAAAAGTAACAAGACTAAGAGCTAAATGCAAAATTAATAAATATTTTCTAAATTCATCATCTTTCCCTTAAAAATCTTTCAAGTTTAACGTTCATTTAGACTTCATTACATATAGTACAGTTATTCATTTGTCCTAAGTAACGATAAAAAAATAACTTGGTACAAAAATGCTAAGCAGATTTGCACCTAACGACATAGTTCCACTTAGGCAAACGCTCGTCAAATACGATTCGCTTTAGCCTTTCGGATTCATATGATTCGTCAAGCGTTCTTTGAGTTTGATATTCTTTAGAGTTGATGGAGGCAATCACTACTAAACCTTTAGATGTGGTTGTTTCGTTTGCCTTCATACAAGCATACTCAGCAGAGAGCAATGGCACACCGCCCCAAGACCTTGTTATATGGGCAAAAAGCCTATGCTCAATAGGGTTGTACTTAGAGCAATATGGTGGATAATGCACTATGATGATGTCCAATCCAAGAGTGGCGGCCAACTTCACAAGCTCTTGTTTGAAGATGTGGTGTGAAGCAGAGTTGGAGCCTCCTCCGTCGCATAATATGCAGATGGCAGTTGCATCGGGATATTCCCATTGTAGGTAGTCTTTCCAAATGCGTGCAATATTGTCACATACAAACTCAGCTGTGTCATGGCTTTTTCCAATGGTAAGATAACCAACGTTCCTTTCAACATCATAAATGCCATGTGGTACGATGGTTCCATTGGAAAAAGATGCAAAGTCATGGTCAAGGGCAGCTAGTTCGTGTTGGCTGAACACCTTGCCTGCACGCTTAAAGTTGCCAAGCATCTCCTTTTTCTTGGTGTCAATACTGAGAACAGGTATTCCTTGGCTCGCACAAGATGCCCAGGTTGCTTCCACGACCTTGAATTGTGCATCTCGGTTCTCAGCCTCTTTCAAGGTCTGTGTCTTGTGGAAAGAACGTTTCTTGAAGCCTCGGAGTTTTATCATCTCATGAACAATATAAGCAGATATGTTAATATCGTGCTCTTGAAATACTTGTATGATTTGAGTCGGAGAAACATCAAGCCATCTTACGGAGTCATTCTGTGAAAGACCAGCTGTGCGATTTTGAACAATCTCATCGAACAGAGTCAAATATTCAGGATGCTCTTCCAATATAGGTTTGCGACCACCGCCTGAAGCACGGACAGACTTCTTGGGTAAAGTGGTCTTGTGCTTTAGCTCACGAATACCCTTGTATACGGTGTTCCTTGCTATGCGAATAGAGGCACACACGGCTGCAACACCATGTTTGCCTATTTGGATAGCTCTTGTGGCACAATATAGCCGACGCTGGCGTTCGTCTAATTGCTGGATGTATGTAAAGTCGGTCTTTGAAAAGACTTCTGCTAGAATTTTTGTATTCATTGTAACTGTCTGGAAATCAACTACAAAGATACAAATTTTCTAGCAGATTAAAGAATATAATTAGTTAATAATCAACAAGTTAAATATTTAAATATGACAAAGAACAATTACAGAAAAAAAAATGAAATATAGGAAGAGTTTGGAACTCCATCTTTTGGTCATGTATCACTTCACAAAAGTAATACAAAAATGTACCAAGTTATTTTTTAATCATTACTAAGCAAGAAAGTCGCCCTGTAAGGTAGGGTGTTCAAAATCCGTTTAAAATCCGACGCATTTATTC
>ERZ1035025.93-NODE-93-length-61895-cov-22.049111_pt1 | contig 61895 bp, 47 predicted proteins | sample MGYA00520619_ERZ1035025 | MGnify/ENA primary metagenome ERZ1035025 (study PRJEB33766, sample SAMN09781742) | gut metagenome | biome: gut microbiome | host: Homo sapiens | place: Madagascar | study: EMG produced TPA metagenomics assembly of the PRJNA485056 data set...
TATAACAAAAAACAATACCGTGCAAGTGTTTTGACGAAAAAGTTTCAAAAAAGTTAAGTTTTCAGGCTCAATTTGACTTAAATCAACGAAAATGGGCAAGTTTCGATGGTTAAACGCCTAAAATAAGGGTATGGATGTAATGGTAGTGTTTTGTGAGGGCTTTGGGATTAAGGTGTATGTGTTGTGGCTGATTGATGTAAAAGCATAAGAAGTGTGGCGGACGGCGGACGAAATCCAATCGGGTGGCGAACGGAATCTGATCGGACGGCGGACGGAATCTGATCGGGCGGCGTACGGAACACGATGACAGAAGTTGAGGTTTGGGGCAACAGAAGTTGAGAGGTTGTATTATATATATTACTGAACTTTCGCAAGTTCAGAGAATTCAGTAGTTAAAGGAGTTAAGAAGTTCTTGCAAGCAAGCGGCAAAGCCGAGCGAAGCCAAATGCTTTTAATGCTGTAAATCAAGCAAAACAACTAATGGCTTAACTCCTTAGCGACCGAAGGGGGCGAGAACTCCTTAACTTCTTAACTACTTTCGCTTGCGAAACTTGAATATATTATAATGTGTAGGGGGAATTGGTGCGAAAAAGGGGTTGATTTGCCGATGAAATCTTGCACACTATGAGAATTTTGTGCATAAAACAAAAGTATTTTGCGATAAAGATGCAGTTTTTTGCACACTTTTGTTGGTGGGTGTGCAAAAAGTTATACCTTTGCAGTCGGAAATGGCAAAAAGATTGTGCATAAGTGTGCAGAATATTCCATTAGAGTTCACTAACAAGGATAATATACATTATATAATAATAGAACATTATGTCTTTTAACTTACTGAAAGGAAAGCGCGGTATCATCTTCGGCGCATTGAACGACGCATCTATTGCGTGGAAAGTAGCAGAACGTGCCGTTGAGGAAGGCGCACAGATTGTATTAACCAATACTGCGGTGGCTTGCCGTATGGGTACAATCGACGAGCTCGCCAAGAAGACCGGCGCAGTAGTTATCCCAGCAGATGCGACATCTGTAGAGGATTTGACCAACCTCTTTGTTCAGGCCCAGGAGGCTTTGGGCGGCAAGATTGACTTTGTGCTCCACTCTTGCGCTATGAGTGTGAACATGCGCAAGAAGCGTACTTACGACGATCTTGACTATGGTTTCTTGAACAAGACCCTCGACATCTCAGCAATTTCGTTCCATAAGATGCTTCAGGCAGCCAAGAAGCTCGACGCTCTGTCGGAGAACGCTTCGGTGCTGGCTCTGACCTACGTGGCTTCTCACCGTACATTCTTCGGCTACAACGATATGGCGGATGCCAAGTCGCTGTTGGAGTCGATCGCTCGCAGCTTCGGTTACATCTACGGTCGCGAGAAGGGCGTGCGCATCAACACCATCTCTCAGTCGCCTACGTTCACCACAGCGGGCAGTGGCATCAAGGGCTTCGACGGTCTGTACGACTTCTCTGACCGTATGTCGCCTCTGGGCAACGCGAGTGCAGACGAGTGCGCAGACTACTGCGTTGTGATGTTCTCTGACTTGACAAAGAAGGTGACGATGCAGACTCTGTTCCACGACGGCGGCTTCTCGAGCATGGGTATGTCGCTGCGCGGTATGACACAGTACAACAAGTCGTTCCTCGACGAGAACCGCGACGAGCAGGGCAACATTATCTACGGATAAGCAATTGTTCTACGGATAAACAACAGACATGAGCCGTACCAATAATGCGACGGCTTACGCAGAAACAATAAAAAAGCGAGTAGCAGAGGTTGTGAAGCCTCAGCTACTCGCTTTTTCCATTTTATCAATGCAATACGTTTATTAACGTCAATGCAATACGTTCTATTAACGTCAATACAATACGTCTATTCGGACAACGACACGGATTTATTTAGCTACCGCTATACGCGCCTCCTGCAGCACACCGTCCATGAATGTGTCGGGGTTCACCTTCTTCAGCGTGCTCTTCATCTCGTCGATGATGGATATGCAGGTTTGCTTCTCGTTATCGGTGAGCAGTTTGCTGTGCTCTCGACACAGACGCGCTATCTTGACAACGATGCCCGTCTGCAGCGTCTTCGCATCGGCATCCTTTATGGCGTCGAGGAAAGCAGCGCGCAGATTGCCGAACTGGAGCATGAAGTCGATGTCGGTCTTCACCTCGTTATTTGTAGCCGAAGAAAACGAGCGCGAATTGAAGACACGCACATTGCCGTCATTGTCGTAGGTGGTTGTGGTCACGCCGTTGTCGTCGAGGACAGTCTGCGTGCGCAACGAGGTGCCCTTATTAAGCGACTTCAGTGCGCCTCTGACGCCCGACTTGAACTCCTTAAAACGAGCCGGCATCACGCCGTAGATGTGATAGTAGTAGCAATGATACTTGCGGCTATCCTTGAACCATACAGCCAGATAGGCGTGACGGCGCATGGGGTCGGCGGCATCCGTGAAGCACAAACCGTAGTAGACGTGCGATTTGTGTGCACCCAGCTCTACGCTGTATTCGTTGTTGGCTCCATATTCGTACCGACTGTTGGTAGCGAGCGAGCTGCTGCCCGGCTTCTTGATGAACACATCGTAGGCGTCGGACTTCGCCAGTAGCAGTTCCTTCTCTATCTGTGCGAAGAGTTCCTTCTTTTTCGCAGGAACGGTGAACTCGGTGAACTTGCAATAGCTCACGCCGCTATCGGCGCAAACGACATTATAGTCGGAGCTGGACAGCACTTCGGTAGAAGGATTGTTCAGCACAATCTTGAACACCTTTTCGATATTACTCTGCGCAGAAGCCGCAAACGCCTGCACTAAGAATATTGCCATTATTAAAATCTGTCTCATACGTAATATATTTACAGGGTTGTTTGTTATGTTTTCTTTATTATGTGTTATTGCTGTATGCTGTTGCCAGTGACTTCCGACTCGTACTCGTCAGCCTCAGCGTCGTCAGCTTCGAACAGTTCCATAGCCTGAAGCTCGAGCTGATTGATCTCTGCCGACTGGTTGGCATTTATAGCATGAAGCAGGATGTCGGCTTGGCGCACAGCTTCCTCGATATCGGTGGAGTCGGCATGAGTGGATGCGCTCTTGTCAGCCTCAGCCACATACACCTTCGGCAGACGCGGCTGCCAGTAAGGGCGAACAGACTTGTGCAAACGCCGTTTCTCGGGCTGCTGCTTCACGCTGTCTGCGAGAATACGCTGCGGCTGTTCGGCAGAAATGCTGTCGGCGATAGAATCAGCAGGCACAAGGCGAGCGGCTTGCTGAGCCAACGGCGCGCCCGATGACTGACCAGACGGCGTATTGTCGGGAAGCAGCGCCGAAACAGCGACCACAAGCACAGCAACGGCAGCAGCCGATGCCACCCAAAGTAGAGTGTTGCGCAGCGTGAAGCTCCGCACGGTCGGAGCTGCAGCCTCATTCTGCTGGTCTTTCTCAGCCGCTTCGGAAGCGAACATGCAGAACATCTCTCTGTATGCGCTCCAATCGGCGGCAGATATAGCGTCAGGTCGGTCGGCATCGGTAGCCGTGCAGAAGAACTCCGCCAATGCGGTCTCCTCCTCAACGGTAGTGGCACCGTCCATGTAACGCTTCAGAAGTGATATTATTTGTCGGTCTGTCATGTTCTGTTCCTTTCCTTTATCTGATTGAATAGTTTTCGTCGTGCCGAGGAGAGCATCGTCGCCACCGAATCCTTGCTGATGCCTAATATGGCGGCAATCTGCTCATTGGTGCGGTGCTCGGTCTGACGCAGCCTCATCACCTGCATCTCGCGCGGCGGCAACTGCTCTATGCGCTGACGCAGCCATTGCTCGTCCTCTTTCCATTCGAGCTGACTCTCTGGAGTATTGTTGTCCGACTCCTGCTGCAAAAGCCAGGACGTGTGCGCCTCATCGCCGCTGATGCTTGTCGGGTGCTGCCGTCGCAACATGTCAATAGCCACATTGCGAGCTATGACAGCCGTAAGGCGAACGGCATGGGCTGTGTCGCGGAGAGAGTCGTGCACAGCCCAAAGCCTAAGCATCGCATCGCTTGCCGCATCGTCTGCATCATCGGCACGCGCAAGATAGCGGCGGGCATAGCCCAGAGCTATAGTGCGCAGTTGCGGCGACATCTGTTCAAACTGTATTTGGTTCACGGTAGTCGGGTATTCGTTAGCTTTATTCTATTTTTACACGCATAAGTGCTGGGGCGGCACGCATTATGGACGGGCGATGATGACGCCGTCGGGAGTGTCCGGTCTGCGCGAATTGTAAGTTTCGCCTGTTACGTTCACATTACTGCCCATGTTGAGCAGTTTATCGTACTTCAACATACTGTCGCTTATCTTGCCCGAACCTAAGACATAGTTTTTATAGTTGCCGGCTTTACCCGAAACAGAGATGCGACCAGAGCCGGTAAGCGTACAATTAAGATTGGCAGCCTTGCTTGTTCGGCAGTTGATTGTGCCCGAACCAGCCATCGTCAGTCCTACATAATCAGCCTTCACATCGTCGACAAAGATAGTGCCCGAACCTGCGTTGTTAAAGTTGGCATGGCTGGCTACGACCTGGCTCACGGCAATCTTGCCCGAACCTGCCTGATTGAACGTGACAGCCGTAGACTTCATCTTGCCAACAACAATCTGTCCGCTACCACTCATATTGAACACTCTCACATCCGGCGCCTTTACGTGCACAACAACGCTGCGTCTGTCCGACGAATCGGAAGTTTCGACATACACATTGCCAATGACCTTGCCGTACTTTGAGATGTTCAGATCCGAACCATTGCTCCCTACGCGTATCCGGTCGAATGCTGCGGCATCGCCCACAAGACGAACCTCGTATGTACTACCCTGTTCGTACACCACTTTAATCGAACCGACAACGTTGATTACGCTGAAAGGTTTCACGCTAAGTTTCTTCTCGCTCTTCTCTGTTGCATACAACGACGTCGTAAGCATGAGCACCGCAGCCGTCAACATCAAAACAAACTTTCTCATAAGATTATCTCCTATCTATTTAAGTTGCACATTATATATATGTATAGGAAAGCACTGAAACGAACAGCTCAGCGCCCTGCCCTTTCTATAAACAATAACGCAAGAAAGGGAAATTCTAAATATGCGGACGCCGCATTTAACACATATTTAACATGTTTCAAATTAATAAAGCGTAATTTGAACCGAACAAGCGATGCTTTGCTTTGTGACTATCAATAAAATATCGTAACTTTGTAAGCAACAATATATCAACTTGTTTTTATCCTAAGACTCACATACAACTATGAAATCGTTAAAAGAATTATACAGAATAGGCAAAGGCCCGTCGAGCAGTCACACAATGGGACCGCAGAAGGCTGCACAGACCTTCGCTGCGCACAACAAGGATGCGAAATCGTTCGAGGTGACACTATACGGCAGCCTGGCAGCAACGGGCAGAGGTCACATGACCGACGTAGCCATCGACGAGGTGCTGCGCCCCATCGCTCCGCTGAGCATCGTGTGGCAGCCGAAGGTGTTCCTACCCTACCACCCGAACGGCATGAAGTTCGTAGCGTTCGATGCTGAAGGCAACCGCATGAACGAGTGGATATGCTACAGCGTAGGCGGCGGCGCACTGTCGGAAGGCGAGAAGAGCCGCTGGTTCAACAACAAGCGCGAGGTGTACCAGAAGAACACGCTGCACGAGATACAGCAGTGGTGCGAGAATCACGGACGCGGCTACTGGGAGTACGTTGACGAGTGCGAGGACGAGGACATCTGGGAGTATCTGATGGAGGTTTGGCGCGCCATGCAGGAGTCTGTTGAGCGCGGCATTGACCATGAGGGCGCACTACCAGGTCCGCTGAAGCTGCCACGCAAGGGTCCAATCTACTACGTAAAGGCGAGCGGCTACAAGCAGTCGCTGCAGTCGCGCGCACTGGTTTACGCCTACGCCCTGTCGGTGAGCGAGGAGAACGCATCGGGCGGCACCATCGTCACCGCCCCCACATGCGGTTCGTGCGGCGTATTGCCAGCCGTGCTCTACCACCTTGCAAAGGGACACAAGTTCAGCGACACACGCATACTGCACGCCCTCGCCACAGCCGGAATCTTCGGCAACGTGGTAAAGCAGAACGCCTCAATCTCGGGTGCCGATGTAGGCTGCCAGGGCGAGGTAGGCGTAGCGTGCGCCATGGCTTCTGCAGCTGCCTGCCAGCTGTTCGGTGGCAGTCCGTCGCAGATAGAATATGCTGCGGAGATGGGACTGGAGCATCACCTCGGCATGACGTGCGACCCGGTGTGCGGATTGGTACAGATACCGTGTATCGAGCGCAACGCTTTCGCCGCTACTCGCGCTCTCGACGCCAACCTCTATGCGTCATTCTCCGACGGAACACACAGCGTGTCGTTCGACCGCGTGGTGAAGGTAATGAAGCAGACCGGCCACGACCTGCCGTCGCTCTACAAGGAGACAAGTACGGGCGGACTGGCGCAGGCTTACGAGCAGCACATGCGCAAGTTGGCGGAGCAAGCAAACTCGAACGAAGAGGATATCAGTAAGTTTGGATACAATTAAGCAGTTCCTGTTGAGAACTGCTTAAGTTGAGAGTTGAGAGTTGAGAATTGAGAGTTATGATTACCATTGCAAAAATCTCATGATTTAAACGTTAGCAATAAAACAAATCATAACTCTCAACTCTAAACTCTCAATTCTCAACTATAACAATCTGCGGTGTGCGTAGTGCAGGCTTCAGCTCGCCACCGATATAATAAACGCCGAGCCGTGTGGGCACAGCCTGTGCCCCTGCTCGTGCGAGAGCCTGATTGGCGAACGTCGTAGTGAGCCATTGCCCTGCGACAGCATCAAAGACATAAAGATTACCACTGAATTTATACCAGTCGATTGGCTGCTTGAGGTAATCGCCTTTCTTCACACACTCATATCTACCGCTGATTGCATCGAGAAATATAGTGCGGTTCACGCCGCCTGTGGCGTACAACCGATTGCCGTCCGCCCACGCAATACCACCCGAGAGTGTCATTTCCTCGCCATCAGCAGAGCGCGGAGCAGACAGAACGCCCCACTCCTTCGTGCGTATGTCGTAGACATAGCCATCGGTGTGTACCTTGCTTTGCTCGCCATGGGCATAGAAACCTCCCCAAACATACACCTTATTATTATAAGCAGCAGCTACGGGCTGCACACGTGGCGCACCCGGGACGCGGAGAGTGACAAACGCAGTGTTGTTAGATGCTTGAGCAATCGAGTTTGCGCCTTGGTTGGTGACATTTGAGTCGAGCTGATAGCGCAGAACATTGGCAGACGGCTTGCCATTCTGATTGCCACCAACAACGAATACGTCTGTTCCGGCGAGTGCCACAGCCATGTTGTCCACCGTAGCAGACAGGTCGGCAAGACGGTTAAGCGCAATACCGGTGCCGGCAGCGTTCAAGCGTACACTATAAACCGAGGCAAGCGAGTGGTCGTTGTTGTTGCCACCGATGAAGAGCAGACTGTCGCCACTCGCAACCGTTGCACCATACGCAGCCGGCTCGGGCAGGAAACCTACCAAGCGCCATTGCAGTGCCTCGCGGTCTATGCGTGCTGCATATACACCAGCGTAATACTTTTTCGGCTTACCTGCTTCGGGGAAGTTGCAACCGCCAGCCATAACGAGATAATCACCTATCTGACCGGCATAACATGCCGACACACCGAGCGAATAACCTGGTTCGGCAGAGGGAAAACCAACAACGCTATGCACGTGCTGCGCAGAGAGAGGCAGGGTAGCGAGAAGAAAAAGGAATAAGGACAGGAGTCGGTTCATAAAAAATAGAAATTAAAGGGAGGATGTGCAAAAATAGAATATCGTATTTTCTATTTTGACACGCCCTACTCTAATGCAATTAAGTGGGTGCGTGGCACCCTACTCTAAGACAACTTAGTGGGTGCGTGGGTATGGCAGGATGCCATACCCTCCTATGCTTCGAGCTTTTTCAAGATCTCCTGACAGAGCATGTAGCCCTTGATCATCATACGCGGAATGTGGAACGGACCCTTGTAGAGGTTGCCCTTAGCCGGCTGTGCCACTGTTCCGTCGCGATGCAGATAGCCGTACCACTCGCCGTACTCGGCATCGGGGAAGTGGGCGTATGTCCACTCGCTGATGCGCTCGTGACGGTAGAGATACTTCTCGTCGCCGGTTCCGAGGTAAGCGTAGAGCGAAGCGATGATGGTCTCGCACTGCGGCCACCAGAACTTCATATCCTGCGAGTAGTCCTGCGATGGCAGGTTCTTGCAGTCGCGGAAGTTGATGATGCCGCCGTACTGCTTGTCCCAGCCCCAGTCCCATGACCAGTCGAACACCTGCAGAGCCAGGTCGAACATTGGCTTGTCCCAGCCGCGCAGCTTAGCCTCCTCCATGATAAACCAAGAGGTCTCGATGCAGTGGCCAGGGTTGATGGTACGAGTCATATTGGTGTCGATGAACTCGCCATTCTCGCCTACCGTTTCGAGCAGGCACTTGAACTCTGGATGGATGAAGTACTTCTTCAACTTCTCAATCGACTCATCAATCTGCTGAGTGAGTTTCGGATCGTTTACAACCTTGCGGATGCAAGAGCCTACGTTGATGAGAATCATGACGATGCTATGCCCCTGCAACTTCACGTCAGCCTCGAACTTAGCAGGCAGGAAGCCCGGTGTAGCGAGGAAGCGCTGTGTGTCTTCAAACACCTGGATGGCGCGCTTTGCCCAGTGCTGGTCGCCTGTAGCGAGAGCATACTCAGACATCGCAATTGCGGCGAATGTCTCTGAGAACACGTAGCGACGCTTGCGCAGTGGTTTGCCCTCAGCAGTAACAGAGAAGTACATATGTCCCTGCTCGTCGAAGCAGTGTTTCTCGATGAACTCGAGTGTAGACTTGGCAGCGTCGAGCCACTCCTGGTTCTTCTCTACATTGTTATAAGCGAATGAGCAAATGAAGGCGAAGCGGCCCTGAAACCACACCGACTTTGTTGTGTCCATCAGCGATCCGTCGCGGTTGACGCATGTGTACACGCCACCGTTCTCGCGGTCTAAGCCGTACTCCATCCAGAACGGCATGATATTCTCGGTGAGGTCTTTCTTGTAAGACTCAGCCCACGACTTGATATATTCCTTTACATTCATTTTCTTAAAGGTGATATGTTGTTATGTTGACGGGTTGACATTAGAACTGGTTGGCACGCTCGAAGAATCCAATCTCTTCAAGTTCCTTCTTCATCTGCGCCTCTTCCTCGTCAGTCATGTTGCGGAACGGCACACGGTTAGGTCCGAGGTCGAATCCGAGGAGCTTCATGATGCGCTTTCCGCCCACGATGTTACCGCGGAAGTGGCAGATGACGTTGATAACCTCCTGTGAGAAGTTCTGCTTCTCACGAGCTGTCTCGAGGTCGCCGCGGTTCCATGCGTCGATGATGCCCACAAGCTCACGACCGTTGTAGTTGGTTGTGCCGCCGATGCCACCGCGAGCGCCGCCTTGAGCAAGGCTCGGGAGGATTGTCTCGTCCTGTCCGTGGAGCATGTCGAACTTGCCACCACCGTAGAGACGGCACTGGTTGTACTCGTAGAGCGCCTCGTAAGTGTACTTGATACCTGCGAAGTTCTTGATGCGTCCGTCGACAGCCTTCAAGAGGTCTACCATCGGCAGGAATGCGCCGTTGAACGCAGGGATATGATAGTAGTAGAACGGCAACTCAGGAGCAGCGTTCGCGATAGTCTCGCAGTACTCCACGAGTTCCTCGATGCGACCAATCTTCGGGAACGGAGGTGCCATCGAGCCGATGCCCCATGCACCAATCTTCTGAGCGTGCTCGGCAAGGCGCACACTCTCGCGCAGACAGCAGCTGCCTACGTGCACAATAACCTTGAAGCCCTCGGGAGCAACACTCACCCAACGCTCTGCCAGCTGCATACGCTCCTCTGTGGTGAGCATATATCCCTCGCCAGACGATCCGTTGATGAACACGCCCTTCAAGCCATTCTTCTGCAACATCTTTGCATAAGCCTCGATTGGTTCGAGATTAACGTCACCATTTGCATAGAACGGTGTAAACGGTGCGTCGATAAGTCCTACGATTTTTTCCATAGTCTTGTTTATTTTAATTGATTATTAATTTATTGTTTTCAATTAAGAGATGAAAAGTTATTGAGTATTCTCACCACCTCAACATCTCACCACCTCAACATTTATTCAACATTATCCGATGTTGGGCGTAAGCACACCAACTGCAACACGAGTGCCACGATGACGATGCCACCGAGCACGGCGAAGCCCATGCCGAGATTGCCACCATCGGTCCACTTGCCGAGCAGATGTGTAACGGCAGCACCAGCGAACACGCCCACCATATTCATCACTCCGTAAGCCGTAGCACGATACTTAGCCGAGATAATCTGGCAGAGTATAGGCATGTTGTTAGCGTCGAACATGCCGAAGCCAATGCCGAACAGCATTCCGGCTCCCACTACCGCCACTACGCTATGGCCGAAGCCGAGCAGAACAAGTGCAGGGATAGTCATACCCAAGCCGATGGCACTGGTATAGATACGTCCGCGTATGTTGCGCAGCACCCACTTGTCGGACATCACGCCACCGAGAAGCACGCCCACAAAAGACGACGCAGCGATGGTGATGGTAGACATCGGACCAGCCTGCGCCATATCCAGACCGAGACTGTCGGCGAAGAGCGTAGGCAGCCAGTTCTTAGTAGCCCAACCAGGGAGGCTCGGCACAGCGAAGTAGATGAGTATCACCCAGAACGCCCATGTAGAGAGCACGACGCTGAGTCCGCGCCAAAGGCTCTCCTTCTTCATCAGCGTTGCAGGATTGGGCGAAGCTGCGACAGCAGCCGCAGCCTTCGGTTTGTCGTGCAGAAGCAGTGCAAGTACCACCGAGTAAGCGATGCCGATGATGCCGAACCAGTAGAAGGTGCTATGCCATGAGAAGGTGGCAGCGATAGTAGCACCAAATCCGCCCACCGCCTGACCCACGTACAGACCCGTCATGTGTATGCCGATAGCCAGCGAGCGCGACTTGCCCTCATGCCAGTCGGCGATGAGCGACAGAGCCGACGGTATGTACAGTGCCTCGCTGACACCCATAAGCGCACGCAACCAATAGAGCTGTGTGAAGTCGGAGGCGTAGCCCATGAGGTACGTGACGGCTGACCATACGAACAGACTGCCCACAACGAGCTTCTTACGGCTCACACGGTCGGCTACAACACCTGCGAACGGACTCACGAGACCATAAATCCAGAGGAACACAGCCATGAGCGCACCGAAAGCCTCAGCCTTCTGTAGCTCCACAATATCGAGCTTCATTGCGTCCTGCATGGTTGAGAGCATCTGACGATCCATATAGTTGAGCAATGCCACCACCCAAAGCAGTGCCACTACGAGCCACGGATAGAACTTTTTGTTTTTCATTTTGATAGAGATTTGTTTTTAGTTGTTTGTTTTTCAAGTTTAAGGCTGCACTCCGTAGCTGAATGCGGGGCGCAGCCTATCTTATTCAATGCAAAAGTATCACTTTTTTTCTACACGACAAAACAGAACGTGTGCTTAATTGTGTTTTCCAGCCTCACGCTTTGCAATTTCCTCGTTTGCCTTATCACATGCGTATGCTGAGTCGTGCGCCTTATTGTCTTCATCGTAGTAGACGGTGCGATAGGTAGTACCTCCTCCGCCACTACTACTGGGTGCGGGCATTGCGTACAGAACGAAGCATATTATGCCGCCGACTATCAATATCTGAATAATCAGTTTGAAGATAACAACAATCAGACCCCATACGGCTACGATGCAACCGAGTATATAGACAATAGTGAAGAGCGTAAGCAGTATGCCCCACTTCTTACTCTTCATAAGCTCGATGTTGCGCTTCAACGAGAGAAAGACACCAATACCCAATGCCAAAAGGAAAGAAACGAGTATTAAGAACGTTTCAATCCATCCGCCCAAACCTAAGAACTCGCATATGAGAGCAGAAGCTATCAGCACGGGGAGTGCAGCGAGCATACTTATGAGTGCTGGTTTTACGGAGATACCATCTTGCACGTCGCCATCAAAGGCTTCGCCTAAGATTACAGGTTCGTAGAACTTGATGCTCATAACCTGATAGAACACAATCAAGCCGAACGGAATGATGCGCAGCAACGAACCGAAGAAACCGTAACGGTTCTTGTCGCACCACCAGAAGCAATTGGTGCCCAACACGCTATAAGCCCATATCTCGAGCAGCGTGCCAACCATGATACATGCAGGTATTGCCACCACGGCTATCGAGCGTATCTTCTTGCTCCTTGTAGCCAAGATGTTGAGCACCATAACGCCGAGGAACAACAACGCTATTATAATATAAGGTATAATAGAATTGAAGATGCGACCCTGTATGGTATGCGCCAATTCGTCCGACTTCGTCAGTACCTTGTCCTCTACACCCTCCGGGTTGTCCTTACTGAACACGAGGTTCTCGCTAAGCGTACAGTATTTCTTGCCGTCTTTCTGTATTACGGCATATCCAATGGAGCCTCCCATATCAATCACACCCTTGTCGTAGAACTTATCCACGCCTTCTACCTGGTCGCCATCGTGCAGATAGAACACGAGTTTCTCGCCCTTACTGTAGTAGGTATCCTCTGAGCGGATTGTCTCCACAACATCATATACAGCAACAGAGTCGCCACGTAGACACTTCACGTCGTACTTCTGCGCACTTGCCGCTACGACATATAGCAGCAGCAACATCAATAGGTTAATTGCTTTCTTCATAAGTTTTGTTGGTTTTTGGTTTATTAGTTTTGTTTATTAGTTGCGTCTTTTCACTTCTACAAATATAGTAATAAATACTCAGACTGTGCAACTTAAACCAAATAAAAAGCCCAAAACCAAATAAAAACTCCCGTTTGCTGACACATTGTCACCAAAAACAACTAAAACAGCCACCCGTAGCGACATATTGTCACACATATAACGTGTGGAATATAGTTTGTGTAATGGTTTATAGAAAACAAGAAAACAAAAAGAAAGGAGAACGATATGACATTCGACAAATTCACAATCAAAGCACAAGAGGTTGTTCAAGAGGCATTGAACACCGCACAGCGCAGTGGTCAGCAGAGCATCGAGCCGATGCACTTGCTGAAGGCTCTGCTTGTGAAGGCTAAGGACGTTACGACCTTTATCTTCCAGAAGCTTGGCGTGAATGCCACGCAGGTGGAGAGCGTTGCCGACGCCGAACTGCAGCGTCTGCCACGCGTTCAGGGCGGACAGCCTTATCTTTCTAACGATACCAACGCCGTGCTGCAGCGTGCACAGGACTTCGCTACGAAGAACGGCGACGAGTTTACGAGCGTAGAGCCTATTCTGCTCGCTCTCTTGCAGGTGAACTCTACGGCGAGTCGCATCCTCAAGGACGCAGGCATGACCGAGGCTGACACCGTGAAAGCTATACAGGAGTTGCGTCAGGGCGAGAAGATACAGTCGCAGTCGGCTGACGAGAACTTCCAGAGCCTCGAGAAGTACGCCAAAAACCTCGTTGAGGAGGCGCGCCAGGGCAAGCTCGACCCCGTTATAGGTCGTGACGAGGAGATACGCCGCGTGCTGCAGATTCTCTCGCGACGTACTAAGAACAACCCGATATTAATCGGTGAGCCGGGTACGGGTAAGACTGCCATTGTGGAAGGCTTGGCGGAGCGCATCGTGCGCGGCGACGTACCAGAGAACCTTAAGGACAAGCAGCTCTACTCGCTCGACATGGGCGCACTCGTAGCCGGAGCCAAGTACAAAGGCGAGTTCGAGGAGCGACTGAAGAGCGTCATCAAGGAGGTGACCAACGCCGACGGTCGCATCATCCTCTTCATCGACGAGATTCATACGCTCGTTGGTGCGGGCGGTGGCGAAGGTGCTATGGACGCAGCCAACATCCTCAAGCCGGCACTTGCGCGTGGCGAGCTGCGCAGCATCGGTGCTACGACGCTCAACGAGTATCAGAAGTACTTCGAGAAGGACAAGGCTTTGGAACGCCGTTTCCAGACCGTAATGGTCGACGAGCCTGACGAGCTTTCGGCTATCTCCATACTTCGTGGTCTGAAGGAACGCTACGAGAACCACCACAAGGTGCGTATACAGGACGATGCCTGCATAGCTGCCGTGAAACTTTCGGAGCGTTACATCTCCGACCGTTTCCTGCCCGACAAGGCTATCGACCTCATGGACGAGGCGGCTGCAAAGCTGCGCATGGAGCGCGACTCTGTGCCCGAGGAACTCGACGAGATTACGCGCCGACTGAAGCAGCTCGAGATTGAGCGCGAGGCTATCAAGCGCGAGAACGACACCGAGAAGATTAAGCAGCTCGACAAGGACATCGCCGAACTGCGCGATCAGGAGAAGGCGTTCCGCGCTAAATGGGAGAGCGAGAAGGGCTTGGTGAACAAGATTCAGCAGGACAAGCAACAGATGGAGCAGCTGAAGTTCGAGGCGGAGCGTGCCGAGCGCGAGGGCAACTACGAGCGCGTGGCTGAGATACGCTACGGCAGACTGAAGGCTCTTGAAGAGGACATCCGACAGATACAGAACCAGCTGAAGTCGACGCAGGGCGGCAACGCCATGATACGCGAGGAGGTGACAGCCGACGACATAGCCGAGGTGGTAAGCCGCTGGACGGGAATACCCGTTACGCGCATGATGCAGAGCGAACGCGAGAAGCTGCTGCACCTTGAGGAGGAGCTGCACCGCCGCGTCATCGGACAGGACGAGGCTATCAAAGCCGTGAGCGACGCCGTAAGACGTTCGCGTGCCGGACTGCAGGACCCGAAGCGACCTATCGCTTCGTTCATATTCCTCGGCACGACGGGTGTGGGCAAGACGGAGTTGGCAAAGGCTCTCGCCGAATACCTGTTCAACGACGAGACGATGATGACGCGTATCGACATGAGCGAGTACCAGGAGAAGTTCAGCGTGTCTCGACTCATCGGTGCGCCTCCAGGATACGTAGGCTACGACGAGGGCGGTCAGCTGACGGAGGCTGTACGACGCAAACCTTACTCTGTCGTACTCTTCGACGAGATAGAGAAGGCTCACCCCGATGTCTTCAACATCCTCTTGCAGGTGCTCGACGACGGACGACTCACCGACAACAAGGGCCGCACCGTCAACTTCAAGAATACCATCATTATTATGACTTCAAACCTTGGTAGCCAATACATACAGGCTCAGTTCGCCGGCATCACGCCCGAGAACCGCGACCATGTCATCGACGACACTAAGGAGAAGGTGATGGAGATGCTGAAGAAGACGATACGTCCGGAGTTCCTCAACCGTATCGACGAGACTATCATGTTCCTGCCGCTCACGAAGGAGGAGATTGCGGAGGTTGTAACGCTGCAGATGAACGCCGTGAAGAAGATGCTGGAGCCGCAGGGCTTCACGCTCAACGTAACGCCGGCAGCTATCAATTTCCTCGCCGACGAGGGCTTCGACCCGGAGTTCGGTGCACGCCCCGTGAAGCGCGCCATACAGCGCTGCGTGCTCAACGACCTCTCGAAGAAGATTCTTTCGGACGAAGTGTCGCGTGAGAAGCCGATTACAATCGATGCAGACAGCAAAGGCTTGGTGTTCCGCAATTAAAAAACGCAACAACTGTCATCCGCATCGGTCGACGCAGACATCCGCATCGGTCGACGCAGACATCCGCAACGGTCGACGCAGATGTCCGCAACGGTCGACGCAGACGTCCGCAACGGTCGACGCAGACGTCCGCAACGGTCGACGCAGCATAGATAAAGTCAACATAGACACTAAAAAAAAAGTAGCAGAGGTCAACGACTTCTGCTACTTTTTTTGTTTAAACACTTGCCAAGAGTGTGCCGAACGCACCTCTTGAGAATTTATTTACTTCACGTATTTCTTTCCGTTCTGGATGTAGATGCCCTTTCCTAAGGTGCTGAAGTTGTTGCCGACATAGCGTCCGTCGATGGTGTAGATGCGTCCGTCGTTGGTCTTAACGTCGACCTTCACGTCCTCGATGCCAGTCTCGCCAGCCACGCATACCTTCACCTCGTCGAGGAAGAAGCACTTTCCGCCGTTGAAGTAGACACGGTCGTAGCCGTTGCCCTCAAACTCTACAGCGTAGTCGTTCCACTTGCCTTCCTCCATGAAGAAGCGCTCAAGCATCTTGTTGCCGAAGTAAACGTCGATAGTGTTGTCGTCGCCCTTGAACGGAGCCGCCTTGAATGTGAGGCGCACCTTGCCCGGCACGTTGAACGAAGGCGTAGAAGCCTCGCCCGGCACTGCCTTTGAGCCGAAGCGTGCGCACTTGTTGCCGGCATAGCCCTTGTTGAACACCCAACCGGTCAGGTCGGTCTTCAGTGCGTTAGATGTATTAGGACTCCAAACGTTGTCGTTGCCACCCTTGCCGGTGTTGGTGTCGAAGGTCTCGTTGAGGAGCACTGCTCCCGGAACGATGTCGATGTTCATGCCAGGCAGACCGCGGAAACGGAACGAAACGGTTCTGTCGGCGTTCTGTGTAATCTTGAGCAGAGCCTTGCCCATGAGCTTCGAACCGTCGAAGTTGGCGTTGAAGAGTGTAGCAGCTGGCGCAGACAGGTCGGTAAGACTGTCGTTCTTCACAACGCCATTCTCCATGTACGGATATGTATCGTAAGCTGCTTTATGGCCTGTCGCCATGTTGTCGGCATGGAACACCGACATGCGCTGGTGAAGCGGGTCGTCGTTCACGCTGTTTGCATCCCACACAGACTGGAGATAGTCGACATGTGTCACGAGCAAACCGTTACCTGGCAGCGATGCGTCCCAGTTTGTTTTCTGGCGGTTGTCGATGATGTAGTACTCGTCGCGGTTGTTCTCGTTGTACATGATGTATGTCTTGCCACCCTCGCTGAGCGGTTTCATGTTCGAAATGTCCTGGTTCTTCACCAGCTCGATTGGCTCTATCCAGCCAGCCACCCACTTCTCGTAGCCTGTGAAGCCTGCCGGGCAGAAGCCGTTGCCGTTGTAGCAGCCGGAGTGGAGCAAGTCCCAGTCGTCCATGCCGTAGCCGCCGGAGTAGGTAGTGTCGTACATGTCGGCGAAGCCAAGACAGTGAGAGAACTCGTGGCATACGGTGCCGATGCCGTCGCACTCCTTATCGGGGTTGAGCTCACTACTGCAAGCGTATGTGTTTATGTAAATGCCCTCGCCTGTATCGTACACCTTACCATAGTCGCTTGCGCGGAGAGTGCTCATGTGAGGCCAGATGTTAGACGCAGCTGCTCCCTCATAGTTCTCGCCACGTCCGGCGTAGAGGAGGAACACCTGGTCGGCATAGCCGTCGTTGTCCCAGTCGTAGTCCTTGAAGTTCACCTTGCCCTTGCACTGGCCGAGTGCCCATGCCACGAGCTCGCCGATGTGACAGTCCGTTCTGCCGTTAGAATAGTTCTCGCCGTAGTAAGCAGCCTCCTTCGGAGCTGTGACCGGACCGACGATATCGAACGTCAGCTCGAACTGACCACCGCTCTGTGCGTGGTAGTAGTCGCGCACTGAACCCTTGAATGAGCCTTCCACGTAGTTCTCTTTGTTAGCAAACTTCTCGTAGAACGCCTTGTCGTGCTTGCTGTTGAACGGACGGTCGGGGAACTGCACGAGCATGATCAGACCCTTCTTCTGTCCGAAGTAGCCCTTCTTGCCCTCGTCAGCCTTCTTCATACGCAGACGTTTTGCGCCAATGACCTCGTTCACCTTTGCACGCTTCTGGCGCGCACTCTCACGAGCAGCCGGCATATCCATGAGCTCGTAAAGCCCATCGGCATTCTGATAGTAGCACTTGCCGTCCTCGGCGAGATAATAGTGCAGGAACTCGTCGCCCTGAAGCGAAACCTTCAGTTCGGTTCCATTGACAAGCTTGATGACGGTAGTGCCCTTTCTTGCAGGAACAGCAAAAGCAGAGAGCGACGCCATAGCTATGCACAACGATAGTAAAGTCTTTCTCATATAAGATTTGGATGTAATAAAATAAATATGCAATAATGATTTAAATCAGTTGCAAATTTACTGATTTAATTTTCATTTTTCAGTGTTTTTCAAATAATTATGTATGATGCGATGTGTTTTTCACCAATTTTAAACTAACTTTGTAGAGTTGATATCAACCCCTCACCACAACAACACCTCAACATCACAACCCCTCACCCCCTCAACATCTCAACATCATTTAAAACCCAACAATATGGAAAACAACGAAAAAGACCACATCCAGTTGCCCGACAACGCCTTCACCGAGTTGAAGCCGGGCGAGGAGTATCAGCCCGTGATGGAACCGGGCAGGAGTTATCCGGAAGTGAACCTATGGTCGGTGACCTGGGGCATCATCATGGCGATGCTCTTCTCAGCCGCCGCTGCCTACCTCGGACTGAAGGTGGGACAGGTGTTTGAGGCAGCCATCCCTATCGCCATCATTGCCGTAGGCGCATCAACACTTGCCAAGCGCAAGAACCCGCTTGGCGAGAACGTCATCATCCAGAGCATCGGTGCCTGCTCGGGCACCATCGTAGCCGGTGCAATCTTCACACTGCCTGCCATCTACATCCTGCAGGCTAAGTATCCGGAGATGAGCGTATCGTTCGTGAAGGTGTTCATGTCGTCGCTGCTCGGCGGCATCTTGGGCATACTGTTTATGATTCCGTTCCGCAAGTACTTCGTGAAGGACATGCACGGCAAGTATCCCTTCCCCGAAGCCACTGCCACTACGCAGGTGCTCGTGAGCGGAGCCAAGGGTGGCTCGCAGGCTAAGCCGTTGCTAATCGCCGGACTCATCGGTGGTCTGTACGACTTCATCGTGGCTACCGTCTACTGGTGGAACGAGTGCTTCACGACGCGCGTCGCGGAATGGGGAGCCGTAGCTGCCGACAAGGCGAAGCTCGTGTTCAAGGTGAACACCGGTGCTGCCGTGTTAGGCTTGGGCTATATCATCGGCTTGAAGTATGCCTTCATCATCTGCCTCGGCTCGTTCGCCGTATGGTGGCTCATCGTACCGGGCATGTCGATAATCTTCCACGATCAGGTGCTCAACCTCTGGAACCCTGAGATTACGCAGACCGTTGGCGCAATGTCGGCTGAACAGATCTTCAAATACTACGGCAAGAGCATCGGCATCGGCGGCATCGCCATGGCTGGCATCATCGGCATCATCAAGTCGTGGGGCATCATCAAGGGTGCCGTTTCGCTTGCTGCCAACGAGATGAAGGGTGGCGCACAGTCGTCTGCCAACACCGTGCGCACACAACGCGACCTGCCGTTCAAGTTCATCGCCATCGCTTCTATCACTACGCTCATCATCACCTTCCTCTTCTTCTGGTTCGGTGTGATGGATGGCAATCTGCTCTTCGCTGTTGTAGGCATTCTGCTCGTCACCGTCATAGCGTTCCTCTTCACCACTGTAGCCGGCAATGCCATTGCTATCGTAGGCTCCAACCCCGTATCGGGCATGACGCTTATGACGCTCATCCTCGCGTCGGTGGTGCTCGTGGCTGTCGGACTGAAGGGTACTGGCGGTATGGTTGCCGCGCTCATCATGGGTGGCGTGGTCTGCACCGCACTCTCTATGGCAGGCGGTTTCATCACCGACCTCAAGATTGGCTACTGGCTCGGTACAACGCCGAAGAAGCAGGAGACTTGGAAATTCTTAGGCACACTCGTGTCGGCTGCTACCGTTGGCGGCGTAATGATTTTGCTCAACCAGACATACGGCTTCGCAAGCGGAGCCCTCGCAGCTCCTCAGGCTAACGCTATGTCTGCCGTCATCGACCCGCTTATGAACGGCGTGGGCGCACCGTGGGCATTGTACGCTATCGGAGCCGTAATCGCTGTGGTGCTCACCTACTTTAAGATTCCGGCTATCGCCTTCGCACTCGGCATATTCATCCCATTGGAGCTGAACACTCCGCTCCTCGTTGGTGGCATTGTGAGTTGGTACGTTACATCGCGCTCTAAGGACGCAGAGGTGAACCGCGAACGTGGCGAGAAGGGCACACTGCTCGCCAGTGGTTTCATCGCTGGTGGCGCACTGATGGGTGTTCTCTCTGCCCTGCTCCGCTTCTGCGACGTACACTTCGTAACTGATGGCTGGATGGAGTCGTGGCTTGCTAATCCTCTGTCAGAGGTAGCTTCGCTCGCAGCCTACTGCTGCCTGATCGGCTACTTCGTGTTCGCCACAAAGGGCAAGAAGTAAGGATATAGAATATAGAGCATACGCATCGGCTGATGCGCAACATCATACTAACGCTATACATACAAAACAAGGGGTGCAACCGCGGTTGCACCCCTTGTTTTGTATGTATAGCGTATAGCTTAAAATATTAATCGATTTCTTCATCAGCCTCGTAGCCACCCATCTCGCGGATAGCGTTCTTCAGCATAGTGTACTGCTGATAGAGGTGGTTAACCGGCTCCTCACCCTTAGTGTAGTCGTGCATCGGAGCCTTGAGGAAGAAGCTCAGGAAGCGCTGTATGCCGTAGCGTCCGGCACGAGCAGCGAGGTCGCTCAGCAAGGTGAGGTCGAGCAACAGCGGAGCAGCGAGGATAGAGTCGCGGCAGAGGAAGTTAATCTTGATCTGCATCGGGTAGCCCATCCATCCGAAGATATCTATGTTGTCCCATCCCTCCTTGTTGTCGTTGCGAGGCGGATAGTAGTTGATGCGCACCTTGTGGTAGTACTGTGTATCCTCGTCGTTGCCGTGTCCGTAGAGGTCGGGCTGCACGTCGGGCTTGAGGATCGTCTCAAGTGTAGAGAGCTTGCTGACCTCCTTGGTGTGGAAGTTGGCAGGCTCGTCGAGCACGAGTCCGTCGCGGTTGCCGAGGATGTTTGTAGAGAACCATCCGCTCAAACCGAGGCAGCGTGAGCCAATCATCGGAGCGAAACCGCTCTTCACGAGCGTCTGACCGGTCTTGAAGTCCTTACCGGCGATAGGCATCTTGGTCTGCTCAGCGAGCTCCCACATAGCCGGGAGATCGACTGTGGTGTTAGGAGCGCCCATGATGAACGGTGCGCCCTCTGTCAATGCTGCGTAAGCATAGCACATAGAAGGAGCTACATGCTCGCGGTCGTCAGCCTTCATAGCTGCTTCGAGAGCTGCCACTGTGCCGTGTTTCTCCATGTCTACTGGTACGTAGATCTCGGTAGATGCTGCCCAAATAACAACGATGCGTGCGCAACCATTCTGCTCCTTGAAGTCGCGGATGTCCTTGCGGAGAGCCTCAACCATCTCCCAGCGAGTCTTGCAGTCCTTAACGTTGTCACCGTCGAGGCGCTTAGCGTAGTTCTTGTCGAAGGCAGCCTTCATCGGCACCACCTTTTCCAACTCCTCGCGCACGGGGTTGATATCCTTCTCCTTCAGCACCTCGGCATACATAGCTGCCTGATAAGCATTCTGTGGATATACGTCCCATGTTCCGAATACGATATCGTTGAGATCGGCAAGAGGCACGATGTCCTTGTAGTGCAGATACTTCTTGTCTGCGCCCTTGCCAACACGAATCTTGTCATACTGAGTCATTGAACCAACAGGCTTAGCAAGTCCCTTGCGAGCCATGAACACACCAGTCATAAAGGTGGTGGCTACTGCGCCACAGCCTACAACCAAAATACCCAGCTTTCCTTCTGCTGGCTTAACGTTAGTTTGTTTCATCTTTTAGTTATTAAATTTTTAATAATTAGGTTTCTATGCACATTCTGTTATGAAACCACAATCGAACAGAAGCATATTAACGCTTCAAACCAGAATTGTTTCACAACATGACTTAGCAAAAGTACTAATTTAATCCGAGAAACACCCAACTTAAACCATTTGTTTTCAAAATATGGTACTATTTAACACTTTTGTTACAATATATAACAACACAATTGCTCTACGAAACCAATCACAGACTATTGCAGAACATCTGAAAGCAGCAGACAGATGCACGTTTTGTCGGGCAATGGGTCTTCTTTTGGGTTGGCATAATAGATGAGTGCCACCTTTTGATTGGATCCGTCTTCATCGCGCGTAATGGTCAGCTTGGCATGGGAGCCGTCCCCGAAGAAGTTTTCGAGCATGAAGTCCTGACGTTTCTGATAGAGTTGCATATCGATAATATTGCCTTTGTAGCGCACGCTGTCGCGATAAGTCAAAGTGCAACACTGCTTACGTTGCTCGCTATCGTACGTCACAACCAACCTACCCATATCTGCAACGAGGGTGTCCTCGGGCAGTTCGCTGGAGAACTCGACGTGATAGCGGAACGAATAGGGATTAAAAAAACTGTCCTGTGCATGACTGGTGCATACACAGGATAGTATAATGATAACGAATGATAAAAATCTGAACTTTGTCATTTCAGTAGAAATACTGCTTTGTCAATTCTGCATGTCAGCACTGATTAGGCTAACTTTACCACCAACCGAGTGAGCAATCGCTCTCTGGGCAGTTGTTGGTTGCATACTCATCAGCGAGTTTGCGACAAGCGGCTCCCAGTTCCTTTCTGCTGAGCTGCACCGACTCGTCGCCATAGGCTGTTTCGTACACCTTCTCCATCATCTCCAAGGCCTGCTCGTAGAGGTTGCAGTCCTCTGGAATGGCGCAGAGCTCGAACAAAGCCTGCTCGTACTGCTTACCATTGATGAGCGTTTGTGCCTTACGTATGATTGAGGCAGCGTTGTTGTTGTAGTAGTCGATGATGCGCTGCTTCGACTTGTCAACGAGTTTGCGGAGCTGTGGCGAGTTCTTGATGTTCTTCAACGCATTAGTGAGCGCCTGCTCTTCGGTGTTGCCGATGCCAGTGAACTCAACGATAGACGTACCGAAGCACGACTTTGTGCGTGCATCGCCAACGGCGAAGGTTGCTGATATGCGTTGCGCTATCTTTGTGCCTGCCACTTCTGTCTGCAACGGAACGGTCTTGCACGCCAATACGAAGCGCGAGTTGTAGCCACTCACCAGCTTCATCGAGGTGATGACGCTGCGCAAACGAGCCGCTACGATAGCCTTCTGACCTTCAGTTGCCTTGCTCTCCTTTGCATCGTACATCGGCGAGAGCGTTATCTGTGCAGAACCTGCGAGCGAGCAAAGTGTCAACGCTGCAAGAACAAATAGTTTTCGTATCTGCATAATCATAATGTTTTAGAACGACATGTTATTTGTTTTTGAAGTCTCGCAAGCCGATAGAACTTGCAAGACTTTCCTTTTGCTATTACTCAACGAGGAAGTTGACACGTCCGAGCCTGTTGCCCTGTCCCTTGCTCACCTTAAAGCCGGTCTCTGCTTTGAACGCCTTTCTTATGCCCTTAGCCCATTCTTCTGCCTCTATTGGTTCACCGCTCTCGTCGAAGAATGGTATGCGCACAGCCTTGAACTCAACCGTATCAGCTGTCTTGCGTCCTATCTTGCAAGCCCGATTTACGGCGTGCTTCTTCACCCACGAGTAGAGGAACTCGTCGTATGTGTCGCCGTCGTCGCCAATCTCGTCCTTGATGAAGTTGATGCCAGCACTTGGTGCTGAGCGGAACACAACAACAATCTTGCGACCGTTGTCGCGCAGGTCCTTATAATACTCGATGATGCGGTCGCACAAGTCGTCGCAGTTGCCTGCCACTGCCTTACGCAGTGCGAGGTCGGTAGGATCCATTGTCATAGAAATGGTGCCTTCTACCGACGACACCTGCTCATAGGTGTAAGCGTCGACAGCCTTTATAGTATAAGAAATATTCTTGCGCGGACCAACCATTTGCACAGCATAGTCGACATCTACGCGGATGTCAGGACGTGCCTGCTGCATGAGTTCGTCCATAGCGTTCTTCTCTGCCTCATAGCCGTCAGCTGCATTAGCAAGTTCTTCGGCGCGTTCGCGCTTCATATCCTTAAGAATGCTCTGCAGGTCTTCGTGCTCGAACTTACGCTCCTCAAACACCTTCTGCACAGATTGGATAACCGAACCCATTTCGCGTGTGTTCACAAAGGCTTCGTTATACTTAGGTATGTATTCTGTCTCGCCCTGATTGTTGAACGTCTTCATAAAACCATGATCATTCATCCACGAGTCGGCAGGGAAGACGATAATGGTAGGCATTGCTGCCTGCTGCGCCTTCATCACAACTGCGAAGGTAAGGAGCAGAAACAAACTAAAAATTCTTTTCATAATACGTTTATCTATTTACATTAAAACATCTGCTATTATCGAGTATTAGCGCGAGAAGATGCTGCGTGCTCCTTCTATAATGCCATCCTTCTCCATGCGTTTGCGCAATTCTTTGAGATTGACCTGCACGAGCAAACCAACCTGCCACTCTTTCTTGCCTTTGATAACATCGCCGGCAGACTGTGCGCCACGGCTTGTAAGTTGTATGTACTGGCGGTATTCGCCCGAATTGAAGAAGCGGTCAAAGTACTCCTTGTGTGCCTGATAGCCTTCTGGGCAGAGCGGAGGCACATTGCCCTGTTTGCCAGAATAGTTGGCAGCCAAACCTTTAAAGAGCAGTCCGTGTACGGCGTTGCGCATACAGATATCTTTAGTAAGCAGTTCTTTCTTCTTACCATAGCTCCACACCTTGAATACCGTAAAGCCAACTGTGGATGCTGGTACGTCCTTTACATAAGTAAGCTCATAACTGTAATCGACAAAATCCTTCTTTTTACCAGCACTTACTGAAAGTGCCATACAGAAGCAGATAGCGATAAAGAGTAATCTTTTCATAATCAAATCTATTTAGCATTTAACCAAAAACGTCTTTTAAAAGCTACACACCTATTATATATAAATATGTATAGTAGCTTTTAAAAGACAGTAATTAATATTTATATTTTATTTTGCAAGACGAATAAGACAGCCCTCACCCACCTTCTTTCCTGGTTTGCCATCGAATATGGTGTACTTCAACTCGGCATTGCCTTCCTTCTTCTCACCGTCTTCAGCTTCGCCTTCGAGGGTCTCGTTAGCACCTTCCTGGTTGTCCCAAACAGAGTTCTTGGCTACCTTGATTGTGCCTACTTTCTTCCACTCTATTTCTTTGTCGGTCTTCTGACACATGAATACGTCGAACTTATCGCCAGCCTTCACACCTTCCTTTGTACCGATGTAAGCAACGAGCTTGCCGTCTTCCTCATGAAGCGAACTCATTGGGCGGAACTCGTCGTAGTCGCGCTGCAGAGCAGCGAAAGCAGCGTCGGTAGCACGCAATGCACCACGAGCAATCAGTTTGTCGAGGTTAGCCGACTTCATTGTCAAGCCTGCGCCTGCGTACTTAGATGAGCGACCAACATACTTCAGCTGGTAGTTTGCGTTAGCGTTGAAGTCGGCTACGTTATTCCAGTATTTATTATACATTTCCAGTGTCTTTTCAGAATCCCAATCGAGCTTGAAGAGATAAGCATTTGTTCTTACGAAGTAGCCCTTTGTCTTAGCAGCAGCTGTCTCGGCAGCCTTCACTGCGATGTTGCCTGCCATCTTGGCGATGCCTGGCAAGAACTCCAACGTAACCTTAGCCATTGCAATAGCTGTAGCGCTCTTCTCCTTTGCGTTCATCATACGATAGTTATTAACACACACGTATGTTGTGCTCAGCAGTTTTGTATGCAAATTGTAAAACATATCGTTGTTTCCTGTTTCTTGCGCCACCTTGCGAGCTTCTTCGCTCAAGCCCACTTTACCATACTCATAAATAGTTCCCATGTCAAAAGCAGCCACGTTCTTATAGTCAGCTCCCTGCGGAACGTGCCATTTAGCCACGAGCTGATTGCCGAACTTGTTTGCATTGAAGTAGTTGAGCAAGCGTGCTGCGTACTCGCGTTCTGCGATGGGGTCAACCTTTACGCCCATTGAAGCGAGCGTGGTCTTGAGGAGTGCGTCCTTAGCCGACTCTTTCTCGATAGCGTCCATCTCTGCCTTTGTGGCTGTAGGTACGGTAGACCAGTCGATGTGGTGGCTACCCAGGTTGAAGTCGTTATAGTTAGGATAGCGCGTTGCGAAGTCGATGCCGTCGAACGCCTTGTTTGTTACCTCGTAAGCGTGGGCATACTCCTCGTTGTCGGCTGGCATATCGAGTTTAAGCATGTACACTGAGTTACGGATGTAGAGTGAGTCAGCATTTTCCTGTGCGCTCACAGCGTTTGGTGCCATGCTCAGAAGAGCGAGACCCAAGAACAGATTTGTTTTCATTTGTTGATATTTTTTAGGTTTTAAATTCGTTGGTTGTAGTTTCGCAAGCTCAGTGCTTGCGAAACTATATCTTCAGTTTTCAGGTTGCCCTTACAGCTCGATGATGAGGAAAACTGATGCGTTCCAGAACTTCTCTGCATCAACGATGGTGAGTGTAGATGTGCCGTCGCCGTTCTTCTCGATGGTGTAGCTACCCTGTGGGTTGCCCGAAACGAGTTTCGGCTTCTTCGACTGCAGCTTGAGAGTCTTGAACGAACGCACGTCAACAGTCTTGAAGAGACTCTTGTCGATGGCAGCGCTGTTCACTTTCTTCTTCTTTAGGAAGCCGCCCTTGAGCAAACCCTTCTCGCTAAGCTCCTTCTTCGAGCCTACGCAGTAGTAGCGTTTGTTCAACTCTTTATCCTGCTGATAGTTCTGCTCCTTCAGATAGTCCGACTCGTTGGTCAGCTCTTTAACGTTGTAGCGCAGTTCGTCAATCTTCACATCCTTTGTCTGCACGAGTTCCTCGAGCTCAGCGATGCGTGCCGTCTTTTCAGCCAACTGTGCGTTGAGATATTCCACCATCTTCTGCAGGTTGGCGATAGTCTGCTTCGACGACTTTTCCTGTGCCTTGTTCTTCGCAGTGAGTGCGTCTATCTGCTGCTGCTTGCGTGCAAGCAGTTCCTTGAACGATCTGAGTTGTGCAAGCATGTGCTGCTTGTCGGTTGTGCCTTCAGGATGATTGAAAATCATATTCTCCTGTACTTGGATAGAGTCGAGACATGACGCAACAGAATTGATAAACGCAGACATCTCTGCTACTTCCTGGTCTTCCAACGCCTCGTTTACCACGGCTGTAGAGTCGCTACCGTCAGCAGTCTGTGCGTTCTTGTTGTTATTACACGAAACAAATGATGCGAAACCAATGGCTATCATTACGATAAGCATCGAGGATTTGATTTTTTTCATATTGTTTGAATATTTAGGTTACAAGATATTATTAATAGTTGCCTTTATCACACATTTTGTGTCCGATTAGGTGATTGCAAAGTTAGACATTTTATTAATACAAGCAAAAAATATATAACGTTTTTTTTCTATTCATTAAAAAAAGATAGACAACTTTATTGTGTCTTCTTTTTTTTCTCTAAATTTGCAACGTCTAAGAATAAATACCGAAAAGATGGTTTTTAAATACGACTTTCTGATTATTGGTGCCGGAGTTGCCGGCATGAGCTACGCTTTGAAGGTGGCTCGCGCACACAAAGGTAAGGTGTGCATGATTTGCAAGACTTCGCTTGACGAGGCAAACACTTCGTTTGCTCAGGGAGGCGTTGCCTCAGTGACTAATCTTGCAGTCGACAATTTCGACAAGCATATAGAAGACACGATGATAGCGGGCGACTTCATCAGCGACCGCCGTGCCGTAGAGCAAGTGGTGCGCAATGCGCCGGAGCAGATTGCCGAGCTCGTGAAATGGGGCGTGAACTTCGACCGCAAGGAGGACGGCGAGTTCGACCTGCACCGCGAGGGCGGACACTCCGAGTTCCGCATACTGCACCACGCCGACGACACGGGCGCCGAGATACAGCGCGGACTGATGGCAGCGGTGCGTGCGTGCCCCGACATCGACGTGAAGGAGAACCACTTCGCCGTGGAGATAATCACGCAGCACCACCTTGGCGCGCGCGTCACACGTCGCACACCTTATATTAATTGCTACGGTGCGTACGTGCTGAACCCCGAGACGCAGAAGGTGGACACGTATCTGAGCAAGGTGACGCTGATGTGTACGGGCGGCTGCGGTGCCGTATACCAGACCACTACCAACCCCGTCATCGCTACGGGCGACGGCGAGGCAATGGTATATCGTGCAAAGGGCACGGTGAAGGACATGGAGTTCGTACAGTTCCACCCGACGGCGCTCTATCACCCGGGCGAGACTCACCCTGCGTTCCTCATCACTGAGGCGATGCGTGGCTACGGTGGCATACTGCGCCTGCCTAACGGCGAGTCGTTCATGGAGAAGTACGACGAGCGCCTCTCGTTAGCTCCGCGCGACATCGTGGCGCGTGCCATCGACAAGGAGATGAAGATACACGGCATCGACCACGTGTGCCTCGACGTTACGCATAAAGACCCGGCTGAGACAAAGAAACACTTCCCGAACATCTACCTCAAGTGCAAGTCGATAGGCATCGACATCACCACCGACTATATCCCCGTTCGCCCGGCAGCCCACTACATGTGCGGCGGCATAAAGGTTGATCTCAACGGACAGTCGTCGATAGAGCGTCTGTACGCCATCGGCGAGTGCTCTTGCACGGGTCTGCACGGCGGCAACCGCCTGGCGAGCAACTCGCTCATCGAGGCTGTGGTGTACGCCGACGCAGCTGCCAAGCACTCGCTGGAGCACGTAGACGAGTACGACTTCAACGAGAAGGTGCCGGAGTGGAACGACGAGGGCACAATGACCAACGAGGAGAAGGTGCTCATCACGCAGAGCGTGAAGGAGGTGGGCGAGATAATGTCCAACTATGTGGGCATCGTGCGCTCCGACCTGCGTCTGAAGCGTGCGTGGGACCGCCTCGACTTGCTTTACGAGGAGACCGAGGAGCTGTTCAAACGTGTAAAGGCGAGCCGCGACATCTGCGAGCTGCGCAACATGATTAACGTGGGCTACCTCATCACGCGCCAGGCTATCGAGCGTAAGGAGTGCCGCGGACTGCACTACACCACCGACTATCCGCTGCACGCGTACGACAAGAAATAACCAACATATTATGAAGCAAAGAACCTTAATCATCGCTCTCTGCTCATTCGCCCTTATGAGCTTCTGCGTCAGCAAGAACGCCATAAAGTACGAGAAGGGCACCGCCGTAGTCAACACTACGTCGATAGTGAAGGCGCGCGGTTTCCAGGGCAAGACGCCGGTGAAGATATACATCCGCAACGGAAAGGTGCAGAAGATAGTGGCACTGCCCAACCAGGATACGCCCTCGGTGTTCGCGCAGGCGGAGACGCTGCTGAAGAAGTTCGTGGGCAAGAGTGTCGACGAGGCTGAGCAGATGAAGGTGGACGGCGTGAGCGGTGCCACCTACTCGTCGAAAGCCCTCATACAGAACGTGAAGGGCGGACTGAAATACTACAAGGAGAACAAGAAGTAGGGCGTTTGACATAGCTCTAACAGTATAGAAGGCTGATGTTTTAGCTGCGTTTTGCGGCTAAAACGTCAGCCTTTTTCAGTACTTTCACCATCGTGCAGCGAACGGAATCCGATCGGGTGGCGGACGCAATCTGATTGGACGGCGAACGGAATCTGATCGGACGGCGAACGCAATCCGATCGGATGGCGGACGGAATCCGATCGGGTGGCGGATGGAACACGATGCGTCGTCTATAAGGTTAGGAGTTAAGAAGTTGAAAAAAATGAGAACAAATAGTGAGTATTATCCAATAAAATCGTTACCTTTGTAAAATTAAAGTCTGTATCACAAGACTTAAAGCCAACACCCCGAAACAACAAACAATACCCCGAGACAAAAGGATATCAAAAGAACACATTAAACAAATAAAGAAAAGAAAGATGAAGACTGTTTATGATTTCTCGGTGAAAGACAGAAAGGGTAAGAGCGTGTCGCTGAAGGAGTATGCCAACGAGGTGCTGCTCATCGTGAACACAGCTACAAAGTGCGGCTTCACACCGCAGTATGAGGAACTGGAGAAGCTCTACGAGAAGTATCACGCGCAGGGTTTCGAGGTGCTCGACTTCCCGTGCAACCAGTTCGGCGCACAGGCTCCTGGCACCGACGAGTCGATACACCAGTTCTGCAAGCTCACGTACAACACCGAGTTTCCGCGCTTCAAGAAGGTGAAGGTGAACGGCGACGACACCGACGACCTCTTCAAGTTCCTCAAGGAGCAGAAGTCGTTCGCAGGCTTCGACCCTGCACACAAACTCACACCGGTGCTCGAGGAGATGCTCGCCAAGGATGCGCCCGACTATAAGGAGACAGCCGACATAAAGTGGAACTTCACAAAGTTCCTCGTCAACAAGCGCGGAATGGTAGTGGCTCGATTCGAACCGACAGAGAGCCTCGACAATATCGCAAAGCAGATTGAAGAACTGCTGTAAAAAGGTGGTGAGATGGTGAGATGTTGATGTGGTGAGATGTGTGGAGTTGTTATGTTGAGATGGTGAGGTGGTGAGACATGCCAACACCACAACATATCACCACAACATATCTCAACACCTCAACATAACAACATTACAACACCACATACAACCCCACATATCTCAACACCACAACATCTCAACATAACAACTTGTAATAAAATCAATAGAAATGGAAAATAGAGAACATGTGCGTTGCCTCATCGTGGGCAGCGGTCCGGCAGGCTACACTGCTGCAATATACGCTGGACGCGCCAACCTCAGCCCGGTAGAATACTGCGGCATTCAGACTGGCGGTCAGCTCACACAGACTACCGTCGTAGAGAACTTCCCCGGCTACCCCGAGGGCGTGGACGGCAATCAGATGATGCAGGACTTGCGCCAGCAGGCTCTGCGCTTCGGCGTGGACATGCGCGAAGGCTCAATCGCAAAGGTCGACTTCTCGCAGAAGCCCTACGTGCTCACTACAGACACGGGCGCGGAGATTGAAGCAGACACCGTGATCATCGCTACCGGAGCAAGCGCCAAATACCTCGGACTCGACGACGAGAAGAAGTACAACGGACAGGGCGTGAGCGCATGTGCCACATGCGACGGCTTCTTCTACCGCAAGCGCACCGTTGCCGTAGTGGGCGGCGGCGACACAGCGTGTGAGGAGGCTCTCTATCTCGCAGGTCTCTGCAAGAAGGTGTACATGATCGTGCGCAAGCCTTACCTGCGTGCATCTGACGTGATGCGCAAGCGCGTGGAGGAGAACGAGAAGATCGAGATTCTCTACGAGCACAACACTCTCGGACTCTTCGGCGAGGACGGCGTGGAGGGTGCTCACCTCGTGAAGCGCAAGGGCGAGCCCGACGAGGAGCACTACGACATCGCTATTGACGGCTTCTTCCTCGCCATCGGCCATAAGCCGAACACCGACGTGTTCCGCCCGTTCGTCGACTGCGACGAGACTGGCTACATCAAGACCATCGACGGAACGCCGCGCACTAACGTGGAGGGCGTGTTCGCTGCCGGCGACTGCGCCGACCCGAACTACCGCCAGGCTATCGTGGCTGCAGGCTCAGGCTGCAAGGCTGCGCTCGAGGCTGAGCGCTGGCTCACTGAGCACGACCTGTAATTTTTAACATAGGAGGGTATGGCATCCTGCCATACCCACGCAGTCTCCAATCGAGGGTTAACAAGTAAAAACAAAATATAGGGCAAATTGTAGGAGGCTACGGCTTTCTTGCCGTAGCCATTAGCAACAACAGTCTGCAGCAGTGTGGCTACGGCAAGAAAGCCGTAGCCTCCTATTATATCCAACCAAAACATGACAATCCTCCTCACCGTAGCCGCCTACTTCGCGGCTCTCATGCTCTTCAGCCGCCTCACCGCACGACGCGGCGACAACAACGAGACCTTCTTCCGCGCCAACCGACGCTCGCCGTGGTACATGGTGGCGTTCGGAATGGTGGGCGCTTCAATCTCGGGCATCACGTTCGTGAGCGTGCCGGGCATGGTGATGCGCACCGATATGACATACGTGCAGACCTGCATCGGCTTCATCCTCGGCTACTTCGCCATCGCCTTCCTGCTACTGCCTGTCTACTATCGGCTGAACCTGACGACCATCTACTCATATCTGAAGGAGAGGCTCGGCAAGCGGTCGTACAAGACGGGCGCATGGTTCTTCCTCACGTCGAAGATGACGGGCGCAGCGGTGCGCTTCTACGTGGTCTGCATCATTCTGCAACGCTTCGTGTTCGATGCCGTGGGAGTGCCGTTCCCCATAACCGTCGTCGGCATGACGCTGCTCATCTGGCTCTACACGCGCCGCGGAGGCATCAAGACGCTGGTGTGGACCGACACGTTCCAGACCACCTGCATGTTCGCCGCGCTGCTCCTTATTATATATAATGTGACACAACAACTGGGCATGAGCGTGGGCGAAGCCGTGCAGGCGGTGGCAGCCGACGAGCACAGTCGCATGTTCGTGTGGGACGACTGGGTGTCGACGCAGAACTTCTGGAAGCAGCTGCTCAGCGGAGCTTTCATCGCCATCGTGATGACGGGTTTGGATCAGGACATGATGCAAAAAAACCTCACGTGCAAATCGCTACGCGAGGCTCAAAAGGATGTGTGTACGTATGGTTTCGCCTTCGTGCCAGCCAACCTGCTGTTCATGGCGCTGGGCGTACTGCTTATGATGCTGGCGCAGAAGGAGGGCACACCGCTGCCTGCGGCTGGCGACGAGCTGCTGCCAATGTTCGCTGCGACGGGCGCGTTGGGCACCGTCGTCACGGTGTTCTTCACCATCGGCATCGTGGCAGCATCATTCTCCAGTGCCGACTCGGCGCTCACGGCGCTCACCACGAGCTACTGCGTAGACATCTGCGAGCGCCCCGAGGACGAGCGTCTGCGCCGCCGTGCGCATGTGGGCATCGCCGTGGTGTTCGTGGCGTTCATCCTGCTGTTCCGTATGCTCAACTCTACGAGCGTCATCGACGCCATCTACGTGCTCTGCTCATACACCTACGGTCCGCTGTTAGGTTTGTTCGCCTTCGGACTGCTCACGCACCGCGCCGTCAACGACCGCCTCGTGCCCTATGTATGCCTCGCCTCCCCCCTACTCTGCTACGCTCTCGACATCGCAGCGCAGCATCTCTGGGGCTACCGCTTCGGCTACGAGCTGCTCATGATCAACGGGGCGTTCACCTTCGCAGGGCTGTGGGCTACGAACAGCGCAAAGAAATATGAAAACTCCCACTGATTTCACACTATACATTAGGATGCAAAAACTCCCACTGATTTCACACTATACGTTAGGACATAAAAACTCCCACAGATTTCACAGATCTGCACAGATGCTGATTGCGTTATTCTCCCACAGAATTCACAGAACACACAGAACCTTTTGCTATAAAAATCTGTGTAAATCTGTGAATTCTGTGGGAGATTTTCTCAACTGAAGACTCTGTGGGTTCTGCGAATTCTGTGGGAGTTTTTCTCAGCAGAAAGCCCAGTGTATTCTGTGAATTCTGCGGGAGTTTTTCTCAGCAGAAAGTTCTGTGGGTTCTGTGAATTCTGTGGGAGCACACCCAGGGGGTGCAGCTGTCTCAGCTGCACCAACCGAGCAGACGGTACGCCTTCTCGGTTGGTGCACTTCTTGCTCTGTTGGTGCACTTGAGACAAGTGCACCCCCTGAAAGCACCCTAAGAATCTGTGTAAATCTGTGAAATCTGTGGGAGATTTTACAGCAAGAAAGTGTATTCCGTGGGAGGATATATCAACAGAAAGCTATGTGGGTGCGTGGGTATGGCAAGGATGCCATACCCTCCTACAATACATCTGTGGGAAGAGAAAGATTATAAGCCAGACCAGACACTCGGGTTGAACGTTTTCTCGACCTGCGCCTCCACATCATCAGGGAGATTGCAGAAGAAGTCGATGCCGGTGCGCGCCTCAAGCTCTGCGATAGAGATAGCGTGTGAGCGTAGCGTCTCGTTCGTGCGCCACGCGTTTGTCTGTTCGCTCCAGAACGCCATGCCTGCATATCCGAACGAGCTCTTGCGCAGGATAGCCATGTAGAAGTACTTCGGCACGATGAGCTTGCCCCCGATGCGCGTGATGATGTTCGTCTCGCTGTCGATTGTGCCACCCTTGCAAACAAAGATAGTATCCGTTGCCGATAGCTTGTCAGCCCACTTGCGCAACTGGTTCTCCATACGCACCCACAAGCCATTGTTACCACTGTCGTCGAAACCATTAAACTTATGATACTGCGGTTGCATGTTCGTCATTACGAACGTCTGAGAGTTCATCTCCTTTGAAGCGGTGCGGTCGCCACTCGGACAGATGTGACCACGATCGTAGCCCGGGAAGTAAGTGTACTCGCCCCAATACTCGTTGCTATTGAGGTTGGTTTGGTCGAAGAAGAAGTTCGACTCACGCGAATACTTGCCCGAGTAGCCCTTGTGCATCTGATAGCACGTCCAGCGCTGCGAACGCTTGTCGCAGTCCCACTCTACAGAGAAGTTTACGCCGTCCTTATCGTACGACGTAGAGGTCATGCGATAGACAATGACCTTCTGCTTGCCCGTCTTCTTCAGAGCCGGGAACTCCGTGCGTCGAATAGCTTTGTTGTAGCCGTTGGCTGCCGACGGTATGTTGGCGTTCTTGTTCTTCTTATCAACCTGACTGCTCTGACTGCCGCTGCCCTCATCATCGTCGCCTCCACAAGCGGTGAAGGTGAGCGCAGAGAGCATCATCACAACAACAGTTGCATAGCGCAGCGCGTATTTAAAACATTGTTTCATCCGTTATTTTCCTTTAAAGTCCCTTTTACTCTTTTACTTTTTTACTTTTAAAAAATATGTTTTGTGGGGGCGTGGTATGGGCAAGATGCCCATACCTCCTACTTTTTACTTTTTTACTCTTTTACTCTTTTACTTTTAAACAAAAAAGAGAGTATGTTCCATACGTATATGCAACTACGGATGGAACACACTCTCAATATTCTATTTCAAAAATAGAGCGTGTCTATTTGAAGTATATATCTCGTTCTTTTCCTTACTTGCGAACCTTTGCGTAGCGGTTCATGAACTTATCTACGCGACCTGCAGTATCGACAAGCTTGCTCTTACCAGTATAGAACGGGTGAGATGTGCTTGAGATTTCGACTTTTACCACTGGGTAAGTTTCGCCTTCAAACTCTACTGTCTCTGTAGCCTTGCATGTAGACTTTGTAAGGAACATATCGCCGTTGGACATATCCTTGAATACGACGGGGCGATAGTTTTCTGGATGAATTCCCTTCTTCATTTTGTTTAAATTGTTATAGTGTTAAATAAATAATTCGCTTTCAAATGCTTAGCGGATGCAAAGTTACGACTTTTTTATGAGACCGACAAATTTTTGAAAACAAAAATTCCAAGCCACCTCATCGTTTGAAATGGCTTGGAATAGGAATGTATCAGCTAATGATATTTACTTCTTATAAAGGAAAGGCAATATAGCCTTAATCTCTTCGTATGCGCCAAAGCTTGTAAACTCTGTATCGTACTGTATGGTCTTACCCATTTCGTTGTTCTTGATACTAACAGTCTTATCGCTGTTGACAGTAATAGTCCAAATATGACCACTTGCAGGAAGTTCTGCAGAACGGCTAAAGCTATTATACGCTCCGTTCATAAAGTAGTAACCTGTAGCATCCTGAATAGTGTATCCACCATCAACTTTCTTGATAGTAAAGGCATTAGCGTCAGAAACCTTTACAGTTCCGTTGCTCTCTGTTACGCTTACAGGGTTCTTGAGGTAACCGTATTTGTATGTAGCAGCCAACGGAGAGGCAGCGAGGTAACCTGCATCTGTCTTTGCAACCAATACGTATGTACCATCAGTAATTTGATTAACAAGCGTGTAAGTAGAGGTGGTTGATGTTTCTGGTTGATCAGGCTCTGTAGAACCACCTTCAACAACTCCACCATCAGCAGTAGTGAGAGAGAAATCGTCAACAAGGAGGTCCTTGCCAGGATTCTTTATAACAGCAATAACAAGAGCTACTGTTGTCTTTTCTGCGAGTGTGAACTCATGGCTGATTGCAGTCCACTCTGTATTTGTCAACTTGTCGTACTTCTTAGCATAGATATAATCGTTGCCTCCGCTAATCTTACCATCAACAACCTTAACATAGCCATAGTCTACAACCGCACCATCAGCAGTAGCAGCCTTTGTATAGAACGACATCTTGTATGTACCTGGCTTCAAAGTGAGTTCCTTGTATGCAAGACGCTGGTTCTTTGCACTACCTGCAACACATACAGAATACTTGCCGCTATGAGCATCTGTGCTCTGTGAAAGCTTGGCATTGCTTGCAGAAGAAGCCGACTTCCAATTGTTAGGAAGGCTATTTGTCCATGCCTCGAAATCACCATTTGAAACGAGATTTGATCCAGCTGGTGTGTCAGGTGTATCGGGAGTATCAGGCTTGCCTGGAGTAACCATTGGTGTGCCGTCGCCCTTAATTGTGAAGTTGTCAACCTCCCAACCACCAGAGTTGTTATCTGTACTTGTGTACTTGAAACCAATGTAAACCTTATTGCCACAATATTCTGTAAGGTCGATATCACCAGACTCTACAAACGTCCAGCTTGTACCTGCCGGATAATTTGGAACAACGAGTTGTTTCCAAGTAGCTGTGCTAACATCGCCTGTGTAGTCGGTAGAAGCCCAAACTGTCATCATGTCCTTCATTGTGCTAACATCGCTAAGCTTGTTGATAGCGTGTGAGAACGCAAGAACTGCCTTCTTGCTATCAGCGAGGTTAATAGCAGGAGAAACAGCCCAAGACTCTGATGCATGGCTTGCATTGTTTAAGAATGCAGAAGCATTGAGATAGCCATTATTATTGTAAGAAGCCACCTTCCAAACTCTTGTCAAACCGCCTGTGAGGTTTACATCTTTAAATTCAAATGCGGTTGTATTGTTGTCAAATGCCTCTGAATACAATGTCGGAACTTCAGTTGTTGAACCGCCATTACCACCGTTACCACCGCCTGGAATTTCATAAGCAGCGGGAACGTCCTCGCAGCTTGTGAATGTGAATGCTGTCATTGTTGCGACGAGCATTGAGAAAAATATCTTTTTCATTTTATTTGTTTGTTTACTTATTATATAATATATAAATGTATAGAAGCCTTACTTCTTTTCAGTAGGCTGATTTTTCTCCGGTTCGAGCACTTCGATGTCGGAGAGTGTGCGCAGCACGAGCTGCACTGTTGTGCCGTAAGACGATGTTGCGCTGGTCTTGTAGACGGTGAGGATACCGGTTACGTTGAGCTTGCCCTTCGGCAGCTTCTCTGCAGCGAACTTAGCGTAGCAGCTTGTACGGATGCCGATCTGTTTCTTCTGACCAGTGTAACCCTTGAAGTAGCGTGTCACGCCGTAGCCGGTAGTGGCACCTTCTGCCTCAGGAGCGAATGTGACGGTGCCGTCGGCTGTGTCGAACTCCACACCCTTCAGTGTCACAATCTGTCCAGAGTACTTCTGTGCAACGGTCTCGTCGTTGAGTGTGCTGATTTCAGAAGTCTCGAACACGTGAGGTACCACGAGCGAAGCGTCGGGTTTGCCGAGAATCTTGAAGCGTGTCTGCCATTCTGCACGGCTGATGCGGCTCGGGTAAGTCTGGTTCTTCTTGAAGTCGGTGTACGGGATACCCAGCTGTGGTTGTGTGCGATATACGCCATAGTAGAGTCCGCCGAGGTCGACGAGAATCTCCTGACCGATCTGCATCTGACCGTTGATGCCGCCCTGAGCAACGCTGATGATGATACCACCTGTAGCATCCTCGATCATAACCTGGCTATAGATATTGCCAGAGATGTCGTTGCCTGTGACGCGACCCTTAATCTGCACGCCGTCGGCGATGCGCACTGTGTCGTTCACTACATCCTTCAGTTGTGCACCATACTTTGCCTTAAGATCAGCAATAGAAACGACATTGGTCTCCTGAAGCTGGTTGTTGCCGAACGGTGCCACCTCGCCAGTAGGGTCGGTCCAGTCCTCATCCATACATGATGTAGCAGAAAGACCTATAACAAGCGCGAAGAGCGCGAGTTTCAGATATTTTATACTTTTCATCTTCTTTCTGTGATTTAGAATTTATAAGTAATGTTCAGCATACCGTTTGTACCTAAGGCGTAGAACTTGAACGGGTTCTTCTCGAACGAGTAGCCACGTACGTTCAGGCTCTGTGTGTAGCCGCTTCGGCTCTGCTCGTAACCACCTGTAACGATGTCGCGGTTGTTGAGGATGTTCTGAACCATGAGGTTGATTGAGAGCGATCCGTGCTTGAGGTAGATGCTACGACCGATTGAGCCGTCGAGCATGAAACCGCCGTGACCCTTAGCCTGATCGAGTGCGCCTGAAACGATTTCGCCGGTCACGTCGTTGATAATCGGCTGACCGAGTGCCTTCATCACATCGTTACGGTTCTTCACGTTCTTGTGGAAACGGTAGTTAGGCGAGTACGACAGGTAGATGCGGTCGTAGTAGTTGCAGTTGAGGTCGATGAACCAACCCTTCTGATGATAGCTTACGCCAAGGCTGAGAGCGGTGAGCGGTGTGCCGCTGTCGCGCATACCCTTGTTGTGGATATAGTCGTAGTTGTCACCTGTCTGGGCGGTGCCGTACAGTGTGGCGTCTGTCGACTTCATGTAGCAGAGCTTAGAGTTGTTCGTAATCTTAGCCTCGCTGATTGTACCGATGAGCTTAATGTCGAGGAAGCTTGCGAGCTTGAACTTAGCGCCGAGCTCTGCACCGTAGTACAACTTGTTCATATCGGTCATAGACACATAGATGAACGAGTTGCTATCGTCGTTATAGAAGTTCTGCCAGTCGGATACGTTAGTCATGCGGCTGTAGTAGCCCTTCACATTGAGGTGCAGCCATGAGTTCTCGTACATGTAGCCGAGTTCTGTACTGAAGATGCGCTCGTTCTTGAGTCCCTGAACGAAGTCGTTGTTGATCTCTGGCGACATGAACGCTGCGCGTGCTTCCGGTGCGCGGTGCTCATAGCCTACGCCGAGCGAGAGCACGTTGCCACGACCGAGTGTGAGGTTAGAACCGAACTTGAAGCCACCATCAACGAATTCTGCTCGCTTGCTCTTGCCGAACGAGTTGTCGGCAGCCAGACCGTTACGCATCTTGCCGTCGCGCTGGAAAGAGGTGTAGCCGAGCTTAGCAGCTATAGTATAGTTAGCCCAACCGAAGTTCTCTGTGTACGAGCTCCATACCTTGCCCTTGTTGATGAGCAGGTTGTAGTCGTAGCAGAAGCGGTCGCCTTCCTTAACGACTGCGTTAGGATGGTTGAGGTCGTACTGTGCTTCGGGCGAAGTAGCTGTGTACTTATCTGATATAAGATATGTATTGATGTTATGGAACTGGGTAGCACCGAGCAAGTCCTCCATTGTCTGGTAGTGCATTGCCTTATTGGTAGCTGCAAGTACGCCTACGTTTACCTTCTTGTCCTTGTCAATCTGATGATTGAATGTAGAGGCAAACGAGAGCATCAGGTTGTCGTTGTGCTTAGCCTGGATGTAGTACATAGCGTCGCCGCCCTGTGCAGCTGCGTTCTTGTTTGAGTAGTAGAGGCGATCCCAGTTGATCTGACGATTAGCCTTTGATGCACGCCAATAGTTGTATGATGTCAACCAATCCTCGTAAGCCTGCTCTGTGCGATATGCAGAGTTTTCGCTGTTCCACACGTCGTAGTAGCTTGACGGCATATTCTTCCAGTAGTTAGGATGTGGGTTGTCTGAGTTGTTGTAGTTGAGCTTTGTGCTCTTGTACATAGAGTACTTGCCGAAGAACGATGTAGTGAGCTTCGAGTTCTCGTTGAAGTTCCAGTCCCATGTGAGGATTGCACTCGGAGCATAGTCGTTCACCACGCGCGAGTTGCGCTTCTTACCGTTCTGATAGCCCCAATAAGGGTTGTAGTAGCGGTTATTGGCGAGCCAATACATCTCGTCTGTACCTGCGCCCTGTGTAGAACGCTCGGTCGGGTTGCCCCATGTAGAGAGCGAGAGGCTATGCTTACCCATCACCTTCTGCACGGCGAGGAAGTAAGAGAGCGAGTTGTAGAATGTGCCCTCTACGTAGCCGTTGCGTGCCCAACGATAGCTCACGCCACCAGTGAACGCCCAACCTTTCTCTGAGAGACCAGTGCTATAGGTGTACATGCCACGCAGAGTGTAGTTGCGGTTAGCGCCACTGAGGGTCATACGATGACCTACAGGCATTGCCGACGGACGAAAGTTGTAGTTGTTGGAGCCGCCCATGCCCGACATGGTGAAGTTGTTGCCTTCAAACGGAAGGGCGAACTCCTGGTTACGGGTCATGTTGTTCAGACCGCCTACCTGAGAGTAACGGAACTGTCCGCTCTCCATGTCGTTCAGCTGCAAGCCATTGAGATAAACCTCATTGTACTTCTGATCGAAAGCACGATAGCGGAAACGTGCCGGTGAGAACAAAAAGCCCACCTGGCTGGCATAGATGTCGGAGTTGGAGTTGACGATTGTCACGTTCTGTGTCATGTCGTCGTCCTCACCGAGCTGTGCCTCAGTGAAAGTGAAGGCAGCCTCGCTTGCAGCTTCGCTATGATAACCGATCGAGTCGGTCTGTGTCTGAGCGAAAGCAGACGGAGCGCAGCACATTGCCAACACTGCTAATTTAAGCTTCTTTTGCATGTAATGTTTATAATTAAGTTTTAAATTTTCGTTTCTAAATCAACTACTACTTTTTTTATTTCATTCAATTAGGGTAGTTTAAGAAATAGATTGCAAAGTAACACATTTTTATTCAATTAATGAAACATTTCCATATTTAATTTTTATTAAGTATATGTTTCAATGCAGAACATGCCAACGGACTGGAAAACAATCGCAATTTCATGCAAAAAAAACACGAAATAGGGCACAATGATAACAAATTACTGTAACTTTGTAGGCATGTATCACGTACACGCAGTGTGTAACGAATAAAAACAAAAAACAAATAACTCAAATGAAAAAAAATCTCTTTATCCTCGCCTTACTCCTATGCATGACATTGGGAGCATCGGCTCAGAAGAAATTCAATCTCTATGCCGTAGGTTTCTACAACCAGGAAAACCTCTTCGACACTTGCCACGATGAGGGAAAGCGCGACTACGACTTCCTGCCTAACGGCGCATACAAATGGAACGGACTGAAATATAGCCACAAACTACGCAATATGTCGCAGGCATTAGCCGACCTTGGCACGGACAAGCTGCCAGGCATCGGATGCGCCCTCATCGGACTCTCGGAGGTGGAGAATTCGAAGGCACTCGACGACCTCACAGCACAGCCTGCTCTGAAGCAGCGCGGATATAAATATGTACATGTAGAGGGTCCAGACCGCCGCGGCATCGACTGCGCGCTGCTCTACAACCCTCGCTTCTTCACCGTGAAGGATGTGCGCCTCGTACCATACGTTCCCGAGGAGAAGAAGGACTCTAACTACGTGACACGTGGCTACCTCACCGTTAGCGGCACGCTCGCCGGCGAACACGTGGCTGTAATCGTGTGCCACTGGCCGAGCCGTTTCGCCACATCCTACTACCGCGAGGTGGCTGGCAGACAGGTGCGCGTGGTGAAGGACTCGCTGCTGAACGCCGACCCCAACTGCAAGGTGTTCGTGATGGGCGATATGAACGACGACCCTACAAACAAGTCGATGACCGAAGGACTCTCTTGCAAACCGTCAATCGAGAAGACTGGCAAGGACGACATGTATAACCCGTGGTATAACATTCTCACAAAGCAGGGCAAGGGCACACTGTTCTACAACGGCTCGTGGAACCTCTTCGACCAGATCGTGATGACTCCGAACCTGCTCAACCCGAAGGGCGTGAAGGACTTCTCTACTCTGAAGTACTTCCAGCATCAGATTCACATCCGCCCGTACCTCATACAGAGCGAGGGCAAGTACAAGGGCTCGCCGAAGCGTACCACCGCAGGCGGTGTATGGCTCGACGGCTATTCCGACCACTTGCCGGTAGTGGTGTATCTGGTGAAGGAGCAGAAATAATGAATACCGAACGCCATCCCTTCACCCCGTTTCTCCCCGACGGCTGCCGGCTGCTCATGCTCGGCAGCTTTCCGCCGGGCGAACAGCGCTGGTCGATGCGGTTCTACTACCCCAACTTCACCAACGATATGTGGCGCATCTTCGGGCTATGCTTCTTCAACGACAAGCTGCACTTCGTCGACACCGAAGCAAAGACGTTCCGACTCGACCGCATTATCCCGTTCCTCAACGAGCGTCGCATCGGCATGTACGACACGGCGACGGTGGTGCGCCGACTGAAGAACACGGCATCGGATAAGGACTTAGAGGTGGTGGAAGCAACAGACCTGAAGGCAATGGTGCGCTCCCTACCCTCGCTCACCGACATCGTGACCACTGGACAGAAAGCCACCGACGTACTCTGCGCGTGCTTCGACATAAAGGTGCAGCCGAAGGTTGGCGAGAACGTGCAGTTCGGCTTCGACGACAGAACACTGCGTCTATGGCGTATGCCGAGCAGCTCACGCGCCTACCCCATGAAGCCTGAACGCAAGGCAGAGTTCTACAGCCGCATGTTCAGCACATTATACGACCAAGCTTAAGAATATGACAAACAACAAGATAACAATAATTGGTATTGCCGGTGGCACAGGCTCCGGCAAGACCACTGTAGTGAAGAAGATTGTTGAGGCACTGCCGCCGCACCACGTGGCTGTCGTACCACTCGACTCGTACTATAACGACACGTCGCACATGACCGAAGAGGAGCGCCGGGCTATCAACTTCGACCATCCCGATGCGTTCGACTGGAAGCTACTGATAAAGCAGATTAACGAGCTGCGCGAGGGCAAAGCTATCGAACAGCCTACGTACTCGTACCTGAAGTGCAACCGCGAGAAGGAGACGATACACGTGGAGCCGAAGCCAGTGATTATCGTGGAGGGCATTATGACACTGCTCAACAAGCGTCTGCGCGACATGATGGATCTGCGCATCTTCGTCGACTGCGACCCCGACGAACGACTCATACGCAACATACAGCGCGACACTATCGACCGCGGACGCACCGTGTCTATGGTTGTCGACCGCTACCTGAAGGTGCTCAAACCTATGCACGAGCAGTTCATTGAGCCGACAAAGCGCTTCGCGCACGTCATCATACCAGAGGGTGGAGACAACCTGAAGGGCATCAATATGGTGTGCAAGTACATCGAAAGCATCGTTGAGAAATAGTCCGCAAAAGTTGCAGGATTTGACAACTTCTATTATCTTTGCATTATGGAACGGCGGATATTTACATACGGCGGTTATTTCGAGGCATTTATGAGTACCTTGAAAGAAAAGGAGCAGGAAAAGATTCAGTATGGGCTTCTTCTACTAAAGACACAGGACAGACTCTCCACGAAGTTTATAAAACTTATAAAGGATGGTCTGTACGAATTGCGTACAGAATATGGAGGAAACATCTTTCGTGTATTCTTCATTTTTGATGAAGGAAGAATCGTTGTATTGTTCAATGGTTTCCAAAAGAAAAGCCAAAAAACACCACCCAAAGAAATAGAAAAAGCATTAAAGATAAAGGAGGCATATTATGCAGACAAACAATCATCAAATCGTTGATTACGATCTCGTTCTTGACAAAAAGTTCGGCAAGGAAGGCACTCCGGAGCGTATGAAGGCCAAAGAGGATGCTCTTTCCTTCTATTCAGGGCAAATACTGCTTGATGCACGCAAAGAAGCCAAAATCACACAAACAGAATTGGCAAAACGCATCAATTCTACCAAATCGTATATTTCTAAAGTAGAAAATGGAATTATCGTTCCAAGCGTTGGCGCATTCTACCAAATCATCAATGCGCTTGGAATGAGAGTCGAAGTTGTAAAACCGATATACTAAGCACGAATAAAAGTTAGGGCTGAATTCCTTATTTGGAATCCAGCCCTAACTTTTTACTTTTAAATGCCTTGCTTGTGGGTACGTGGTATGGGCAAGATGCCCATACCTCCTATCTTTTTACTTTTTACCTTTTTACTTTTTTACTTTTAAACAAGTTCGAGCCCTAACGATTCGACGAACGCTCGCACTTCCTTTTGCTGCATCAGTTCGTCGTACACCTCTTTCTTTGTCTTTCGGCGGCTTATCTCTTCTGCCTCAGCGAGGCGGAGCGATATTGACACATTTCCGTTGTGCAGTGCCTTGGCGAGCGTGACGCGTATGCGACCTTTTATCTCGTTTACCTGGTCGAGCAATATCTGGTTGTCTACCAGCACCTCAATATCGGGGAAGGTGGTGATACGCGGTTGCATGTTCTTCATTCGGGAAGCAAGCCCCACCATCTTCTGCGGCATACGGTTGCACATCGAGAGCCATTGCAGATCGAGGAACTCCTGCGTGAACTGCTCGTTCTCATCCTTGTTTGTCTCTTCCGCCTCTTTCTTTGCCGCCACCGCATCCTTGCGCTGCAAGCTTTGGAAGGTCATGCCGAGCGACGAGAGCTTCAAGCGTGGTACACCGGCAGACAACTTGTCGGAGACGGCTGCCGAACCCGATGCGGCGGTCTGCGAAGTAGGAGCCTCAGCTGAAACATGGCTCACCGAGGCATGGCTCACCGGAGCAGCCACCTGCTGAGCCACTTTCGTCCGGGTGAAATCAAGAAGTTTGAACAGGGTTTTCAGCTGCTTGGGGCTACGCCCCGCACTGTCGGCATCCTCCGGCTGCGTGATCTGTGCCACCTGGATGAGTGTCAGCTCTACGAGCAGACGTTTGTTGCTGCTTTGACGATAGCTTAGGTCGCACTGGTTCATCAGCTTCAGTGCCTTGTAGAGGAACTGCGTGGGACACGCCTTTGCCTGTGCGCTGTACTTCTCACGCTGTTTCTCGCTCACCTCAAGGAGCTTCAGCGTCTGCGCATCCTTAGCCATGAGCACGTTGCGCACGTGCGAAGCGAGTCCGTTGATAAGATTACCACCGTCGAAGCCTTTCTCTATTATCGAGTTGAGGAGCACCATGCACTCGCTCACCTTGTTCGCCAAAGCATAGTCGACGAACTTGAAGTAGTTGTCGGTGTCGAGCTCGTTTAGGTCCTCAATCACCTTTGCGTATGTGATGTTGCCCTGGCAGAAGCTTGCCGTCTGGTCGAAGATAGAAAGAGCATCGCGCATACCGCCGTCAGCTTTCTCGGCGATGAGTGCCAATGCCTCTTCCTCGTAGGTGATGCCTTCCTTCTCTGCCACATACTTCAGGTGGTTGATGGTGTTCTCCACGCTCATGCGCTCGAAGTCGTAAATCTGACAACGCGAGAGGATGGTTGGCAAAATCTTATGCTTCTCGGTTGTGGCAAGAATGAACACCACGTGTGCAGGCGGCTCCTCAAGTGTTTTCAGGAAAGCGTTGAACGCTGCCTGCGAGAGCATGTGCACCTCGTCGATGATGAACACCTTGTACTTGCCCACCTGTGGCGGTATGCGTGTCTGCTCCATGAGCGACTTGATGTGCTCCACGGAGTTGTTGCTGGCTGCGTCAAGCTCGAAGATGTTGTACGAGCGTCCTTCAGCAAACGCTTTGCAGCTTTCGCACTCGCCACATGCCTCGCCCTCCGTAGTAGGATTCATGCAGTTGATTGCTTTCGCGAAGATGCGCGCACACGTCGTCTTGCCTACTCCGCGCGGTCCGCAGAACAGGTAGGCGTGCGCCAATTTGCCACTCTTCACGGCATTCTTCAACGTAGCGGTGAGAGCAGCCTGCCCCACCACCGAGTCGAACGTCATCGGGCGGTACTTACGCGCCGATACTATATATTCTCCCATATCGTGATTTTACTTTATACTTTCTACTTCTTCTACAGTCAGACCACTATATTTTGCAGCCTGCTCTACCGACAGACCATTGCTCAACATAGATTTAACAATATCCTTCTTTGCTTCTGCACGACCCTCGGCACGACCCTGCGTAAGTCCCTCAGCACGACCCTGCGTAAGTCCCTCAGCACGACCCTCAGCAAGTCCTTCTTCGCGTGCATTGCCAAGCACATCATTCTGTATCATCACAGCGTTGAGGTGCTCATCATAAGCATAGCGCTCGGCATCGGTCATCGAGTAATACTGAAGTTTTTTGCGTGCCTCCTGCAATCCTGGAGCAGTGGTGTTCTCCTTTATAACTCCACTCTTCAAGTAAGCGACCCACTCCTCCAACGGAGTCACTGCTACCTTGTCGAACTCGTTGACACGCACAAGAATGTACTCGGGGAATATCTCTGCCGGACTCTTCTGCACTAAAACACCTTTCTCCTTAGCCGTTATGACGAGTTGGTCGTTTGTATGCACACCGATGAACTTGTTCTGTCCTACATACAGGTAGTCGGCACCCTTACCTATATCGAAATAGAGGATGCTTATAGAATACACCTTCTTCACCTCCTTGTATGTATCACCGAGATGGATGTGCTCGGTTATGGCTTTCGCTACGCCATACAGGATGCGCTCCAGATAGTAAAGTTCGCTTGTGTTCTGCACTTCTACAAGTATTATCTCACCCTTCGAGTTTCGTGCTTTGATGTCCACACGGTTGAACTTATCGTCTGGCGTTTGCTGATTGCCCTCACTCTCGAGTATCTCCACAATCTTCACCTCCTCACCGATAAACACGGTAAGGAAACCTTCCAACACGTCGAAGTTGGCTTTCTGACGGAGCAAGCGCTTGATAGCCCAGTCAAAACGTATGTATCTATCTTTCAGTCCTCCCATAATACAATAGGTTTAATGCTACTTTACAAAGTTACAATTATTATTCTGAAAACACGGCATGAAGCAATTAATTTTTATTGTTGTCCGGTAAATAATACATCTCCCTTATATTGCTTCATGCCTTTCTCATATTGCCGCAGCAGAACAACAATGTTGCCGCAGAAGGACAACAATATTGCCGCAGCAGAACAACAATGTTGCCGCAGAAGGACAACAATGTTGCCGCAGAAGACTAATGAGAACGACGTAGCAGATTAGACAACGGATAGAATGATAGATGAATGGTAGATGTCTGGTAGATAGGCTGGCAGATATAGCTCTCGGAAGCATATCTGCCAGCCTTTAACATGCTCGTAATGTGTAAGTTGCAGCGACACTGGGAGATATGGTAGATTTTTTCGCGTACTGATACTTTACTATGATATATTGCTTCTATATAAAAAAGGGTTTTCCGAATGAACAAAAAAGGCTATGACATTGCTGCCATAGCCTTGTATCTGATGCGAAGTTATATCTTCATCTTATAGTTTAACCTTATACAAGATTGCGATGTTTCGCTTGACTGTCTCGTTGTCCGGGTCGAGCTCGTGCCAACGCATAAAGTATTTACGAGCCAACTCCTTGCTCTTCTTCACATTGAAGTAGTAGCCTACCAAATAACGAGTTGCCATCAACTGCCAAGAAGCATTTGCAGAAACACTATTGAAGAGCTGCAAAGCAGGTCGCAATCCAACGCCTGCCTCTTGATCAGGGTCGATTAACGGACTCAACTGAAGCTGATTGATATAGCCATAGTCTGCATAATCAGGGAATCGTTCTGCAGCCTGTCCATATATATCAAAGGCTTTCTTATAAGCTGCCACCTGCTCCATTCCGACACACTCTTCCGCCTTCTCCTTATACATCGCAGCATAGTTCTGCAGATGGAAATAGTTCAGCTTACCATTGCTTTCAACAGTATTGATATACTCTTGATAAGCCGTTTCTGCCTTATCGTATTCGCCCATATCCTTATAGGTGCTACTGATAACACCCATTGCAGAAGCTACCTGATCATCTTTAATTGTCGGGCTCTTTAGCAATTCCTTCAACACATCTATTCCCTGATTTAACTTATTGTTATTAATAAGTGCCTTACCATAATTCAAGTAATTCAAATCGGTAATAGCTGTGTCTTTGCTTGCGATCAAAGTTTCACTATACTCCAATGCCCTTGAAGCGAACAACTTCTTATACTCATAAAGAGCATCACCTTGCTGCTTCTTTACAAGATCATACGCTCTGTTCGCCCAATCCGCACCAGTGGAGAGAATATAATAGTATGCAGGATATCTTACCAAACCACTATCGCAAATATTCATAATGCGCGTATAGAGCTGCAACTTTGTGTTACCATCGGCATTGTCCACAAAGGTATATACCATTCGGGCCTGTGAAGTATAGTCGTCAGCCTCTAAAGAGTCCTTTTGAGCTTCATCATACAACTGAATGCCCTTTTGAATCTCATTTGTAGTAAGACCGTATGCAGCATACAAACGTGCACAATCACGATTATATGGGAATGTAGGATTGGCTTCCTTAGCCATTGCGTATATATTTTCCAGCTTTGCTCTACGTTTACGTACTTCTTCTTGAGCCTCTGTATCGCCCGCAAACGCACGCTCTGTCACCTTGTCCAAACCCGCCTCTACAAACGCTGCATACTTACGATACGTTCTGAAGTCGTTGGGAGCCATCTCTATCGCCTTTTTATAGTAGTTTACAGCTACAGTAGTGTCGTCAGCCCACTTGTAGATGTCGCCCTTGAGCATATAAGCTGGACTATAATGAGGGTCGAGTTCTATTGCTCTGTCGATGTATTTCAAAGCGTATGTGGTATCGCTGACACCCGATTTGAGCCAAAAGGCATTGGCTGCGCCTACGTAGATACGTGGACACACACTCTTCTTGGTCTGTTGCGACTCGCAAATCTGCTGCACAATAGGTTCCACCTCAACGAGTGTGTGCGACACAATCTTCTCTATACCCAAAATTGCGGCTTCTACATCGTTGATGGTCTGCACCTTGCGTGGCGAATTAGAACTTGACGCTTTGCTGGTCTTTGTTTTATTGTCGACCTTTGCTTTCTTTTCGGTCTTCGGTTTCTTCTCCTTCTTGTCCTTCAGCGAGACAGAAGCAATCGAAGGCGCAACAAGTGCGAAAGCGAGCAAGCCTATAGCGATTTTTCTCATGTTCATATCTTGTATAGCTTTAAGAGTGGCGAAGGTGTTGGTTCCTCCGCCCTATTATTTACTTATAATACGTACTGCACACCGATTATAGTGTGTACTGCACACCGAGGTTGAGTGTCTGGAACGTGCGCAACTTCAGCATATTAACGCCAAGCATGTTTGGGTTGTAACGCACTACGTAGAGTTGCGGTGTGAGCGTCACAGCGATGTGCTTAGCCACGTTCATCTTTATCTTGATACCTCCATTGGCACCCATAAGCGGGCTGGTGTTGTACTTTCTTGGTGAGTACGACATGGTATGCGAACTGTTCACCTTTATCGAACCATCGGGTTCTGTGCTGTTGCCTAACGACAGCAGCAACGCCGGACCTGCGAACAACTCTGCCTCAAACATACGATTGCTCTGGTAGCCTGAGCAGAGGTTGGTGACATTCAGCAAATAGTTGAGTGCCACGAAGCCTCGCTTGTAGTTGTTCTTGAAGAGTCCGGTAGTGGTGTATTCTGTGCCATACTCGGTTGTGCCGGTATAGCTGTCCGGCGCAACGCTATTGATAGACAAGTATTCGAACGAAGCACGTACGCAATGCACCTTACCGAAATGTCCTTCAACAAAGGCCTGTGCATTATAGTTGAACGCTGCGCCCTCGTATGTCTTCTTGGTGTTGAACAGCATCGTACCTGCGCCCAAACCGAAGCTAAGCGGAATGCGTGGTGCCTCATAGTCATCTTGCTTCCTCATGCGATAGTTTGTAGCACGTGTATAGGCTGTAAAACCAAGACGAACCACTACTCTTTGGGCGTTGAAACGCTTCACTGCGTCTATGTTGCGATACGGTATTCGGTAGTTATAGTTGGTGAAGCTCGGTTCGAGGAACACCTGCAAGTCGTTGCTGAGGTTATACGAGAGGTGTAAGCCTGCCGTGTAGAACGTACTAATGGTGCGCAGATGGGTCTTCTGCTCTCGCATAATCCAACTAAGACCGCCACCGAATGCCAAAGCCACGTTGAATGGTTGGTCGAAAGAGTAGTTCTTCATAAATCCTAACGGATTGATAAGAGCCTCTGCGGTTGCATCAGCGGTCATATCATGCAGGTCGACAACAGCATCGTCCTGCACTGGTATGCTTAGCATAGCGCGTCTATCCTCGTCCTGTTCGCCCATTGCCTCATGGGTTTTGTCCCATGTGGCGGAGGTGAGTCCTAAGCTAAGGCGCACACCTACCGACGGCGAGAACCATCTACCTACAGACATCTTCGTAGAGTGTCCAATCTTTGGGCTCACATTTTCACCTCCCACGCACCATGCCATGCCTCCTGAGAGCTCGGCAAACCATGGTGTACGCCATTTCTGCGGATGCCACTGCATTGTGCTGTCCACATATTCAGGGCGGTTCTTCATATAGCGCATACGATCCTCGATAGAGAGGTTGTTATGCAGATAGTACACCATACCGATGTTTACGCCATAGAAGCCTCCGAACTTATTATACAGGTGTCTTGACTTGATACCTACATACGGCTCTATTGTGAGGTATCCTTGCGGACCGGTGAATATCTTTCCCTGCACACCTCCACGTATTTCGTATCGTGTGCGATGGTAGTCAACTATGTTTGTTGTGTTGTGACGCACACCAAAGCCAAACACAGTTGACACATCGAGCAGTCGAGACGGACGGTAGCCGTCCATCAACGTCGAAAGACTATATATCCAGTCGACAGAACCTTGCCACTGTTTATAGTTCTTCTTGTTACCCTCATAGTAGCCAAATCCCAATCCGGCTGTAAGACGCACTGTATGGTAAGGGTTGAACTGCTTGCCCACACTCACATGCGCCATCGTGATTGGCGAGAGGTTATAGCCTGGATATTCTAAGTCCTTATGCAATCCTCCGCCGAAGCCTAAGAAGAGGTGGTCGTACCACTTCTTTCTGAAGGTGTCGTCATAGCCACGATAGCGGTCCTCAAGCACGTACTTGAGGGCATTGAACTCCGTAGCGTAGTTGTGGCGAGTTTTGCCGATGGTGTCTTCTTCTCCCGACTCGTCCCATAGTGAGTCGGGCACCTGTGTGATAGCACGTGGAGCGACACTGAACGTTGTCGTTCTTGCTACACTACAGCTCAAGCCACCTATCAGACAAATCGCTGTTGCGTAAAGGCGTATGATGTTAATGCTCATTGTTCTTGGTCTTATTTGTTATCGTCAGCGGTGTTATCCTTATTATCTGCCGACTGCACTTCTTCCTTTGTCTCACTTACAGCTCCGCTTTCCTCTGCCTTCTTACGGTCGGTGTAGGCTTTGAGTATCTCGAACTTCTTTCGATAAGCCGGAATATCTTTTCGCATATACTTCGACTTCTTACGGATGTCGTCGTTCACATTGCCCTCGTTGCGATACAGGCGTATGAACTTAGGTTCCAGATCGAAGCTATGCTGGAAGTAGGCGAGGTAGAACGGCACCTTGCTTACGTCAAGCTGCGGTCCGGTGTTCTTCTTTTTATACTCGTCAAGCTGCTTGTAGTACTCTTCAGCCTTCTCGGGGTCGGTGCGTAGCAGTTCGTTCTCCTCTTCTTCTGTGAGTTCTTTAAAACCGCTGTTCGCTGCCGAGTAGTCATCTATCTGCGGTTCGCGTCCCCACTCGTCAGCCCATATAATGCCTTTCAGATACCACTTCTTCGGGTTGTCGTCGGGCATACGGTCGATAAGAGCCTCGCATTCTTTGCGCGATTTGTTAAGATATCCGTGCAGTTCGGTGTAGATGATAGCACGGTTGTCGTCGCCCGTACTGAACACGTAGCGTTCTGCTTCCTTTATCTTTGCCACCTGCTCTGGGTCGGTTATCAAGCCCTGTATATAGAACGGGTAGCCTTGCTGGAATGTGATGAGCATACGTAGGCGCTTTGTAGCCTGCAGCTGCACATTCTTTTTCTCCAACATCTCAATGAAGAACATCGCGGTATCGAGTTTTGCCTCCTGGAAGTACATCACGGCTTGGTTTAGCACTATCTGCTCGCGGTTTATCTTCACGGGGTTATAGCGGTCGCTCATATCCATTTGGTTCACACCCTTACGGAAGTCGATAAACGGCTTCAGGATGTTCACATCGGGCATACCTCTGCGACTTGCCATCAGTGCCATTTGGTTAGCCACGTATGGGGCAAGCTTCAGACGTGTGTAGTCCGACTGCGCAATGATGTGCTTGTAAGCAAGTGTTGTGATGGTGTCGAGCTCTAAGCTATCGGTGACTGTAGCCAAGAGGTTGAAGTAGTCACCGTTCGACATCTTCTTCTCGCCCGAGATGTATTCGCGCTTGTTTGCGAAGTAGTTCTCCACTGCCTCTTCTGCGTTCATAATATGTTTTATCTCGTAACGATACTTCACAACCATGATACGCAGATTCTCAAGAATAGGTACGATGTCGCTCTCGAAGAACGGCTGTAGCTTCAACATGCCAAACACCTCGTTCGGTTTGTATGTCTCGATGGTGTTCTTCACTGCGTCGTACACCTCCTGATTGCCATTCTTACCCACCTGCTCAAGCACGTCTTCCCAGGTGAACACTCGCGGTTCGAGTGTCGACACACGGATGTCCGAGCTCAAGTGGCGCTTCAGAATATTGCGAGCCACAGCCGCACGCTGTGTAGCAAGTCTGGTGTTGAGCTCCACACTACCCTCAGGCGAAGCACCGCCCTGTACCTGTACGTCCCAAAGCAAATCACCGTACGACTTCAGCTCCTTCACAATGGCTTGTTGCTCTACTATGTTCATCGAGTCGTTGAGCAACACGTCCTTACCAACGACGAACTTCAGTCGCAAGTCGCGGGTCACGTTAGCCATATTCTCCTCTGCTGCCTCCTGGAACTCGCTTGTGAGTGGCATATCGGCAGCCGTCACTGAGAAGTCGAGGAACTTCAATGGCTTGAACGCAAGGCACGAGCCAGTTGTCATCTCTCCGCTATCCCATGTGCGATGATGATAATCCTCGAGCACAACGCGATAGCTTCCTCGGTATGTCTTCTCCTTATCTGGCTTCTTAAAGGTGACATTGGTACTGTAAGCCACCTCCTTATCACGCTCCAAAACGTACGATGGGTCATAGCCACGAGCCACCGAATCGTTCTTCATATAGTTGAAGCCCATACGCTTATCCTGCTTCTTATGATACTCTGCGCCCTCAAGTATTATGGGCTGCAGATAGGCTATAGTGTCTTCGGTCTGACAGTCGACAGCCATCGGTTGGCAGATGATGCGCGACTTCTCTGTGGTGTAACCCTCTGGGATGGTGAAGTTGACATTGAACGTCACTCTATCGCCGGTGTCCATACCAGGCACGGGCTTCATCGTAGGATTGGTGTTGCGATACTTACCATCGACAACGGTCTCATCAAGAATTTGGTCGCTACTCTCAAGCGTCACCGTGAACTTGTCCTGTCCCGACTTTATCTCTACAGCCCTTGCACCGTACTCCTCGTCGAAGACAACAACGCCCTGACCGCTCATGAGGAACTCCTCAATCTCACCATTCGACTTAGAGAGTTTGAATGCTATGCCGAGCGAACGTAGTTCTTTCTCCAATGCTTTCGAATCGCCACTGAACACCTTCGTGTTAGCCACGTTGATACGATTGGCTGCATCAAGAGCCTTGTTGATAGAGCGGAATGATGTACAATACTGCACTGTCTTTGCAGGCTTTGGCTCGCCCTTCTTACCCATCTTCAAGTACACCTTGATCTTCACCTTACGCGAACCTCCGTCGTCCTGCTGCAGAACGGCAGCCGTAGCGGTGAAGGTGACAAGCAGTATAGCTATCAGCGCGAAGCATATATGTCGTAAAAAGTTTCGTTTCATTGTTATTGTGTGTTATTATATTATTTGAGGATGTAAGCCACTGAGATGCCTATGCGTTGTGGCATGAGGTAATATCCTGATGCGTTCGGTTTGTTGAGTCCGCCTACCACATAGTCGCCGTAGTTATCTCCTGCGAAGTATTCCTTACGATTGTAGCCCACAGCAGCCACTCCGGCGTGGAAGTCGATAAAGAGTCGCTTCGTGACATTCATTACGTAACCAAAGGTGATGCCACCACCGTAAGCTATTCCTTTATACACTTTTCCCTTTATAGAAGCATCGTAAATTGCGCCTACGCCTCCAACGCCAACGAATAAGCTATGCATCGGACGTCCTGAGAAGTAGTATCTGTATTCGGGCTGTGCTGCCAACAACTTTATGTTCTTGCCATACGGCTTATTACATCCGAGCACATTGAGTCCGAGGGTCGACCAGTTGCCGACCGTCATCTCCAAACCGACGCTTGGTATCATGCACGCATCCATAAGCACATCGGTGTTGACGGCGAGCTTCTGCGCCCGAGCGGAGAACACTGCCGAGAGCATCAAGAATGTCAAGAGTAATTTCTTCATTTTTACTATGTTATGTTTAAAGGTGCGGCGTCGCGCTGCACCAGCGTGTTGCTTTATATATTGTGGGGCTTTGATATTTCTACTTTAGTGGGTGCTGCCCTATCGTGGGCTACACCGGTTGTATGTTTTAGGGTGTTTGTTGGGTGTTGGAGTGTTTTTGTCTGAGAAATCATTAAGAGTGGGTATGGCTTAACGCCACACCCGCTCTATAATTGTAATGCTTATTCGAGTTCGATTACGCGCTTCTCCCACGGAGTGAGATAGCCATGTGTCTGAATCTGCTCTGGGTCAGAAACTGAGATTACGATGTCATACTCGTAACCAGCTTGCCAAGGCTCACCATCGACCGCAGTACCAGCAGTAGTCTTGAATACTGGCTTAATCTCGTACTGTGCTGCCTTATACACCTTGTCGGGTGCGTCGGAGAGGTAGTACTCTACACGCAAGCGGAAGATACCCTTGTTAGCTAATTCTGCAGCGTCTGTACCAAGGTAGCCATTGTCTTCATACTTGTAAGAGCCGTCATCGTTAGTACCAGTCTTCTTTGGCACTGGGATGAGGAAGCCGTCACCAACAGTAACCTTTGTGTTATCGCCGAGGTACGGACCATTAGCTGGCTTGCCGATAGTATTGCCGTCCTTGTCCTTCAAATCGAAGGCAGTAGCCTCAGTGTTGTGGTCATTAGCAGTAGTCCAATCTACAACAAACTCGCCTTCCTTACCCTTAACATTGTCAGTCAAAGCATCGAGACGATTGTCGAGGTCAGCAATAGTAAGTGTACCTGCGTCAGCCACATTGAGGAGCTTAGCCGACTTGATACCCAACTTTGCAATACGAGTATTTTCGCCGCTGCCCTTTTGGAGGATGATGTTGAACTTCATGAGTTTGTGTACGAAGGTGAGCTGCGGACGGCTCTCCTTGTGTGTCTTCTCATTCCATATTCCACCGTTAGCCTCTACGCTCTTCTTCTTGTCGCGCAGATACTTTGCGCTGTAAGCGTCCGCCTTGTCAGGATCATCTGGTTTTACGAACGACTTACCCCAGATAAGATCGGTTGTGCCGTCCAGACCTGTTACCTTCACGCTGTACTTATTGCCGTTGTGCTCCACATTCGCTGAGTAAGGATAATAGCCATAGAATGTATAGCTGTACTGGCTACCCATCGGGTAATAGTGATTAGTTTGTGTTGTGCCACCATTCTCGTCGAAGAGTGTAAGGTTTGTAACCTTCTTGTCTAAGTCGGCATCGTCAGTAGTCACAGCCTTAGCCTGAATATTCTTCAACCAAAGGAAGTTAGGGTTGTCGTTGCCTTCCTGCCAAGTAATTTCCTGCTTAGCTGCAATCTTGCCAGTAGCAAGACAGAAGAAGCCGAGGTTTTTGTCGGCAGGTGTATCGAATGTGCCGTCATAGTTGCCATCAGCACCAACATTGCCGAGCGCTGCGCGGGTCTTGTTTGCCTGCTGACCAGCAGAAAGCACGATAGGCACATCAGAGTTCAGTCGCTGATTGTTGCTACCGCCAGCGAGGTCGTCCTCGTTTGTGCAGCTGGTCATAAACATGGCAGCAGCCATTCCCATTAAGAATATATGCTTATTCATTTGTTTGTTGAATTTATTGTTTTTCTAAAAAAACGTTTATTCACTGGGACTGTTGAAACACTCGTCTCTTCCTCGCCTTTTGCAGCGAGGAAGAGAGTTTATATATCTCCAATCCCTTTCTGCAGGGGCAAGCCCCTACGCTTTATATATGCACCCTTACGCGGTTGCATACTCAAATAGAGATTCTTATCAGATGCTCTGATTAAGGCTCTATTGGCTCTGGAGTTACAGTAGGCTCAGTGTACTTGCCGTTGTTCGGATCGCGGTCGTCGTCGATATCGATTGAACCACCGTCAGCCCAAGGTACGAGAGTAGCTGTAACTCTGATGTCCTCAAGACCGTAAACAGTGATAGTAACCTTGTAAGACTTACCCGGCTCAAATGCCTTTACACCGTCCATCTTGATAGTAGCCTTCTGCTCAAGAGGCATAGTAACCTTATTCTCACCAACCTTCTGAAGAACATCCTGAGAAAGAGCGATTGTAAGAGGATACTCTGTCTCACCAGGAGCAACGAGGAGAGCCTCGCCTACCTTAAGAACATCACCTATTGTTGCAGCATCATCTGTCCATGTCAAAGTAACAGGCTTAAGAGCAACGAGTGGTGCATTGTTATCTGCTACAGCTTCATCACGCTGCTTCAAAATGAGAGGAGAAGCATCGCCAGTGAAAGTAAGAAGCTCTGCAGCTTTCTTAGTCGCGCCTGTGTAAGCTACTGTAAGAGTACCAGTTGTCTTTGAGCCTACAGAAACACCTGTTACCTTAACAGCGTCTGTATTGCCACCTGCTGGAAGACCCGCTGTTGCCTTAGATCCTGCACGTACCTCGAATGTGAAACGTGTGAGGAGGTGTTCGAATGTGATGTTCGGCTGAACGCCCTTACGTGCTGCATAAGCAGAGTAGAAGTTGTCAGCATAGCCACCAAGCTTAGTAACCTCATCAGCAGAAGGAGCTGCCTTGCCTGCCATGATGTCCTGCGAACCATCAATCTTGATATCAACAACACGCTTTGTAGCCTGATCCATATGATCCGCAGTAACCTCATCACCATTGTCATCAACAATCTTTACAGTAGGTGTACCTCCTACTGCAGCATCGTCAACGCGATATCCCCAGAAGTCGTAGTTGCCGCTAACTGGGTAGTAAGCGATAGTGCCGTCAGCTGTAGTAGCCAAACCAGATTTTGTGTTGTCAGCTGTAGTAGGAGCCTTAAACTCCTTGTTGTTGAATACCTCAACATCAGGAGTTGCTACACCACCAGCAGCCGGAGCCTTGTACAAAGCAAGATCCATGCTACCCTTCTGGAGCATGTACACCCAGAGAGTCTGGCCTGCCCATTTGTTGTCGTCGTCAGTCATGCCACCTACGGTACCTGTACCACGGGTCTGAACCTTAGACGAAGCAACGCCGAGACGGATCTGCTGTTCAGATACGTTCTGCTCGCCATTTCCACCGAGAGTGTCATCATTTGAACATGCTGTCAGCATACCTGCTGCAGCCAATGCAAAGAAAAACATTTTCTTCATAGTCGTGAAAAATTTAAATTAATAAAAAAGTTATTTTTAAAAGATTGTCTTATTCCTATTTTAATATCCATTGATGTCAGGGTTGTTAGGATCTTTGTCCTGGTCGATATCAATATCTTCACCCTTGCCCCAAGGGTCTACGCTTCCGCTGACATGGATCTTCTCCAAGCCAAAGACACCTATCTTTATATTATACAATAGACCTTTCTCGAAGCTTGCTTGCTCGCCCTCTTTCTTAACCGGCGTGATTTTGTATACGGTCTTGTGCTCTTTCATCGCACCACGAGGTCCGTCGGGGAATTCGTATGTGAGTGTCACTACGTACGACTCCTGCGGAGCTACGAGCAAGCCAGCACCAAGCTCAACGGATGCCTCGTCCATCTTCTCCTTTGTAGTAGGCACGTGCGTAACGCCTGGCACCACCTGACTCTCGTTGTCCGCCCACTCGTCCTTCCATTTTACCTGATAGCCTTCATCTCTCAACCCAGGTTTAATCTTTCCATAGACATTGTGCGTCTCTCCAGATTCATCGGTTTCCTTTTGGAACTCGCCAAGTTTCACCGCCTTTTGCAGCACATCAACCGCATTCTCGGGTTTGAACACGAGTTTACAGTCGTCAATGTTACGGCTTGCTACGGTGAGTGTGCCCTTTGTCAGCGTCATCACCGAAATATCCTTTATCACTACGTCCTTAGCCGACGAAGCACCTGGGTAAGCAAAGAACTTCAGCATTGTGAGCTGATGCTTCATGTTTACGACGGGGTGCACGTTGCGGTGTGCCGCAAACGTACTATAGTTACCAGGTGTGTTTAGTATCTTTTGCTTCTCCTCTTCGGTCAGTCTGGCTGCCTTTTCGTAGATACCACCTTCGGCGAAGTCGGCTTCCGTAAGCGGAGTCTTGGCTGCGCCCACGAGCACATCCTGATAGCCGTCGATTTCTATGTCGTAAGATATCTTATCCTTTTCGCGCGTATAGTTACTCAAATCAAGATCGTCTACGAAATAACCGAAGAAGTTGTAGCCCACATCCTGATAGCGAGAGCTGTAATAGATGTCGTCAGGATAGTCCTTGGTGAGCACATTCATTGTGCCGATAAACTGGTCGGGTTCGAACTTGAACGGCATACCCAATTTGTACTCCGGTCCGTCGAGCAGACACGATGTGTTGTACTCGTCCTTGTTGCCCTCGCTCGCATCTTCAGCATAGCGGTATCTCGACATAGAGGGTTCCTCCGTGAGCACTCCCTGTCCGCCGTTTGGATTGGCATCGTTGTAAGCACGGAATGCGAAGATGTGGAATTTAGCATTCAAGTACTTGTCGCGGTTGTATGCCACGGTCTCCATTGGCTCGAACGCACCCGTACCACGTGTGCCCACAGAGCCACGTGTGTCGGACACTACCGAGAAGTATGCCGGATTACTGGTATATAGCAAAATCGATGTCTTGTCGATGTTGACATCCTCATCGTTTGTTGGCGGTTCTCCCTGCGGTAGGTCCAAGTCTGGATAAGAGACATTGCACGACGCCGTGAGCAGCAGTGTTACTGCAGCTGTCAAGATGTTAACAATATGTTTCGTCCGTTTCATCTTATAGGTTATTTTTAAATGTCGATATTTATATCGGAATCCGTTTGTATCCAACGATCGAGAGCGTCGCCGCCCTTGTCTATGTTACCGACCGTTTTTCCATCAAGAAGTATTTCGGCACTGATGTTTATTGTTCCGTGTTCGCCATTGCGGTACACGTACTTGTTATCAGATGTCGTAGTCATCAGTTTTGCCTTGTTCAGAGTGTTGTAGAGGTTTATGATGCCTTGCCACTTCTGAGGGAAGGTATGTCCTGTTTTCGGGTTGTACACTTCTGTGTATATAACCACCTGCATTATACCAGGACCGTATATTTTCTTGCGCACATCCTCTAAAGTCTCTCCGTAAGCGCGCTGCACATTCACCACGCCCGTCACATTGATATTGCCGTGGCAAGCTATGCGATTGTTCTCGTTGGTGTCGTTGCCGTTGTCGTCCGGGTTGTTCGGCTTGATGTCGGTCTTGAACAACATCTTGCTTGTTTTGGTTATGTCGAGATAGCCTGTGTTCATCTTTATATAAATAGGTACACCACTTATCTCTGCCCATACCTCCGTCACCTTAAACTGCACCTCATCCGTATTCTTTACGATGTTGAAGTTGATGTCTATATTCTGCGAGAGTATCTTCGGTTTGAACTCGAAGGTTGTCTGACGATCGGCGCGTACTTGTTGCACTGTTGTTGAGTCGTAATAGAGTGGCTCCACATCGGGCTGTATGTACTTCGCGTACGGGTTGAAGTCTTGCCAAGCTAATGGCTTGTTGAGCTTTGGGTCTTTTATGTCATACACCTTATAGCTCAAGCCTACGTTCTGCAACGGGTAGTCTTTAGCATCATTTTTCATGAACTGCTCAAGCTCCGAGTAGTCGATGGATGGGTTGTCGAGCGGGAATGTCGCAAACTTATAATAACCGCGCGGAATCTTTACAGTCGGTGTAAACGGAGGGGGAGTCGTTCCAGTACCAGGCTCTGTCGGCTCGGTTGGCTCTGTTGGCTCAGTCGGTTCAGTCGGCTCGGTCGGTTCGTTTGGCTCGCTTGGCTCGGCAACACCTGTGTTGTCACCGCCTGTGTTGTCACCGCCTGTGTTGTCACCGCCTGTGTTGTCACCGCCCGTATTGTCACCCTCGTCTGGGTTTTCGTTCGGACGGTTTTCGGGTGTGATGGTCGTCTCACCGATGAGGCGCAGTGTGAGGTCGTCGGTGTTCACCTCTGCCACCTGCTTCCACTGTCCCACGACACGATAGCAGAGCACACCCATTCGATTCGGCTTGTCCTCTGGCTTATTCCATGTATATGTGAAGTTGACATCGCCCTGATGTGGGTGATCTCTTTCACAAATCTCTACCTCAGCACATGAGGTGAGCGTTGCTCCAAGCAGGAGTGTGTATAATAGCTTCTTATTATTCATTGCTTGCCTCCTTTCCTGGTTCAGCAGAAGGCTGATTCGTTTCCTGTTGAGATGCTTCCTGTTGAGATGTTGCCTGTTGAGATGTTGAGTTTTCCTTTGCAGGGGTCTGCTCTTCTGTAGGAGCTTCACTTTCTGCAGGAGTCTGCTGCTCCTCAGTAGGAGTTCCTCCCTCCGTAGGAGCCTCGCCCTCTACTGGGGGCTGCTCCCCAGTAGGTTCGGTGGTTCCGTTCGGCTCGGTAGCCTCGGCACCATCGGTTGGCTCTGGTTTCTCTTCCGCCTTTTTGCCTTTATTTTTCTTTTCGGCTTTCAGACGTTCTTTCTCCTTTTTCTCATCGATAGCCTTTTGGCGATCAATCTCTGCCTGCTTACGGTCAGCCTCTGCCTTCAGCTTAGCGTTCACTATGCGCATCGAGTCAGCCTTAGCACTGTTGACAACAGCCACAGAGTCGTAAACCTGCCAGAACTCCTTGTAGATAACAGACTCAACAGAGTCTCTGTTATGCTGATTGATAGCATCAACAACGCGCTGGTTAGCGATACTGTCAATTCTGTACTGATATTGTGCATCGGCATCGTAACGCCAACGATATTTCTTCGTGATTGGATAGCTGCCAAATCGATATACGAATCCTACACGTGCCGCAGTGGGCATCGGGAACGGAACAACCTTCCACGAACCTTGCTTGGTGCGTGTGTAGCAGTTGTCGGCACGATTGTATGTGAACTTCTCCGAGTTGACTGCCACGAAGCCTGCATCGAAGCCGAGGTCGAGGTCGAGAGTATTACCTGTGCGGAAAGCGTAGAGAGGCTTTATTATACCGTATGTAATACCAGCCGACAATGCTTTGCCTTGATGTCCTTCTCTGCCAAACTTTATCGAGAAATCGCTGAACGACATGTACGCACCTCTATAATATGTAGTCTTCGGATGCTTCGCCACACGGCGACGGCATGAGAAGAGACGGTCGATGAAGCCGGTGTGCGCAGGTACCTTATTATTTATCTGACGGGTACGCCAATAGTTGCGGAAGTCGGCACGCACCTCCGTAATGTTATAGAAAACTCGGTTTTTGAATGTTGCTGGTGTATTCCACTTTGTCTTTAACGTAAGTCCAACAGCCCAGCGGTTCCAGTTGGTCGATTTCACATCGAATTCTACACCCAGATTAGGAGTCAGCAAAGTCCAATCGACAGCATTGGTGCGCAGTGAGATACGCTCAGCAAATGTAAGCGTGTCCACACCAGTCCTGCTCTCGAATATCTGAGCCTTGCCGATTTGCGGAAAAAGCACCGCAATTATCAAAAATATAGCGTAAAGCCAGTTTTTTGTTGTCTTAGTCACGTTGTTTTTATTGATGGTTTTAAAAATTGCCGTCTCAACAAGCTTTTAGCATGTCGAAAACTGCATTGATTTTCATTATAACAACTCTATTTCATCAATTATAACTAAAAAATAGTTATGTCACGGCTGCAAAGTTAAACTA